>JFJP01021702.1_pt1 | contig 12406 bp, 7 predicted proteins | sample 431651 | NCBI WGS metagenome assembly JFJP01 (sample SAMN02602958, study PRJNA72255) | Microbial mat metagenome, whole genome shotgun sequencing project. | biome: fresh water; feature: sink hole; material: water; isolation source: purple microbial (photo- and chemosynthetic) mats found in... | reverse complement strand
TTTCGAATATCTGACGAAACCGATTTTAGCATTGTTTTTTTCATGCTTTAAAACACATCATGCAGATCCATATTTGGCAGTCTGCTTAATATTTCGATACTCTGACTACGTCCGCGTAAGGAAGCGAACCGCCGAAAATATCAAGTGCCGATCCAATTGTTATATGAACGTGGTTCTTTCCTGCGTTTCGAACCTCTTCGATATGCTCAAGCGATGCAATTCCACCTGCATAGGTAACAGGAATCGGTGAAAGTTCCGCGAGCAGTTTAACCAACTTCAGATCTGCACCACCCTTAAGCCCTTCCACAGTGGCAGCGTGAACAAGAAATTCATCACAATAATTCGCCAATGTTTCAAATGTTTCTTTGGTAAGAGCTGTACTAGTGAAATTTTGCCAGCGATCAGTGACGATATAGTACAGGCCATCTTTTTCCTTGCAACTCAAATCGAGAACAATCCGTTTTTTTCCAACAGATTCGAGAAGTCTTTGCAAATTTTCAAAATTGATTTTACCATCTTTGAAAACATACGAGGTAACAATTACGTGCGAGGCACCGGCGTCTATCCACTGAATCGCATTTTCTGCCGTGATTCCCCCGCCGATCTGCATACCGTTCGGCCACGATCCAAGAGCTTCACGAGCAGCGCTTTCATTATTTGGCCCCAATTTGATCACATGGCCACCGCGAAGATTATCTTTTTTATATAGATTTGAATAATACGAGGGAGAAAGCGAACTTTCAAAATTGACAGCCGCCGAATTATCGCTATCGGTGAGAGTCGCGCCGACAATCTGCTTAACTTTGCCATCGTGAAGGTCGATACAGGGGCGAAATTCCATGAAAACCTCGAGAAAAAAGATATAACCGCGGCAAATATATATTAGATGCAAAACGGATTCTGTTCTGGGGGATAAATGGCAGTTCGTATCGTACTTATTCTCGCACTTTTGAGTGTCCACACACCGGCGCAAGTCTTTCGATCATACACATCCGAAGAGTCACTACTCGACAAAATCAACCTTACCAGAAGACGTGAATTAGTAAAGCAATATCGCGCTGATGGCTCCTTGGAGTCAGAATCGGAATACCACAACGGTCGCCGCGACGGTCTAACGCGTGAATACTACTCTAACGGAAAAATCAAGGCTGAAATCTATTTCAAGAATGGCCGCGAAAATGGCATCGCTCGTTTTTACTACCCCACAGGAATAATTCAAAAGAAAATCACCTATGAGCGCGGGAAAATCGAGGAGTTGTCAATTCACGACAAACGAGGCAGGCGTGTTTCACAGTAGAACAAACACATCCAATTCGGCTGTTTAGTACCTGTCCCGCATTGAAGTAGTACATACCAATGTACAACAGCGACATTCCATCTTAATTCGAAAACGTTATTCCATTCTGTAAAGATATTTCAAACGCGATACGATATATACTAAGTACTACTCACGAAATGGAAAATGTAAAGGGGCAACTGTGAATACAGAAGATACACAAAAAAAATCAGACTCATTTAATACAGCCTTGGCAGCAATTCATTATTGTCGCGCTTCTGAATATAGTAAGAGTGGCGCCATTGAAACTGCTGTTCAAGAGTGCAAGACCTCGCTTGAGTTTGATCCTCACTTTGAACCCACTTCAAATTTGCTTAAGACGCTGAAACTAGAACAAAAATCGTCAGGTGAAACTCTTCTTGATCGGGCACTTCGAGCTTTAGATGAAGAGTTTGAACGCGATACGACATCAATCAATTCTAATAACGCAATAAATCAGGAATTCACGACCTATCCTGAACTCGTATATATGAGTTATTTAGAATCGCGCTACCCGAATCAACTCGATGCCTATGGCCATCCACTATTTCGCAAAGAACTAATGAGACTATTTCTCGCACAAAAGCGATGGAGCCATGCTGAACACCTGATTCCGGTAGGGGACAATTGGCATGAAATCCTTTTCGCCCGAGCGTATTCAGAACAGGGAGATCAAAAACGAGCAAAACAGTGGTGGGAACGAGTTCTCGTTGCAGATCCGCGGTCTGAAGAAGCATCGAAGGCACTTGCATTACTGAATCAAACCAATTCGAAGGTTTCTCGCCATTCACTTCCTGGGGAGTTAGTGCTATCGCTAACGTCATACCCTCCACGTTTCAACGATCTCGCAAAAACTATCCGCACCCTTTGCAACCAATCAGTGACACCGGATCGCATTATTCTCTGGATCGCTCATGAAGACAAAGATAAACTCACCGATGAACTTCTGGACTTAGACGGCCACAGCATAGAAATATCCTATTGCAATGATATAAAATCATTTAAAAAAATCATTCCCACTCTAAAAAAATACCCCGACGCCTTTATCGTAACTGCCGATGACGATATAAACTACGATCCCCATTGGCTCGAAGAGCTCACTTCTAAGTGGAATAGCTCGTGTACAAATGTGATCATAGCACACCGCGTCCGAAACATCATTCTCGATCAACAGGCTTTCCCTGTTCCCTATGTCCAGTGGCCCTTTGCATTCAATACTTCGCAACCGTCTTCACTCAACTTTGTGACAAGTGGCGGCGGAGCGCTATTTCCTCCTCGTGTTTTTCACAGCGATGTCACGAATGAAAAGCTCTTTTTAAAGTTGTGCCCCAACGCGGACGATCTTTGGCTTTATTGGATGGCTCAACTAGCAGGAGCTCAGACGATTTCCACCGGAAAATATACAACTCAGTCCGACATCATAACTTGGCCGGGTTCTCAAGCAATCTCACTGTGGAATCAGAATGTCACCGGCAATGATACTCAAATATTCAACCTCATTGGATGGTACGGGTTCCCGTTAACTGCCAATGTAAACAAAGAACTCCTTCAGCGAGAGCTTAACAGTGGCACAAGCGCCGATGCTCTTCTCACACCAGAAATGGTTGTGGGATTACAGAAGGAACATGATCTGATCAAAGAACCAGAGTTTAAAACAGTGGAAGAACGCGTTCTTCACATGGTCCATACAAAGGCATATGAAACTGCAGCACGGCTTCTCACAGGAAAAAAAGTACTAGACTTGGGGTGCAACACCGGATACGGTACAAACATTCTATCAACTTCCGCAGAGTCAATTATCGGTGTAGATGTTTCGGGAAATGCGATTGCGTACGCACGGCAAAAATACCCTTCCATAAAGTTTGAGCAAGTGGATGGGCAAAAACTTCCATTCCAAGACAAATCATTCGATTACGTGGTTAGCTTTCAAGTTATTGAACACGTGGCAAACCACGAAGGGTATATCTCCGAATTAAAACGAGTTCTTAAAGATGACGGCGCAGTGATTTTCACCACCCCCAATGCATCGTATCGCCTGGAACCAGGAGTGAAACCTTGGAATCGCTTTCACGTGCGTGAATTTAAATATCGCGAGCTTAAAAGTCTGTTAAGCATCTACTTCAGCAATTCGAAAGTACTCGGTCTCTTTGCAGAAAAAGAACTTCATGCAGTTGAACTGCGTCGCGTATGTCCTAACCTTTCCAATCCCGCTCGGGATCTCCCACCCTATGCTCGAGAACTCTATACAAATCCTCCGAAAAAACTCACTGTAGAAGATTTGAATCAACGCACGACTGCAGATTTTTTCTATCTCGATGAAGAGATCGACTCGGCGATAGATATGTTCAGTATTTGCTCCGACGGAGATATCACAACACAGGTTGCCACCGTTCAAAACCGCAATTCTCAAATATGCGAAACGGCGAAACTGATAGAGACTATTAACAGTGGTTCCTATTGGGAAAGCAGATATTCATCAGGAGGCAACTCTGGAGCGGGATCGTATGGTCGCCTCGCAGAATTTAAGGCTGAAATTATTAATGCATTTACGTCAGAGCACCAGATCGATTCTGTTATTGAATACGGTGTTGGTGATGGCAATCAGCTCAAACTGGCACACTATCCACGATATCATGGATTTGATGTGAGCCACACTGCAGTAGAACGGTGTCGCGCCACCTTTAAAGCAGATTCGTCCAAGCTGTTCAGCCATGTTGACGACTATGCGAATGAAACTGCACACATGACCATGTCCCTTGATGTAATCTTCCATCTTGTTGAGGATCATGTATATAATAAGTATATGCATCGACTCTTTGACTCTTCAGAAGAGTTTGTAATTATCTATGCATCCAACGACGACAGCGGCCCACTGCCGGATGCGGCTCACGTTCGCCATCGCCATATAACCCAATGGGTTGAAAACAATAAACCAGAGTGGAAAATGATCGGAACTGTGGCAAACCGCTATCCATACCAGAATAATTCGCCCAATGACACCTCATTTGCGGACTTCTTTTTCTTTGAACGAAAATAATCACATAAGACCGCTTCAGCATATACGAAGCGGTCTCTTTTTTTTTATAGCAGAAATGAGGTTCTAGATGAATAGTGTACAGTGTCCGATTTGCGGTACAGTTCAGGAAAAGTTTCTTTCCGGCGGTGTGACACCACGCCCCGATGTACTTTGTTGTAAATGTGGATCATACGAACGCCATCGCCTACTTTGGCTCTATTTTATCAGCGAACTAAAACTGCTCACTACTCCCGCACGTCTTCTTCATTTCGCACCGGAGCAAGCTTTTCACTATTTCTTTTCACAAGCAAAAAACATAGAATACTGGCCGGTTGATTATTCACCAGAGAATTTCAACTATGGAGGGAAGCCAATTTCCAAGTCGGACATTACCGATATTCCTTTTAAAGACAATTGGTTCGATGCAATTCTCTGCAATCATGTACTGGAACATATCCCCGATGACCACCTCGCTATGACCGAACTGTACCGCGTTTTAAAACCGGGCGGCTGGGCAATTCTTCAGGTTCCTTTTACCGGAAAAGAAACCACATACGAAGATCCTTCCATAACCTCTCCACAAGAACGCCTGATCCATTTTGGGCAAAGCGATCACGTCCGCTGTTACGGTTTTGATTACAAAGAACGGTTGGAACAAGCGGGATTTACAGTAACAGTTGATCGATTTGTGGAACGTTTTTCTGAGTCAGAACAAAAATTCTACGGAGTTCTTCCTGATGATTTCATCTACTTCTGCAAAAAAAACGATACTGTAGACCAAGTTCCGAAAGAACCCAAAAGCACCACCACTTCCCTTCATGCGTTCCCTATCGCCACTTCTCCAACATTGATTAGGAATACAGTAATCTCATCACAGGGCAATGTTCTCAACATTCTTATCCGAACGTCCAACCGCCCCAAGGGATTTGCGCGAACACTCGATGCGATTCAATCGCAGATGGGCAATTACCCCGTGAATATCGTGGTCTCTGTAGACAATGACAGTTCAGCAACATACGCGTGTAGCCATGCATTGGCATCAACGGTCATTCAGTTCCCTGCAACCAAACGACTCCACGCAGACCACAATCCCTATAACGAATATTTCAACGAAATGATCAAGCACACCGTTCCCGGTTGGGTATGGCGCATCGATGACGACGACATTGTCGTACCCGGTGCAATCGAGTCGATCATGAACCGGGTGATCGATCCCCAGAAAGTCTATATTTTCAATATCCTGTTTCACAATAATTCGATCCTTCCCAAAAATCGAATAAAGATCACCTACTGCGACATATCAACGCAGAATTTTGTGATTCACACCGATCACAACGATGTGTGTCAGTGGAAACCGGTTCGCGGAGGCGACTACCGCTATCTTCGCGATCTATTCCACACGAAACCGGAACTGTCCCGCCAATACTGCGATGAAATCATCTACAAAATTGATGATCAACGTTTCGGCGAATTGACCGATGTGGCTGTTCGTTCGACCTACTACACTGATTTAGTGTGCAAAGCGTACAAAACTGGCGCCACGTGGCTCGTGGAATCATCAACGAATCAGCCGTCAGATCAATGGGTTGAAAAACTTATCGAGGCTGAGCAAAACTCGTATCTTATCGAACCACAACAATTTTCGCCTGCCGAATACCCCCAGTTCCTCCAGTCAATCTCGGCAGATTGGTTTCTTGTTTCCGATTCAGCCTCCATTCTGTGGAGTTCCGACAGCAACGGGGTGTATCTCTTTGAACGAGTCAACGCGAACATACTTTTCACTCACGAAAATGGCCTCTTGTTCCCCGGTGAAACGATGGAAAAAGCGGCAACGCGCTTTGCTGCACTGAATCGCATTGCCGATCGCGCATTTCACATCTGTTACGATCAGAAATTGGGCATTGAACTGCTCAATCTCGAGATTGGCGCGGTCAGTTGTGTCGAACGAAACGGCTCGGCGGAACAGTTTGTTTACGATCTCCTTCACGATTTTGAATGCCTTCCAGAACCGATACTCGAAGAGGTTGTCGACACCGCCCCGCTCTTTGAAAAACTGGCTTATCGCTACGGGGAGTCGTTGCAAAAGAGTGTATCAGCCCTGAAAACGACTGGCCAGCGCCCCAAACAGCGGTGCGCTGTGGTCGTGCCGATCTACAAAACCGATCTGCCTCAGATCGAATGGGACGCCCTGAACCACAACCGAGCGGTTCTTGCCGACTGGCCGTTTATCGCGGTTTCGCCGGAAGGTCTTGACCTATCGCCTATCGCCGATTCTGTTGCCTTTGACACGGTACACTATTTCGATCCGAAATTTTTCAAATCGCCACAAACCTACAACAAGCTACTGATTAGCAGTGGATTCTGGGATGCATTTGCCGACTACGAATACATCCTAATCGCGCAACTCGACGTCGTTATTTTCCGCGATGAGCTCGAGGTATGGTGCAGTAAGGGGCTTGATTATATCGGCGCCCCGTGGCTCAACGGTTACTCACAGAACGGCATTCTCAATCCCGATAATATTAAGGCTTTTACGCAATGCAGTGATTCCGATGCCATGGCGATCTACCAGTTCTGCCGAGCCAATGGCGTGGTGGATGAGCACGACTATTTCCGCAGTGATTACTGGAAAGCATCGGTGGAACTGCTCAGTTCGCCGGTGAAACGGTACACCGCTGTCGATTTTAGCTCCCTGCTCGACGAAATTGAATACTATTTCAGCACCTTTATCGGTGTAGGAAATGGCGGTCTTTCACTGCGAAAAGTTACTTCGGCGTTGGCACTGTACCAGTCGCGCTGGCTAAAAAAACCGATAAAACTTTCCACACCAGAAATCGAAACCAAACTACTCATGAAACCAGATTTAGACACGCTTCGCAAATATATTTCCGCGATCACCGCACTCAACGCCAAGGTGGTGACACTGATCAAATCAGAGCAGAACTGTTCACCAGAGGTTCGCGAAATACTCGACCTAATTCCCGATTTCACGGAACGATCCGGCGATTCGCTCTTTCAGATCGCTACGATATTCGAAATGCTTGCGAACACCAATCCAGAACTGGCATTTATTGTGCGAGGATTCCAGCAGATGCGTTCGGACTTGGTATCGCTATTTCTCAACAAAATGACTATGCCTGAAGATGGATTTTGGGGAGAAATTGCACCGCTCTTTGTCGAAGGGTACACCACCGCTTCCATTGAAGATGCCTATCGGTTCTCCTTTGAATGCAATCCCGCATTCCTATACGAACTAAACGGTAGACAACTCCCCTTCGGCTGTCACGCGTGGCAACTTCCGCAAAACATTGTATTCTGGCGCAATCACATCGCCTTCAGCCCCAAATCAGAACGCAAGGAGTAGCTCATGAAAACCGTTGCATCCATGACTTCCATTCCCGGGCGCACAGAAGAGCTTTTTCCAGTGCTACAGGTATTGGCTCAACACGCTTTCGACAAAATCTACGTCTGGATTCCCGAAGTGCTGATCCGCACGGGTGCCAAAGGCGTGATTCCCTCATTCGCTAATCATGCGTTCCGCGTTCCCGTAGAGTTTCAGATCATTCCAGAGTATGGATCGCTCACAAAGTTGGTGCCAACGTTATTGGCAGAAACAGATCCCGACACGCGGATTGTGGTGTGCGATGACGATTCGTTGTACTACAACCACAACTGGCTTTCGGAACTGCAAAAGCGCAGTAATCCCACCGTGGTACCGAGCTATTCCGGTTTTTCGTTTGTGAAACAGGGAACCCCTCCGCGAGAATTGCCCGATGGATCAGAACCGATGGTCATCGAAGCATTTTGTGGCTATATGGTTCAACGATCCATGTTCGATGTTGATTTTTTAATGATTATCCGCGATCTCATCGCCGATTTTGAAAAAAATATCGACGTGCTCATATCAGATGATTTCGTGATCTCGCTCTATCTGCGGGCAACAGGAAAAAAGTTGGCGATTGTCAATACGGATCAGTGTAACCGATTTGACTGCCGTATCGAAACCGATGCCGGATCAGTGCTAGCGATCAACGAAAACGATGCAATCTATAAGCGGTATCTTGATTCTCAGCCGACTCTGCGCAGGCTGTTCGAAAAGTATATCCGCCCACAGTGACCGAAACCGCACCTGCTCCTTGCGCAACACATCAGATTCCACTTGCATATTCACAAGAACAATTTCATACTGTTACGTACCAATCGCGCTGAAATCAATTTCATGCGCGAAATCCTTAAATACCTGGAGAGGGAGTTATTATGAAGAAGCTGTTTGCAGCACTCGCCGTATCTGCCATGTTTTCACTTGCCGTTGCGACCCCTTCGGCCGAAGATGCGCTGAAAATGCTCAAAGAGGGAAATGAACGCATGGTAAGTGGTAAAATGATTCACCCCAACAGCGATGCGGCTCGACGCACACTCGCGGCGACATCGGATCAAGGGCAATTCGCCTACGCCACAATCCTCAGCTGTTCCGATTCTCGTGTTCCCGCAGAGTACATTTTCGATGCAGGCGTGATGGATCTCTTTGTGATTCGCGTGGCGGGAAATGTCGCCGATACCGATGAAATCGGCACAATCGAATACGGTATTGCTCATGTAAATACACCGGTAGTGGTGATCATGGGTCATTCGGGATGTGGCGCGGTGAAAGCAGTAACGGCGGCGACACAAGGTCACGGACATGCGCTTGAATACAACATTCCACCACTGGTCGACAATATCGGCCCCGCAGTTGAACGGGCGATCCACGAACACAAAGACGCAGCAGGTACAGCGGTCGTTCCCTTTGCTATCGAAGAGAACGTGTGGCAGAGTGTTAGCGATCTCTTTACGAAAAGTGCCGCTGCGCGAAGACTTGCTTTGGAAGGGAAAATCAAAGTAGTGGGAGCGTTGTACGACATTGGAACCGGCAACGTGAACTGGCTTCCCGAAGAAAAAGTGACCAAACTTCTTTCCGCCGCTGAAGCAAATCCAAAAAAGCAGACCAAAGAGTTTGCCGGTGAACCAACGAAGGATGCTAAAACGCACCATTAATTCAACGACGAACGGCGCAAAAAAGCCCCCGAACATCACTGCTCGGGGGCTTTTCATTTTTTAATGTGGACTTTTCTTAGTGAGCCAATATCGTACGCAAAGAACGTTTCTCCGAAGGCGTTGCTATCGACAGAATATAACACCCCGAAGCATACCGTTTGGTATCAACGGCGATCGAAGTGACTCCCGCTTTCGCGAATCCGTCAAATGGCACGGCGATTACGCGACCTTTCAGATCATACAAAGTCACTTTCACATTTCCTGCAGCAGCACTGTTCAAACTGATCATCAGCATACTCTGTGTATTTTGAATTGCCACCGACGATTTTTTTACACTTGTTCCCGCAGTGATAATCGGAGTCGACTTATCGTTTGATTTCACCCCAAATGCACCCACCGAACTGGCCATCATCAGATCGTCAAAGTGGATGTCGTAGAGAATTTCGCCGGGATATCCGACAAACCAGTTCTGCATAAATTGCGGCGACTCGAGCACAATCGTATTGCCCTGAGGATCTGTAATTTTACCATCGCCCTTAATCGGTGAAAAATCAAGCAGGCAGATCTGGTTTCTCATGGCAAAGTACACCGAATCGGGGTGATTCTTATTGACGGCAATCTTAGATATTTCCGCACCGCCCATTCCCTGTTTCGGGGTAGAAATTGTTTTGCCACCATCGAACGTCCAACCGACCGCCCAATCAGTGTTGTCGCCACAGGCAATAAAGAATGTGTCAATCGTGCCAGGGTGAGTTTCCACATCGCGCACCGGAAGTTGTTTTCTTCCCGGATTATTGCGCGCATCAAGTCCCGGAACTGAATCCCATGTCGCACCAGCATTATCACTAAAGAGAAGCATTCCAGGCTTCTGTCCTTTTCCTGTTCCCACAAAAATGCGTCGTTTTCCGGTGGAATCATGCGCAACTGTCACCGAATTTACCGGACGATTTCCGATGGCCGTGACTGTTTTCCAACTAACTCCGCCATCATAGGTCGCCAAGAGTCCCCCGTTTTCTGACTGATCTGCGCGCGTTGCCGCAAAAGCGGTATCCTTGCTAAAAAATTCGAGATCGCGAACCCAGCACCAATCGTTCCAACCGGGAATATTTTTATACGGTACAGAGACCCAATCCTCTTTGTTCAGACCACCGTTAATTGTCCGCGAAAGACCATTCCCCGAAGCGGCCAACAACATGTTCGGATCCCAGGGATTAATTGCAATATCTGATACCGATGCGGAAAGATCATACACAATGGGGAACTTTCCGTGAGGAGCTTTCCATTTATCCGCGTAAGGAACCGCCGTATTTGTATAAGCAGTTGTATAGGCAATCCCGGTGTTCGTGGCTAAATAGACGCGATCGAGATTGTTCGGAAGCTGAGCAACGCGGGAAATCGTCAGCGACACCATTCCTTCAGTGCCAAGAACATAGCTGCCATCAATTCCACCCTTTCCGGTTTTCGGCCCCATATCAGAACGACCAAACCAGACATCGGTTCCGGGAATATGTCCCACAATTGCCGTGACCTGTCCAATTTCACCATTGTTTGCCTTGATCCGTTTCCAAGTCACCCCGAGATCATCGCTGTAGTCAGCGGATGAGATGAGGCGAAGGTGATTGGTTCCAGGTAGTGAAGCGTGTTCATAAAACAGAATGCCTCCGGTAAAATGTCCCTGTGGCTGACCGGCGCCGGGGATCGGATCAGAGGCGATCTTTTTCCACGAACCACCGCCATTGGAACTCATCCACAGCGATCCGCCAACTGTCACTGATCCTCCTGACTGTTTCGGTGAATTAGTAAAATAGAGAGTATCGGGAGAGAGGGAGCTGATATGGAATGAATTAATGCCATTTAACGTGTCGTACAGATCCGGTTTTCCATCAGCCTTGACCGTGTCGATTATCTGCACACTACTCCACATTTTACCGGAATCGGCAGTCACCCACAGAGAGCCAGACCCAGAATTCTGAGGCCCGCCCATCGAACCCGGCTTGGCGGCAATAACAAAGATCTTCGAACGATCACTCTTGGAAATTACCTGCACAACCGAGTGTTTTTGATTGTTGTCTTGCAGTTTAAGTTCATCAATTGAAGGGAACGGCATGGCGTTCCACGTTTTGGCAGAATCGGGCGAGTGAAGAATTACTCCGTTGATCCCCAAAAAGATCGATCCGTTAGAAATAGATGCACAGTTGGCAGAACCGGGAAACGGATCTACCCCTGTTTTTGTGCGATAGGTTTCACGCCACTTGTTTTGAATCTTATTATCCCACAACGTGCGCCAATCTTTGCCGTTATCCGTGATTTCAAAGGCCCAGAGCACACCACCCTCTTCGACAGACCGACAGATCGTGGTTCCCTGATTGCTCCACACGTTCATGCCTCGGCCGGCCCAACCGCGCATATCCTGACCTTCCATCCATTTCAATGAATCTTCCGGAAAGGCCGGTTTCCACGTGGCACCAGTGTCGGCAGAGACAAAAAGCGACAATGGACCTGCCACGGCGGCAAAAAGATTGCCACTACCTTGATCAAAACTGGTGGACATGACCGTTCCACCAAAAATACCCAGATTGACTCGCGACGAATCTGCCGCTGATACCGTTCCTACTGCAATCGCAGCCATGGCCAGTATGGCATAGCTTTTTTTCATCATATATTCCCCCTAGAATAAGAATTCTGAAACATTCTACCCGCGCCGGAACACAATTGCAACATTTTTTTACTGCCGAAATTTTGTCGTGCCGGGTATTCTGTTTTGCTTCTGTTGAAAATGACATCGCATCGGTTACCGTTAGTCAGCATGGAAAAAATCACCAAGGTCGAAGGAGAAACGAATAGGACGGGATTTCGCATCTAAAGAAAGAACAGACCAAAGAGTTTTCCGGCGAATAGCCAAAGGATACAAAAGCACATCATTAGTATGAAGTAAATTCCCACAAAAAAAGCACCGGAGAGATTCAGTGCCATTTGTTTTTTGAGTGAATGAAAGTCGGTTTCTCAGATACGATCACTCATTGGAAAGATGCAAAGATGGT
>JFJP01041141.1_pt1 | contig 12407 bp, 10 predicted proteins | sample 431651 | NCBI WGS metagenome assembly JFJP01 (sample SAMN02602958, study PRJNA72255) | Microbial mat metagenome, whole genome shotgun sequencing project. | biome: fresh water; feature: sink hole; material: water; isolation source: purple microbial (photo- and chemosynthetic) mats found in... | reverse complement strand
TGGTACGGTCCAAACCACCCCGGAGTTACTGGTAATATGGCTATTGAGGTCACTGTTTGCGGAGATGAGATAGTTCAGGCAAAAACCCATGTCGGTTATCTGCACCGCGGATTTGAAAAACTCCTTGAGCGCCGCCTTTTTATTCAGGGTTTTCCTACTTGTATCAGAATGTGTGTTGCTGAACCTGATTATAATGAATATATTTTTTCAAGGTCACTTGAAGAATTGTCAGGTATTGAAGTGCCGGAAATGGCACTTTGGCTCAGAACCCTTGTTCTGGAAATGGCCCGTCTGCAAAGTCTTCTTCGCATTGTTCCGGGGCAGGGAGGTACTTTCTCTCTTGGTCTTGGGGTCCAGTGGGGGATGTATCTGAGAGATCTTATTCTCGACAGGTTCGAGGAGCTGACAGGCGGACGTATTTATCATATGTATATCCTCCCTGGTGGGGTAAGAGGCCTTTTGCCAGACGGGTTTAAAGAAAGAATGGAGGAGAACCTTAAGCTTATAGATGAATTTACCGTGAATATTAGAAAGAGTGGGTCGATCAGTTTGGTATTGTGGGTATTAACGCCCGATGTGTGGGAGTAAACCGCGATGTGCGCAAGGATTATCCTTACCTGAAATACAATGACCTTGATTTTGATCCGCCAACTGCGACCGAAGGTGATATTTATTCAAGAAGTCTGCTCAGGCATAAGGAACTGATAATGACTGTTGATCTTATCAGGCAGATTATAAACTTATGTGCGTTCAGAAAGCTCACGCGGAGAATATGGAATGTATTTTGTCACCGACGGCAGTGATAAACCACGCCGGATAAATCTCAGAGGGCCAAGTTATAATCATGCAATGACACTGCTTGAGCATATGCTTATAAATGCCAATATAGCTGATTTACATGCAATTATGGTTTCGCTTCAGACTTGTCCGCCGGAAATTGAACGTTAAGGTTTTATTATTACACAGATCATCAATACTTAATAAACAGAGATGGGTACAATAAAAGATATATTAAACCCTTTTTTAGCCTGGGGTAATCTGGTAAAAGAGCCTGTGACTTTAAAGAATCCTGTCGGGCGCGAAGCGGCACCTCTTTACAGGGGGTTTCATAAGAATGATATGGCAACTTGTATCGGATGTGGTACCTGTGAATCAATATGTGAAAACAAAGCAATTGATCTGGTGCCGGTCGATGGCATAATAACAAAAGAGGGCGACAGCGGGCTGAGACCACGAATAGACCTTGGTCGTTGCTGCTGGTGTGCCCTTTGTGTTGATGTTTGCACAACAGGTTCTCTTACAATGTCGAATCATTATACCTGGGTTGATACAGATCCTGATGTATTCAGGTTTATTCCGGGTGCCGACAAGAAACCATGGGATAATGAAGAAAAAGGATGGAAAAAGCCTTCCGGCGATTATGAGTTCTTTCCTCACGAGCGGGTTCATATGGCTGAGATGAAACCTGAAGAACGTGATAAATCATTTACCGAAATAATAAAAGGGTATTCCGCGGAACAGGCCAAACTTGAGGCAGACCGCTGCGTGGAGTGCGGTATATGTATTGCAACATGCCCTGCACATATGGGCATACCCGAATACATCAGGGCTATCCGTAACGACGATCTTAATGAGGGATTAAGAATATTATACGATACCAATCCATTGCCCGAGATCTGCGGACGAATCTGTACTCATAAATGTGAATCGGTATGTTCAGTAGGAAAACAGGGAGATCCATTATCAATACGCTGGCTAAAAAGATACATTGCCGACCAGCATCCGGCCGAAAACTACAGGAAAATACTTGAGACAGAAAAAATTGAGGAGAATGGAAGTCGTATCGCTATAATAGGCTCCGGTCCGGCTGGGTTATCAGCTGCATATTACCTTTCAATGATGGGTTATAAGTGCGTGGTTTTTGAAAAACTTCCTGAAGCAGGAGGGATGATGAGATATGGCATTCCGGAATACAGATTGCCGTATGATGCTATTGATAAGGATATAAATTATATTAAATCGCTTGGAGTGGAGATCAGATGCAATATTACCGTTGGAAAAGATATAACACTTGACCAGTTACATAAAGAGTTCGATGCAGTATTCTCAGGTACAGGTTTGCATCAGGGAAGAAGTACACGTATTCCGGGGACAGATCATAGTAATGTATATCAGGCAATTGACCTGCTCCGTGATATTACTCTCGGTAAAGAATTGCATGTAACTGAAAATATGCTTGTAATCGGAGGGGGAAATGTGGCAATGGATATCACCCGTTCATTAGCGCGTCTGCAGAATATTAAATTCGGCAAAGTGAGCATAGTTGCCACATCACTTGAATCGGAAAGTGAGATGCCTGCTGATCGCGAGGAGGTTGTAGAAGCAAGGGAAGAAGGAGCGTTTATTCATCCCGGATGGGGCCCTGTAAAAATCGAAATTGAAGACGGTAAAATTAAGGGGCTTCATGTGGTGAAATGCATTTCGGTGTTCGATGAGAATCGGCGATTCAGTCCGAAGTTTGATGAATCACAGAAGCATTTCTTTCCGGCAGAAAGTATTGTAGAGTCAATAGGTCAGGGGATGGATCTAACTTATCTGTCAGAGAATATCCGTGAAAACCTGAAGCTTGATAACAGGGGAAGAATCATTGTTGATAACTATTTCAGATCAAGTATTGACTGGTTGTTTGTCGGCGGTGATATTATACAGGGCCCTGATGTTATTCATGGTATTGCAAATGGTCATACTGCCGCAATTGGCATTGATAAGTATCTTAAGAAGAGTAACAAAGTAAATTACTAGACATGGCAAATCTCACAACAAATTATATGGGACTCACTCTGAAAAATCCCATAATTGTTTCTAGTTCAGGATTAACTGATTCTGTTGAAAAGATTGTTGAACTTGAAAGACATGGTGCAGGTGCAGTGGTGCTTAAGTCGCTGTTCGAAGAACAGATTATGATGGATATCGATGCAGACCAGATGAATAATGTTTTTGGCACTTATTCAGATGCAGAAAGCTACATCGGTTATTATACAAAGAAGAATGCTTTGAGCAGTTATATTGATCTTATTGATGGCGCCAAAGCGAAAACAGGAATACCAGTAATTGCCAGTATCAATTGCTTCTCTGCTGACCAATGGCTTGAGTTTGCGGGTGATGTTGAGGCAGCCGGTGCAGATGGCCTTGAACTCAATATGTTCATAATGCCATCCGACCCATCAGTTACGGGAGCTGAAATAGAAAAATTGTATTTCGATATAACTAAGAAAATTGTAACAAATGTTACAATTCCCGTTGCGCTGAAGATCCATCATTATTTTTCAGGAATGTCAAATTTTATTGTTGAACTCTCAAAAACGGGTATAAAATCGCTTGTTCTCTTCAATCGCTTTTATCAGCCCGATATTGATCTGGAGAAAGGAAAAATAACTTCTGGAAATATTTACAGTTCCCCTTCTGATAATGCAATTGTAATACGATGGTTAAGTTTATTGTCAGGAAGAGTAGGATGCGACCTTGCAGCATCAACAGGTATTGACGGAGGAGAAAGGGCCTTAAAGAATCTTCTGGCAGGCGCTAATGCAGTGCAGGTTGCATCTCTAATTTACCATAAAGGACCCACTGCTATCACTTCAATGCTCTCAGAAATGGAAAGCTGGCTGGATAGCCACGGACATGAGTCAGTTGGAGAAATTATTGGTAAGCTCAGTCAGGCTGACAGCATAAAACCAATGGCATATGAACGGGCTCAGTTCATGAGGTATTTTTCGGACTCTGGCAGATAATTAAAGATTGAACCACTCTGTGACAACTTTTAAGCTGTCAGGTGAACTGCAATGATTGAATTCATTTGTGTGCCTGTTGTAGCAATAATCTTTCTGCCACTCTGAGGCATTCTCCGCTGTTTGTCTGATTGCATCAGTAATAAAAACCAACTCTTCATCTGTCATTGTCGGATGAAGTGATAACCTTATCCAACCCGGTTTCATAGACAGGTCGCCGGCGTCAATTTTATCCGTTATCTCTTTCGACATGCTGAAATCAACATCGAGTAGAAAATGCCCATAAGTACCTGCGCATGAGCAACCTCCCCTGACCTGGATTCCAAACCTGTCGTTGAGCAGTCTTGTAACAAGATTATGATGAATATTGTCAATGTAGAACGAAAACACACCAAGTCTTTCATTGACGTTTTCTGCAAGTATGTGTACTCCTTTGATTTTTGATAAGCCGGAAAAAGCAATAGCAATCAGCTCTTTTTCCCTTTCATGCATTTTTTCTGTACCCATCTTCTCTTTGAGAGTAACAGAGAGAGCCGCTTTTATTCCCTGCAGGAAGCCAGGAGTACCTCCATCCTCTTTTACCTCTATGTCACTTATATAGCTGTATCCGCCCCAACGGTTGGTCCATTTTACTGTGCCTCCTCCCGGCGAATCAGGTATATTGTTTTTATACAGACTCTTGTTAAAGATAAGCACACCGGCACTTCCCGGACCACCGAGAAACTTATGCGGAGAGAAGAAGATTGCATCAAGTTGTTCCAAATGGTCGGCCGGATGCATATCAATATCTACGTATGGAGCGGAGGCTGCATAATCAATAAAGCAGTAACCTTTGTTTTCATGCATGATTCTGGCTAGTTCTCCAAAAGGAGGCATATAGCCTGTGACATTTGAACATGCAGTAAATGAGCCTATAAGTAAAGGTCTGTCCTTATATTTAAGAATCTCTTTTCTTAATGAATCGGGGTTTACAGTCAGATCCGCTGCAGGCTCGAGTGTTACAACATCGGCAAGTGTTTCAAACCACGATGTGTGATTTGAATGATGCTCGGTGTGAGTTATAAATACTACCGGCCGATTCTTGTTCGGTATATCCTTGCATTTGTTGTATTCTCCAGTCGTAAAAGTGCAAAAATTTATTGCCTGCTCCGGTACTTTAAGTCCCAGAATCCTTTGCAGTTTGGCAATTGCCGATGTCATACCCGTGCCTGTAAATATCAGAATATCATCTTCACTGGCATTAACATGTCGTTTTACTATTTTCTGCGACATATGATAAGCATCTGTCATGGCTTTGCCAGTGGTGGTTGATTCAGAATGGGTATTTCCAATCAACGGACCGATGTCATCAGCAAGTCTTTTTTCAATGGGAGTGTAGAGCCTGCCACTGGCAATCCAGTCGGCGTATATAAGCTTTTTTGTACCGTATGGCGTTTCAATTTCAGCATCAATACCGATTATATTCTTTCGGTACTGATTGAAGTATTTTTCGAGCTCTGACATAGAAATATTTTACGATCCAAAAATACCAATATTATTTTAATACTGGTTTTACTTTCCGGTAAGCATTGTATAAACATCTCTGGGAGTTACGCCAAGCTTATCCGCTATTGTCCTTAAGGATGTTTCGCCATTGGCTTCAATTCCTTTTTCTTTAAGTTGCTGAATCAGTACAGTAACTTCTACTCCTGAACTGGCAGCTGTTGAACTGACTGTGTACTTGCCAATTCCCTGGGGTACTTCACCGGCGGCAGGACCTGCGTGTGTCTTGTATTTTGTTATCAGAATTGTATAAATAGCTGAAGGTGTTGTATTGTTATTATTGGCAATATCTTTGAGTGTTTCACTTTCGGCCGAAATCTTTATCCCGTTCTCAATTAGTGTTTTAGTCAGTTCAGAAGGCGCAATACTGTCGATTAGCGGTGAAAGTTGTGCAAGCGTGTATGTTTCCATATGCAGAACCGGCGGAGTCTGAAAATCTCCTTCCCAGCTCTCTTTGACCTTCTCTCCGAATGCCATTACAGGTTCAAAAGGCGTCCAGTGACGGAGTGTTCCAATGAAGAATAAAGTTGATAAAACTATAGCTGTTCCAAGTTCCCATTTCCTGTTAAGTCCGGCTTTGATCTTGCTTTTAAAGTATGTAAGAAATGCTTTCCAGTTTACAAAGAAAAGGTGGATAATTACCAGAATAAAAAACAGATAGGAGAAAATTGTATGCAAAGCCTGCCATTCAGATTTCGTGAAAAGCATCAGTTTCCATGTTCCCCAGTTGGCAATTCTTCCTGGAGGAGCAATATATAGAATGAATCCCGACCACGACATTATCAGTGTGGAAATAACCAGAGTAAAACTGGTAAAACTTCTTAGATTGAATCTGCGCTTGTTTTCTGACATTGGTTTAATTATATTTTATTATAGGCGAGCCAAAAGTATAAAATATGATTATTAATAGCAAGAAATAATTAAGATATGTAGATATGTGTATACAGTGAACCTCTGAGACGTGGATCAGATGGCGAAAACAAGGATTCAGACCTCCGTGAAACTCCGTGTACTCCGTGGTTAAAAAAGTTAATAGGTAATTAAGTTATTGGGCTATTTTGTAATGATCAGCCAGAATATACCTGAATAACTTACCGGGTAGTACATATTTTAAAATGACAGCCAGTTTCTGTTCAAATGAGGCAATTATATATCTCTGATGAGGATTTTTACTATCAACTATTTTAACAATTTTTTTTGCAAGAATAACAGGCGGCCATCCTTTGGCTTCATCTTTTTCAATCTGGTCCAGACTTATTTCAAATTGTTTATTATAAGCATTTTCTGCTCCCTTGTGAGCAAGATAATTCCTGCGGTTTGCTGAATTGTTTGTATGAAAATCGCCCGGATTAATAAGAACAACTTTGATGTTAAGTTTACTAACCTCCATTCTTAAAGCTTCGCTGAATCCCTCAAGGGCGAATTTGGCAGCTGAGTAATAGCCCTGGAATGGTAATCCCATTAGACCTCCTATTGAACTGAAGTTGATAATTGTTCCTCCGCCATTCCTCCTCATTATAGGTAACACTTCTCGAGTAAGACTAACTGTTCCCATGAAGTTTGTATCCATCTGGAGTTTAATATTTTCGATAGATGTTGTTTCTATCGGTCCTCCAGTATGCATTCCTGCGTTGTTTATCAGTACATCGATTCTTCCTTCTTTTTCAAGAATTTCCGAGACTGCTTTCTTAATAGAATCAATATCAGTCAGATCCATTGTTAAGTAATTAACAGAAGAATTCTGTTCTGAAGTTTTTCTTACTGTACCATAAACTATATGGCCTTTTTCAGCCAGAAGCCGTGCAGTTTCTTTTCCAAAACCTGAGGAGATACCTGTTATGAGTATTATCTTTTTCATTGTTGATTTGCCCCATCCCTTCTGCCCCCTGCCCCCTAAAGGGGGTTCCGTAAGTTCCTGATAATTTGAAAGTCCCCTTCAGTGCCTGCCCTGAGCGGAGCCGAAGGGGGATTTAGGGGCCGTATTAAAGTATTCCCAGCGACTTAGCCACTTTAGTAATTTTCTCAATCGATATCTCAACCTGTTCTTTTGTATGGGTTGCCATAAGTGAATATCTTATCAGGCAATCTTCTTTAGGTACCGCAGGTGAAACAACCGGATTTACAAATACTCCTTCCGTAAGAAGAATCTGAGTAAGCATAAGTGCTTTAATATCATCGCGTATGAAAAGAGGAATAATAGGTGTTTCTGATTTGCCTGTATCAAACCCGGCAGCCTTAAAGCCGTTAAGGGCGTAGGCAGTAATATCCCACAGATGTTTGATCCTTTCGGGTTCACTCTCCATTATATCGATAGTTGCAATTACAGCGGCCGCAGATGCCGGGGTCATGCTGGCACTGAAAATAAGAGATCTTGAGTTATGCTTTATATAGTTTATAACCTCTTTATCTGCCGCAATAAAACCGCCAAGAGATGCAAAAGACTTTGAGAAAGTACCCATTATGAGGTCTACTTTGTCAGTAAGTCCGAAATGTGAGGCAGTTCCTGCTCCATTCTTTCCGATAACACCTAATGAATGAGCATCATCAACCATGACAGATGCTCCATATTTTTCTGCAAGCTTAACTAGTTCCGGAAGTTTTATTATATCACCTTCCATTGAGAATATTCCATCGACAACGATAAGTTTTATACTGTCTTTATGGCAAAGTTTAAGTTTCGCCTCCAAAGCTTGCATATCGTTATGAGCAAATTTCAGGACTTTGGAAAATGAAAGTCTGCTGCCCTCAATTATTGAAGCATGATCCAGTTCATCAAGGATGAGATAATCATGACGTCCGGCAAGTATCGATACAACACCCAGGTTTACCTGAAATCCGGTACTGTAACATAACGCACCGTCTTTTCCAACAAGTTTCGCCAGCTTGTCTTCAAGTTGAGTATGAATGTCAAGTGTCCCGTTCAGGAACCTCGATCCTGCGCAACCGGTTCCGTATTTTCTAATTGCAGCAATAGCAGCTTCTTTAACTTTAGGGTGGTTGGTAAGCCCAAGGTAACTGTTCGATCCGAACATCAATACTTTCTTGCCGTCGATTATTACTTCTGTATCCTGATCGGATTCAATTTCCCTGAAGTAGGGATAGATGCCAGCCTTCATGGCCTTTTGAGGAGCATCGTAACCTGAAAGTCTTTCTTTTAATATTCCCACATTAGTGTCTAAAAAGTGATAGAACTGAGGTCAAATTTAGAAAAAAAAGTATTAAACGGCAGAAAACATCATTTTTTGCTGTGAATAATTACAAAATTAAAACATATATAGTCATATAAGATGCTTATTATCAGAGTTAAAAGTATTATTTACCTGTTAATAAATTGTTACAGTTTAACGCTATTGAAGTAATTGTTTTATGCAAATTTCAACCTCTTTTACAATTTTGTATGTTATATGTCACACCTCTTATATTAATATTTTCAAAATGTTAATTTTTATTTGGATTGTATTTATTTCAAAATTACTTTTGTGTCCGTAATCAAAATTGGGAATCAAATGGACGACGACCCGGCGAATTTATTAATCTTAATCCTGATCTAGGAGGGAAGCCGGTTTCCGGTCACCCCATCCTGTATCAGTAACAGTAAGGAGGTGACTATGACATCACTCACAACATTTTATTTAAGCAGGATAATTGGCAAAGAATTTTATAGTGCCAATGGCGAAGTAATAGGCATAATAAAAGATCTGCTGCTGAACGCTATGCCATCGGGACATAATGATCCAAATCAGCAACTAGTTACAGGTGTTAAGCTGAAAATTGGAAAAGAGATTAAATTTTGTTCCTTTAACAGTTTCAGAGTTGTTAAAGCAAGGGAAATGGTTAGCGTTTCTTATTCTGAGCTCACAGAACTCAGTAAGGAAGAAATTGAAAATGGGTTGTTGCTTGTTGAGAATATTCTTGATAAACAGATAGTTGATCTGAATGGTCGAAAACTTGTAAGAGTAAATGATGTTCGTCTTGCAACCTTACCTACAGGGACTTACGCAATAGCTGTTGATATCGGAATTGAGGGGTTGTTGCGCAGGATTGGGATTGCTCTCCCGATCAAAAGATTTCTGTATCTCTTCAGAATCAGCATTCCGGCAAAATTCATTCTATGGGATGATGTACAGGCTATTGATTTTTCAAATCTGAATATTCGGCTTTCCAAGAGTTTAGCAAAACTTCATACTCTTCATCCATCGGATCTTGCTGATATAATTGAAGATATGGGAAAGAAGTCAAGTATGTCACTATTCTCCTCACTAGATGAAGAGAAGGCAGCAGATGTTCTTGAGGAACTCGAGACTCAGCATCAGGTACATATTGTTGAAAACCTTCCGATAAACAAAGCCGCCGACGTTCTTGAAAAAATGCCAGCCGATGAGGTGGCAGATATTCTCGACGAACTTGAGGATGAAAAAGCAGAACTGCTTCTTAAAGAGATGGATATGGAATCTTCTCAGGAAGTAAGGGAACTTCTGGAATATGACGACCATCTGGTTGGTAGTATTATGACTACTGACTACCTCTCTTTCAGTGCAGCAAAAACAGTTGAAGAGGTTTTGGTTGAATTGAGACTTAAAAAACCTGAATCAGCCGAGCTGTATAATATGTTTGTTATCGAATCAAACGACGAACTTATTGGCACTTTCAACCTGCGCGATCTGGTTGTTGCTGAACCAAATGTTGCAGTGAGCCAGATTATGAAATCAGAGCCCGTATTCCTTTTTGATGATGAGAATAAAAGGGCAATTGCAGAATTAGTTTCAAAATATAATCTTCTGGCCGTACCGGTTGTCGACAGGCAGAACCTGTTGCAGGGAATGGTTGTTGTAGATGATGTCGTTGAAGACCTGATAAATGAAAGAAGAACGAAAAGAAGATGAAAGACAGAAGTCAGAAGTCAGAAGTCAGAAGACAGAAGACAGAAGACAGAAGACAGAAGTCAGAAGGAATAATTAGTGGCTGATGGACCTGCAAGACCTGCAAGACATCAGACCTGCAAGACAATAGATTTGAGCAATGTTCAGAAAAAGATTAAAAGACACGCAATTCATAAGAAACCTGGCAATTTTCTTTGCCATACTTGGTCCCGGTATTATAACCGGCAGTGTAGACAATGATGCCGGAGGTATTACAACATATTCTGTTGCCGGTGCTATGTATGGCTATGGACTAATCTGGACTCTGATCCCTTCATTTATTGTTCTCCTTGTTATACAGGAGATGAATGCGAGGATGGGAATTGTTACAGGTAAGGGTCTTTCAGATCTCATCCGTGAAAATGCCGGGATGAAGATTACTTTTTTCATTTTCATCGGATTGCTTCTTTCTAATATTGGCAACACAACTACAGAATTTGCAGGAGTTGCAGGCAGCATGGAAATGTTCGGAATAAGTAAGTATTATTTCTGGTTTTCAGTGTATCTCTCCTCACGTATGTTGTTTCTGCCCTTATGAGCAAACCTGACTGGAGTGAGATAGGGGCATCGGTAATCCATCCGCGGATGGAGATGACTACGCAGAGCCTGGCAATGGTAATTGCTCTTGTTGGAACAACAATTGCTCCCTGGATGCAGTTCTACATGCAATCATCTGTCATTGAAAAAGGACTGAAGATGAAGAACTTCAGATATACACTTATCGATATAGCCGTTGGTTGTGTAGTTACTGTTGTTGTTGCTTTCTTCATTATGGTTGCCTGCGGAGCTACTCTTTACCCCAACGGGATTGTAATAAATGAGGCGAAGGATGCTGCAATGGCTCTGGAACCCCTTGCCGGCAGACTTGCTTCACATGTTTTTGCTTTTGGATTGTTTATTGCATCTGTTTTTTCTGCCACAATTCTTCCTCTTGCAACTGCTTTTTATGTCTCCGAAGCTTTTGGTTTTGAAGCAGGTATCGATAAAAAGTGGGACGAGGCGAAAGAATTCTATACACTTTATACCGGTATCCTTGTTATCTCAGCCATAATTATTCTTCTGCCAAATGCGCCACTTATTCAGATTTCAATATGGTCACAGGTTCTGAACGGAATACTTCTGCCAGTTGTTCTTGTAAGTATGATACTCCTTATAAATAATAAGAAGATAATGGGCAATTATGTGAATAAGCCTTATCAGAATATTATTGGCTGGAGCGCTGTAACAGTTCTGGTAGGCTTGTCAATAGCTCTTCTTATTCTTCCTTTTTTCAAATGAAGATGAAAAATTTTCCTTGAATATTTCAGTCTATTGAAAGAATTAATTAAAACTTAATTTTCAATTATTCCCCTATATTATTCCTTTGTGTACCTTGCTAATCATTAGTGCCTCATGATGGTGGTGTATTTTTATATAGAATTTGCTTATGGAATCAAATGAGTCACAAAATATTTATTCAAATGAGTAAGAAGATTACAATTATTGGTGGTGGTGTTGCAGGTTTATCAGCAGGCATATACGCTGTAATGAATGGCTTTGACACTGAAATAATCGAAATGCACTCAGTAGCCGGTGGACAATGCACTGCATGGGAGCGAAAAAAATACCGCTTCGATTATTGCCTGCATTGGCTGGTAGGTACTTCTAAGGGAGTATTCCACGACATTTGGAAAGAAACTAATGTCTTAAATGAAAACACCGAAATAATTGACCATGAAATTCATTCGCAAATATTTAATAAGAACAGAGAAGAGTTTATTATTTATTCGAATATTGACCGGTGGGAAAAGTACCTTATAGAGATTGCTCCGGAAGATGAAAAGACTATTAAAAGGATGTGCAACGATATGCGGAAAAGTGCTTTATTGGAACCGTTTGCTCTTCCTCCCGAATTGCGTAAACCTCTGGATTACATTAGAATCATGCCAATAATGCTGCCAATATTTAATTTAGTTCGAAAATTTGGTCGTTTAACCTGCAAAGAGTATTTTGATAAACTTGGTTTTAAAAGTGAGAGAATAAAATCGGTTTTAGATGCAATGTATGGTGAAAGGAATTTCTCAGCGCTGGCTTTTATTTTCATGCTTGCATGGTTCAATCAGAAAAATGCAGGTTATATTAAAGGAGGCTCCTTCCCTTTAGCACAAAGAATGGTGGA
>JFJP01039877.1_pt1 | contig 12408 bp, 7 predicted proteins | sample 431651 | NCBI WGS metagenome assembly JFJP01 (sample SAMN02602958, study PRJNA72255) | Microbial mat metagenome, whole genome shotgun sequencing project. | biome: fresh water; feature: sink hole; material: water; isolation source: purple microbial (photo- and chemosynthetic) mats found in... | reverse complement strand
CCTCCATGAATCTGCATAGCATCGTAAGCAATCTGGTTGCTGTATTCGCTTGAGAACAGTTTTAAGAGAGGAGTAAATACATCGGCCAGCTTTTGGTACTTCTTCATTTCAGCTCTTTCTTCGGGATCAAGTTTGCGATCCTCGGCGGCGAAAGTATAAGCTTTGTACATATCAACGTAACGGGCCGTCTCATACAGAAGGGTTCTCATGGCCTGAGTTTTCACTTTCATATTTCTAAGAAGCTCATATACAGCGGGGAAGGTAATGATTGCCTTGCCAAACTGAACCCTTTCATGAGCGTATTTCAATGCCTCCCGATAAGCTGCTTCAGCCAGTCCGGCAGATTGTGCACCAATACCAAGTCTGGCAGAATTCATAAGTGACATTACATATTTTATCAGACCCATTTTTCGGTCGCCGATAAGCTTTGCAGGAGCATTGGTGAAGACCATCTCGCAGGTTGGTGAACCTTTGATTCCCAGTTTGTTTTCGATGCGGCGAATTTTCACAGCGCCTTCCTTCCTGTCGTACAGGAATAATGAAAGGCCTCTGGCATCTGCTGTTCCATCCTCGCTTCGGGCAAGTACAAGTGCGATATCAGCATCTCCGTTGGTGATAAATCTCTTTACTCCATTAAGATAATAGGTGTCTTTGGCTGCATCGTAGGTAGCGGTAATTGACTGTCCTTTGAGCTGCACCGCCTGCAGATCGGAGCCAGCATCGGGTTCTGTAAGCACCATAGCTGCAGTGGCTCCATCGTTGAAGAGTGGAAGATACAAGCTCTTAAGCTCTTCAGAAGCAAACTCGTGAATCGTCTCAGCACAATCCTGCAATCCCCAGATATTGGCAAAACCTGCATCAGCCCTGGAGACTATTTCAGCCGCCATAACATATGGCACAACAGGGAAATTCAATCCTTTGTATTTCCTGGGAAGCGACATGCCAACAAGGCCTGCCTTTGTCAGAACCTCATGATTCTCGGTTGTTCCCCTGGCATAAACCACCTGGTTGTTGATAAGCTGAGGGCCGTCGTGGTCAACTGATTCGGCATTAGGAGCAACTACGTCAGCGGAAATCTCCCCGATTATTTCGAGGGTTTTCTCATAACTATCCATAGCATCTTCGAAATCAACCGGGGCATAATCGAATTTATCTTTATCCTCAAAATCTTTTTCTTTGAGCGATACGATTTTTTTCATCAGGGGATGATGAAGGTGAAATTTCAGATCTTGATTATCATTGAAGAAATTTGCCATTTTCTTTCTGTTTTTTACGTTAACAAAGTCGTTGTTACTTTGAGTTTTTCTTGTAATACTTAATCAATTTGGGAAGTACTTCAGCAGCATCGCCAACAATAACATAATCGGCAATCTGGTTGATGGGAGCCTGCCTGTCGTTGTTAATCGAAATAACCATGGCAGAGTCGGCCATGCCGGCCCTATGCTGAATCTGTCCTGATATCCCAACAGCAATATACAATTTGGGACGAACGGTAACACCAGTCTGCCCTATCTGCCTCTCATGCTCAACAAATCCGGCATCCACTGCTGCCCTGGAACCACCAACCTCTGCACCAAGTACATCAGCCAGGTCGAAAAGAAGTTTGAAATTGGCTTTTGAGCCCACACCATAACCTCCTGCTACGATGATACCAGCGTTTTTAATATTTACTTTTTTGTTTTCCATGTGACGCTCGATAATTTTGACTACAAAGTCAGCATCACTCAGAAACTTGTCAGTATCAATTTTCTTTACAACTCCCTTATAACCCTCCCTGAGGATTTCCTTCTTCATTACACCTTCGCGCACTGTGGCTAATTGAGGACGGGTTTCAGGGTTAATGATAGTAGCAACAATGTTTCCGCCAAAAGCAGGGCGTATCTGGTAAAGAAGGTTTTCGTACTCGATATTTGCTTTTTTATCGCTGTGTCCGCCAATTTCGAGACTTGTGCAATCTGCTGTAAGTCCAACTTTAAGAGCCGAAGCAATTCGGGGAGCCAAATCACGGCCAACGGAAGTCGCGCCAAACAATGCAATCTGGGGTTTCTCCTGTTCCAGGACCTGTTTAAGAAGCGTGCTGTGAGGTAAAGTAAGGTAAGGAGCCAGGCGTTTATCATCGCCAAGATGAATTACATCCACTCCATAAGGGAACAATTGCTTGTCGATACCATTCAGGCCCGATCCAAGAACAACGGCTTCAACTTTACACGACAGCTGGTCGGCAAGACTTCTGGCCTTAGTAAGCAGTTCAAGACTTACATCAGCAACCTGACTGTCTTCGATCTCACAATAAACGAAAATATTATTCACGGTTAGAATTTTTTTAATTCGACTTGAAAAGAATAATTAACCAATAGTATGGTTTTCGATAAGTTCCTTCATCAGTTCATCGATTTCAACATCGGATGGGGAGAGAACTTTCGACTCTTTAGCCTTGAAAACCACGTTTTCAATCTTTTTGACTTTGGTTGGAGAGCCTGACAGTCCAAGGGCTTCGTCTTCCACAACAATATCAGCGGTACTCCACTCGTCGATATTCAGGTATGGACGAGTTTGGTAAAGGTTCAGGTAATCCTCTGTTGCGTCCTGACGCTCGGTAATTGTGCGGGCATGCTTGTACTTCATTAAAAGTTTTGCATTACGAGGTCTGCAATCTGCTGCGGAACTGTGAACTGTAATCAAAACCGGGGTGGTAACAGAAACAACCTCAACTCCCCTTTCAAGTCGTCGCTTGACAATTATTTCCTTGCCTTTAATATCGAGAACTTCTTCTGCATACGTAATCTGGGGGATGCCCAGTTTCTCGGCCACCTGGGGTCCAACCTGGGCGGTATCGCCATCGATTGCCTGACGTCCTGCAAAAATCACGTCGAAATCCTTTATTTTTCTAATAGCCTGAGACAAGGCGTAAGATGTAGCCAAGGTATCCGAACCGGCGAATTTACGATCGGTAAGCAGAAAGCCGTTGTCAGCACCTCGGTAAAGACCTTCGCGAATAACTTCAGCAGCACGGCCGGGTCCCATGGTAAGAATTGTGATAGTTGATCCATCAACTTTATCCTTAACGCGCAGTGCCTGTTCAAGTGCGTTCAGGTCCTCCGGATTAAAAATAGCCTCTAAAGCAGCCCTGTTTACGGTACCATCTGCCTTCATGGCATCTTTTCCAACGTTCCTGGTATCAGGGACCTGCTTGGCTAAAACAATGATTTTTAAGCCCTTCATAGAATTTCAGTATAAAATTTTACTCTTTTGATGGCGACAAATATAGCAATTAATCCCAAAGTGAAATCCGCCATGAAAGTATATTCGAAAAAAAACCCCGTTTTTATACGGGGTTTAAATAAGCTATATGGAATATTCGAAAATCAGGCTTGTGCTGTAGGTCCTCCAAAATTCATTGGAAGAACAGTTCCCCCGGCATTTTCGACCTTTTTTATTGGACCGTGAACCGTTTCATACTTGGAAATATTATCTTTAAGTGCAAGCATCAATCGTTTCGCATGTTCCGGCGTAAGAATAATTCTGGATTTAACCTGAGCTTTTGGCACTCCAGGCATAATTCTTACAAAGTCAAGAATAAACTCGGCTGAAGAGTGGGTTATAATTGCAAGATTCGAATAAACACCTTGCGCAACCTCTTCGTTTAGCTCAATGCTAATCTGATTCTTATTTAATTTGTCATCTTCCATAGAAAAACGGTTTATTCTTCAGGTTCTGTTTTCAAAACGCCAGATGCAGCACCGGCTTTCATTTTTTCGTATTCTTCACGTGAACCGACAACCAGGTTTTGGCATGAACGTATTCCGGTACCTGCAGGAATGAGGTGTCCAACAATAACGTTTTCCTTCAGACCTTCCAGGTAATCGATCTTCCCATGGATAGCTGCTTCATTCAGAACCTTTGTAGTTTCCTGGAAGGATGCAGCGGAGAACCAGCTCTTGGTTTGCAGTGAGGCTCTTGTGATACCTTGCAGAATCTGTGAAGAGGTTGCAGGCACAGCGTCGCGGGCATCAATAAGCTTCATGTCCTTACGGCGAAGCATGGAGTTTTCATCGCGAAGTTTTCTGGCAGTTATAATCTGACCCGGATACAGATTTTGTGAATCTCCCGGTTCAACAACAACTTTTTTACCAAAGATCCAATCGTTCTCGTCCATGAATTCCCATTTGTCAACAATCTGTTTTTCAAGGAATTTAGTATCGCCTTGATCAACGATTTCGACTTTACGCATCATCTGGCGAACGATAATTTCAAAATGCTTATCGTTAATTTTCACACCCTGAAGACGGTATACTTCCTGTACCTCGTTCACTATATATTCCTGAACTTTGGTAGGGCCTTTGATCGCAAGGATATCAGAAGGTGTAATTGCACCATCGGAAAGTGGCATACCTGCACGTACATAGTCGTTTTCCTGAACCAATATCTGTTTGGAAAGGGGTACCAGGTATTTCATCAATTCTCCGGCTTTTGACTGGATAATGATTTCGCGGTTCCCTCGTTTTACTTTACCGAAAGTAACCTCGCCATCGATTTCAGATACAACAGCGGGGTTTGAAGGATTCCTGGCTTCGAAAAGCTCAGTTACCCTTGGAAGACCACCCGTGATATCGCCCGATTTTCCAACAGCTCTTGGGATTTTTACAAGGATATCACCTGCAAGAACCTTATCATTTTCATTTACGGAAATATGCGCGCCCACCGGAAGGTTGTATGATTTCAGAACCTCATTGTCCTTGCTCATAATTCTGATTCCCGGGTTCTTTGTTTTATCCCTGGTTTCGATGATTACCTTTTCACGGTATCCTGTTTGCTCATCGGATTCTTCGCGGAACGTAATACCATCAATAACATTCTCAAAAGAGATTCGTCCGTCAACCTCTGTAATAATAACGGCGTTATAAGGATCCCATTCGCAAATCAGATCTTTTCTCTTTACCTCTGTTCCCGGTTTCACAAAAAGTTTTGATCCGTAGGGAATATTATGGGTTGTTAGAGCAATGCCAGTATTCTTGTCTGTTATTCTAAGTTCAGCCAATCGGCCGATAACAATATCAACTTTATCTCCGGTAGCAGGGTCAGTTTTAGAAACAGTTCTGCACTCATCGATGTTGGCAATACCGTCGTACTTCGAAACGATACTCGAATCAAAGGTTACACTTGAAGCTGTACCTCCAACGTGGAACGTACGAAGAGTAAGCTGCGTACCCGGTTCACCGATTGACTGTGCCGCAATAACGCCAGCAGCCTCTCCTATCTGAACCATGTTTCCGGTTGCAAGGCTTCGTCCATAACACTTACCACAAACTCCTTTTTTCGATTCGCAGGTAAGTACAGAACGGATTTCAACCTGTTCGATGGGCGATTCTTCAATAGATCTGGCAATGCCTTCCGAGATTTCCTCCCCTGCAGCAACAACAAGCTCGCCAGTAAGCGGGTGATAAACATCGTGAACCGCGGTTCGTCCGAGAATTCGCTCATAAAGAGTTTCTACAACTTCTTCGCTCTTTTTGATCGCTGTTGCAACCAATCCGCGAAGCGTTCCGCAGTCATGCTCTGTGATAATCACATCCTGTGAAACGTCGACCAAACGGCGTGTAAGGTAACCAGCATCAGCTGTTTTTAAAGCTGTATCGGCAAGACCCTTTCGGGCACCGTGGGTTGAAATGAAGTACTCGAGAACCGACAATCCCTCTTTAAAGTTCGAAAGGATCGGGTTTTCAATAATCTCAGAGCCAGTAGCTCCGGATTTCTGAGGCTTAGCCATAAGACCACGCATACCTGAGAGCTGACGAATCTGCTCTTTCGAACCACGGGCCCCTGAATCAAGCATCATATAAACCGGGTTGAATCCCTGGTTATCAGAACTTAACTGTTTCATTAAGGTCTGGGTAAGCTTGGCATTTGTATGTGTCCAGATATCGATAATCTGATTATATCGCTCATTATTGGTAATAAAACCAGCGTTATAGTTGGCAAGGACTTCGTCAACTTGCTCGTATCCCTCATTCACAAGAACTTCTTTTTCAGCCGGAACAATAACGTCATCCAGATTAAAAGAGAGACCTCCACGGAATGCCATCTGGAAACCGAGGTTTTTGATATCATCAAGGAATTTTGCAGTTGCAGCCGTACCTGCGTTTTTCAGAACGTTACCAATGATATCCCTAAGTGATTTTTTAGTAAGAATTTCATTGATATACCCCATAGTTTTGGGAACAAATTCGTTGAACATAACGCGTCCAACGGTTGTCTCGACTAAATAATAACCGGGTTTTCCGTCAACTTCGGTATTTATCCTCACTTTAATGATTGCATGAAGGTGTACCTTTTTCTCGTTGTAGGCAATGATTACCTCTTCAGCAGAATAAAAAATAAGTCCTTCACCCAATACAGGATGTTCCTTGGTGCTCTTGCGTGACTTGGTGATATAATACAGTCCAAGTACCATGTCCTGCGAAGGAACCGTAATTGGAGCTCCATTTGCAGGGTTCAAAATATTGTGTGATGCGAGCATCAGTATCTGCGCTTCAAGAACGGCAGCATTTCCAAGCGGGAGGTGAACAGCCATCTGGTCACCGTCGAAGTCGGCGTTGAATGCCGTACAAACAAGCGGGTGAAGCTGAATAGCTTTTCCTTCAATAAGTTTCGGCTGGAAAGCCTGAATACCCAGGCGGTGAAGTGTCGGAGCACGGTTAAGAAGCACAGGGTGTCCTTTGAGTACGTTTTCCAAAATATCCCAAACAACGGGATCCTTCCGGTCAACAATTTTCTTAGCCGATTTAACTGTTTTCACAATACCGCGCTCAATAAGCTTACGGATGATAAAGGGCTTGTAGAGTTCAGCGGCCATATCTTTGGGAAGACCACATTCGTGCAACTGCAATTCCGGACCCACGACGATAACTGAACGAGCTGAATAGTCAACCCTTTTACCAAGGAGATTCTGACGGAACCTACCCTGTTTTCCCTTCAAACTGTCGGAAAGTGATTTCAGCGGACGGTTGGCGTCTGTTTTAACTGCGTTTGCTTTGCGTGAGTTGTCAAAAAGCGAATCAACCGACTCCTGAAGCATACGTTTCTCATTTCTGAGGATAACTTCGGGAGCTTTGATTTCGATAAGTCTCTTAAGCCTGTTATTACGGATAATAACCCTGCGATACAGGTCATTCAGGTCGGAAGTTGCAAAACGTCCGCCATCCAGAGGAACAAGAGGACGCAGTTCCGGGGGAATAACAGGAACTACTTTCACAATCATCCATTCCGGACGATTGATACCTTTGGACTCACGGAATGCCTCAACTACCTGAAGGCGTTTAAGGGCTTCGTTTTTCCTTTGTTGTGAAGTTTCATTTCCTGCTTTGTGGCGCAAGTCATACGACAATTTATCGAGATCGAGTCTTCTAAGCAGTTCATAGAGGGCTTCAGCTCCCATTCCTGCAACGAATTTATCAGGATGCTCATCTTCAAGATATTGATTTTCTTTGGGAAGCGAATCCAGAATATCCAGATATTCTTCTTCAGTGAGGAAATCAAGGTAATTAACGCCGTCGATCATTTTGATCCCCGGATTAATAACCACATAACGCTCATAATAGATAATTGCATCCAGCTTTTTGGTAGGCAATCCAAGCAAATAGCCAATTTTGTTGGGAAGGGAGCGGAAATACCAAATATGAGCAACGGGAACAACCAGGGAAATATGTCCCATTCTCTCACGCCTCACCTTTTTCTCGGTTACTTCAACACCGCAACGGTCACAGACAATGCCTTTATACCGGATCCTCTTGTACTTGCCGCAATGGCATTCAAAATCTTTTACAGGACCGAATATTCTCTCACAAAACAATCCGTCGCGTTCAGGTTTATAAGTACGATAATTAATAGTCTCAGGTTTAAGCACTTCCCCACTGGAACGTTCAAGAATTTCCTCGGGGGAGGCAAGACCGATTGAGATCTTATTAAAATTTGATTTTACTTTAGTGTCCCTTCTGAATGACATATATTGATAATTAAATAAATTATTTAAAACACTGCATACCATTCCTCGGCAGAACCGAGGAATGTAAAAATTAGATCAGGTTAACGCTAAGTCCGAGACCTCTGAGTTCGTGCAGAAGCACGTTAAGAGATTCAGGTATTCCGGCAGGGGGCATAGGTTCACCTTTAACAATGGCTTCGTATGCTTTTGCACGACCGGTAACATCATCTGATTTAATGGTGAGGATTTCCTGAAGGATATTGGATGCGCCGAATGCTTCGAGAGCCCAAACCTCCATTTCACCAAACCTCTGTCCACCAAATTGAGCTTTACCGCCAAGGGGTTGCTGAGTGATAAGTGAATAGGGTCCAATAGAACGGGCATGCATCTTATCATCAACCATGTGTCCCAGTTTCAGCATGTAGATTATCCCTACAGTAGCAGGCTGGTCAAAGCGATCGCCGGTACCACCGTCATAGAGGTAAGTTTTCCCGAACCGGGGCAATCCAGCCTTGGTGGTATAGTCTGTAATTTCTGAAATTTTCGCTCCATCGAAAATAGGTGTTGCAAATTTCAAACTCAGTTTAACGCCTGCCCAGGCAAGAACCGTTTCGTAAATCTGTCCGAGGTTCATACGTGAAGGCACACCAAGCGGGTTCAGAACGATATCTACCGGAGTTCCGTCTTCAAGGAAAGGCATATCCTCGTCGCGAACAATTTTCGCAACAATACCTTTGTTTCCGTGACGTCCCGCCATCTTATCCCCCACTGTAATCTTCCTTTTCTTGGCTACATAAACCTTGGCCAGACGAACAATACCTGTGGGAAGCTCATCACCAATGGTGATATTGTATTTCTTCCGTTTGTATGTACCGTCTACTTCCTTGAATTTAATAAGGTAATTATGGAGCAGATTTTTTATAGTGTCGTTTTTATCCTTGTCAGTTGTCCACTTGCTTGGATTAACAGTGTTGAAATCTATTTCCTGAAGCGTTTTCTGTGTGAACTTGAATCCTTTTGCAATAATATCCACACCATAATAGTCTTTTACACCCTGGGAAGTTTTCCCGTTGACGAGTATAAAAAGCTTATCAATAAGTTTGTTTCTGAGTTCTTCGATATTCCTGTTGAACTCTTCATCGATTTTATCGATAATTGGTTTGGTAGTGACTTTCGATTTCCTGTCCTTCATGGAACGGGAGAACAATTTTTTGTCGATTACCACACCAAAGAGTGAAGGACCGGCTTTCAGGGATGCGTCTTTAACATCACCTGCCTTATCGCCAAAGATAGCTCTGAGGAGTTTTTCTTCGGGGGATGGGTCGGATTCGCCTTTTGGAGTAATTTTACCAATTAAGATATCCCCAGGTTTAACCTCTGCTCCGATGCGGATAAGACCGTTTTCATCGAGGTTTTTGGTTGCTTCTTCAGAAACGTTTGGAATATCTGAAGTAAGTTCTTCGAGACCACGCTTGGTATCGCGAACTTCGAGCAAATATTCGTCAACGTGGATGGATGTGAACACGTCTTCACGAACGAGACGTTCGGAAAGAACGATAGCATCCTCAAAGTTATAACCTTTCCAGGGCATGAAGGCTACCATCAGGTTACGTCCCAGAGCAAGTTCTCCGTTCTGGGTTGCATATCCTTCGGTAAGGATCTCACCGGCTTTAATCTTCTGCCCTTTCGAAACAATGGGTGAAAGGTTAACGCAGGTACTCTGGTTGGTTTTTTTGAATTTTGGGAGTTTATAGCGTTTGATATCGTCGTCGAAACTTACGAATTTCTCTTCTTCTGATCTTGAATATCTGATTACAATTTCGTTAGCGTCAACGAACTCAACAACACCATCACCCTCAGCAATCACCTGCAAGCGAGAGTCGCGAACCACAACATGCTCAATACCTGTTCCCACAACCGGAGCTTCGGGAGCAATAAGAGGTACGGCCTGACGCATCATGTTTGAACCCATAAGAGCGCGGTTGGCATCATCGTGCTCGAGGAAAGGGATTAAAGAAGCTGCGATTGAGGCAATCTGGTTTGGCGCAACGTCCATCAAAGCTACACCTTCACGGTCGGAAAGTGGGAAGTCACCGTTAAAACGGGTCTTAACCTTTTGATTTTTGAAGTTTCCTTCTTCATCGAAAGGAGCGTTAGCCTGTGCAATAACCTGTTCTTCCTCTTCCTCAGCGCTCAGATATATTATTCCGCCATCGGTAAGGTCGATCTTTCCTGTTTCAACCCGGCGATAAGGAGTCTCAATGAATCCCAGATTATTGATTTTCGCAAACACGCAAAGTGAAGAAATAAGTCCAATATTCGGACCTTCAGGAGTTTCGATAGGACAAAGGCGTCCGTAGTGTGTATAGTGAACGTCGCGCACCTCAAATCCGGCTCTTTCTCTGGACAAACCGCCTGGTCCCAGTGCGGAAAGACGACGTTTGTGGGTCATCTCCGACAAGGGGTTGGTTTGGTCCATAAACTGTGAGAGCTGGTTGGTACCAAAGAATGAATTAATAACCGAAGAGAGGGTTTTTGAATTGATAAGGTCAATCGGGGTAAACACCTCGTTGTCCCTTACGTTCATTCTTTCGCGGATAGTTCTCGCCATTCTGGCCAATCCCACGCTGAACTGGTTCATTAATTGCTCACCAACGGTTCTAACCCTCCGGTTGCTAAGGTGGTCGATATCATCAACATCGCTTTTGGAGTTGATAAGTTCGATAAGGTATTTAATAATTGCAATGATATCCTGTTTGGTAAGAACTTTGGTATCGTTTGCAATATCGAGGTTCAGTTTTTTGTTGATTCTGTAACGTCCAACTTCACCAAGATCGTATCTCTTATCGGAGAAGAACAGCTTATCGATAACATCTCTGGCGGTTGCTTCATCGGGTGGTTCGGAGTTCCTGAGTTGCCTGTAGATGTGCATTACGGCTTCTTTCTCAGAGTTACAGGGGTCTTTTTGCAGGGTATTGTAAATAATTGCAAAGTCGACCATGTTTGCTGTTTCTTTGTGCAGCAGAATGGTTTTGGCACCTGAATCGACGATAAGGTCGATATGGTCGTTTTCCAGAACGGTTTCGCGATCGATGATCACTTCGTTCCTTTCGATGGAAACGACTTCACCTGTGTCTTCATCCACAAAATCCTCGGTCCAGGTTTTAAGAACTCTGGCAGCAAGGCGGTGACCTACAAGTTTTTTAAGTGCGGTTTTGGAAACTTTGATCTCATCAGCAAGATCAAAAATCTCGAGCACATCCTTATCGCTTTCGTAGCCTATTGCACGAAGTAGGGTTGTAACGGGTAATTTTTTCTTACGGTCGATATATGCATACATGACATTATTGATGTCGGTAGCAAATTCGATCCAAGATCCTTTAAAGGGGATAATTCTGGCGGAATAAAGTTTGGTTCCATTAGCGTGGAGACTTTGTCCGAAGAACACACCAGGGGAACGGTGAAGTTGGGAAACGACAACCCTTTCGGCGCCGTTTACAATAAACACTCCCCGAGCTGTCATATAGGGAACGGTACCCAGATAAACATCCTGAATAACGGTATCGAAGTCTTCGTGTTCAGGATCGGTACAGTACAATTTCAATTTTGCCTTAAGAGGTACGCTGTAGGTAAGGCCGCGTTCTATACATTCGTCGATAGAATACCTTGGGGGGTCAACGTAATAGTCAAGGAATTCGAGAACAAAATTATTACGGGTATCAGAAATAGGGAAATTTTCCTGAAAAACCTGGAAAAGGCCTTCTCTTTTTCTGTTTTCAGGGGTTGTTTCGAGTTGGAAGAAATCCCTGAATGATTTCAATTGCACTTCCAAAAAATCAGGATATTCCAGTTGATTTTTGTTGGAAGAAAAGCTAATCCTCTGGTTTGATTTAACGATAGACATGTATGATTTGGGATTATATTGAACTTAAACTAATAAAATGGCAAAAAGGCTTAGAATCCCGCCCGTTTTATTACGGTCTGGGATTCTAAACCCTGATAGTGTTATAAGCCTTTGCTTTATTTAAGTTCAACCTCTGCTCCTGCTTCTATCAACTGTGCTTTGAGAGATTCTGCTTCGTCTTTTGATACACCTTCTTTAACAGGTGCAGGTGCAGCGTCAACTACAGCTTTAGCTTCTTTAAGACCGAGGCCTGTTAAATCTTTAACAAGTTTAACGATCTGGAGTTTTGCAGGGCCAGCGCTTTTAAGGATAACATCGAAGGTTGTTTTTTCAGCAACTTCAGGGGCGTCACCACCAGCAGCAGGACCGGCAATTGCAACTGCAGCAGCAGCTGGTTCAATACCGTATTGGTCTTTTAATACTGCGAGTAACTCATTTACTTCTTTAACTGTCAATTCTACTAACTGACCTGCGAGTGCATTAATATCTGCCATCTTATTTAATTTTAGAAATGTTATTAAAA
>JFJP01006051.1_pt1 | contig 12408 bp, 11 predicted proteins | sample 431651 | NCBI WGS metagenome assembly JFJP01 (sample SAMN02602958, study PRJNA72255) | Microbial mat metagenome, whole genome shotgun sequencing project. | biome: fresh water; feature: sink hole; material: water; isolation source: purple microbial (photo- and chemosynthetic) mats found in... | reverse complement strand
TTCCAAATCGTTTCCAACTGGTTTTAGCGGCTTCATACCGCGCACGCATGCTCAGCCATGGACACACCGCCAAGGTGGAAAGCAAAAACAAGCCAGGCGTCACCGCCCTGCGCGAAATTGCAGCGGGTAAGGTTGGCATTGAAATGTTAAAAAAAGTACCGCTCTAAATCTGAAAATACAGGTTTTTTGATTCAAAAAGGCACCGTATCGGTGCCTTTTTTATTTATGTGCCACCAACCATGCCGGGTAAGCTATATTTAAGCAATGAGCATTTCCAGCCTGTCCGCACTCACCCAACCGGCTTTACCCGTCCCAAGCGGACTGAGTCCAGCAGGTGCCAATGCGGTTGCGGCCAGCTTTGCATCTTTAACCAAAAAACTTGATTACCTCAGCCCGGCCGACCTCCATAGTGTTCGGATGGCCTACCGCTTTGCAGATGAAGCGCATCTTGGGCAGCTCAGAAACAGTGGGGAACCCTACATCACGCATCCGATCGCAGTGGCAGTCCAATGCGCCGAGTGGAAGCTGGATGCTCAGGCGCTGATGGCCGCGCTGCTGCACGACGCCATGGAAGACTGTGGCATCACCAAGACCGACCTGATTGAACGCTTCGGCTCCCCGGTCGCCGAGCTGGTCGATGGCTTAACCAAGCTTGAAAAGCTGCATTTCAATACGCGCGAAGAAAACCAGGCCGAATCATTTCGAAAGATGTTGCTGGCCATGGCGCGCGATGTACGCGTCATTTTGATCAAATTGGCGGATCGCACTCACAACATGCGAACTCTGTCAAATGCCCCGCGTGAAAAATGGGCGCGCATTGCGTCTGAAACACTGGAAATTTATGCACCTATCGCACACCGCCTCGGCTTGAATCAGACCTACCGTGAGTTGCAGGATTTGTCGCTGCGGCATTTGCGTCCCTGGCGCTATGCTGTTTTGTCCAAAGCGGTTACGAAGGCTCGTGGCCGACGCAGAGATCTGATTCGCAAGGTTCAATCTGACCTGGAATTGGTTTTTTCCAAACATGGCATGGTTGTACGAATTGCTGGAAGAGAAAAGACGCTGTATTCGATTTACAACAAGATGATTGAAAAAAATCTGAGCTTTGCTCAGGTCACTGACATCTACGGGTTTCGCGTGATTGTTCCAGAATTGATCGATTGCTATACAGCACTAGGCCTGTTACACCAACTGTACAAACCCGTGCCGGGCAAATTCAAGGACCATATTGCGATTAGCAAAATCAACGGCTATCAGTCACTGCACACCACCTTGGTCGGGCCTTCAGGTGTCAATGTCGAATTTCAGTTGCGCACCGAGGCCATGCATCTGGTTGCGGAATCAGGCGTGGCCGCGCACTGGCTGTACAAGGAAGTGGACCAGAACGACATCAGTCGCAGCGACCGTATGGGTTCGAAATGGCTGCAATCGCTGCTGGATATTCAACACGAAACCCGTGACGCTGCAGAATTTTGGGACCATGTCAAGGTTGATTTGTTTCCAGATGCAGTCTATGTTTTTACGCCAAAAAGTCAAATCATGGCGATGCCGCGCGGTGCTACCGTGGTCGATTTTGCCTATGCCATTCACAGCAATGTGGGGGACCATGCGGTTTCGGCCAAGATCAACAATGAAGTCGTTCCGTTGCGCACCGAAGTCAAGAATGGCGACGTCATTGAGGTCATTTTCAACCCGGACTCCCTCCCCAATCCAGCCTGGTTAGGATTTGCGCGCACCGCCCGGGCGCGCTCGAAAATTCGTCAGCACCTTAAATCACTGGCTCAAACTGAATCTGAAAGTCTGGGCGAGAAAATGCTGGCGCAGGCGCTGCGCGCAGAAGGCATTGAGAACTTGCCTGAGAGCAATGCCCTAAATCAAGCGATTTGGGACAAACTTTTGCGGTTCAGTGGCAACAAAACCCGCTCTGAACTGATGACTGACATAGGGTTGGGCAAGCGCATTGCCAGCATCGTGGCCAAACGACTGGCCACCATGCTGGCCGATAGTGGTGAAAAGCTGGATGCCCTACTGATCACGCGGGAGCGTTTTGCCGCCAATGAACATGTCGCCCAAGGCGGAGTGTCTATTGATGGAAGCGAGAGTACCTCGGTGCGGTTTGGGAGCTGTTGCCGGCCTATTCCTGGCGACGTGATTGTGGGTTATCTCGGTCGTGGTGAAGGCTTGACCGTTCACGCTGCTGACTGCCAGGTGGCCAAAAAGCTTCAGTACAAAGATAGTGAGCGCTTTATCGGCGTGGAATGGTCTGATGAGCCGGTGCGAACCTTTGAAACCGGCATTGTGGTGACAGTGAACAATGGCAAAGGGGTGCTGGCCCGAGTCGCCGGTGCGCTGGCAGCGGCCGAAGCTGACATCACCCATGTTGATCTGGCCGACGAGTCGCCGCAAGGGGCCATGGATATCCGGTTTGTGATTGGTGTGCGTGACGTCAGCCAGCTCGATGCAGTCTTCAAAAGCTTGCGCCGGGCCCCAGCAGTACTGAAAGTTCAACGTTCGAAAAACACCACCCAAATTACCCCGTGACCGGCACCGGGTAACGCACATCGGTCACCTCAATTTCAACCACTGCTGCAGGTGTCTGCAGCTTCAGAACATCACCCAGTCTTGCCTTCAACAATGAGCGTGCAATGGGCGACACCCAGCTCACCTCACCATTGGCACTGACTGCCTCATCGATCCCGAGAATGGTGATGGTGCGCTCTACACCGCTTTCTTCCTGATAGGTCACCGTTGCTCCAAAAAAAATCTGCTCGTTACCAAAATGAACCGACGCATTGATGACCTCTGCAATTTCCAGTCGTTTGGTCAGGAACCTGATACGCCGGTCTATTTCTCGCAAACGCTTTTTCCCGTAGAGGTAGTCACCATTTTCAGAACGGTCCCCATTGCTGGCGGCCCAGTGGACAACATCGACAATCTTGGGGCGCTCAACGTCGATCAAAGCAAACAGTTCATGGCGCAAATTGGCATATCCCTGGGGCGAGATGTAGTTTTTGCCGACCTTCGGCAGCGCAACTGGCATCTCTTCATCGTCCGAATCTTCAGACTCTTTGGTGAATGCTTTGCTCATCAAGACAGACCCACAAGATCCCGAGATGACACGATAGTATCAGTGCTCGCTGCCAGTTGGTTCAAGACAAAACCAGCCGCACATAACCCAAACGAAGCCGTCACAGTCACCAGAGAACCGTACCCATGGCAATTCAGTGATCCATCACCATAGACCCCACAGGACTCATCGGGCGGTGTGATCGGCTCGCGACTCAGCACACACACAACGCCTATTTTTTTTCCATTCCTCGGTGCACCAAACTCCCTTCGCAGGTGATAGCGGACCTTTGACAGCAGCGGGTCATGGGTCACCTGTGCCAAGTCTTCGAGACAAACCAATTGCGCTTGCCGCTTGCCACCTGCGGCGCCCGAAGACACAAAGACAGTTTCAGATTTCAAGGCCCACGCCGCCATAGAAGCCTTCACTGCCACTTGGTCACAAGCGTCAATCAGTCCGTCGATGCCTTTGGGCAGCATCGAGTTGTAATTGCTGGAACTTATAAAGTCTTCGATGCATTCAACGTGGCACTCTGGGAAAAAAGTGTGAATGCGGTCTCGCATGGCCCACACCTTGGCCTGACCCAGGCTTGCTTGGGTAGCATGAATTTGTCGATTGATGTTTGACTCGGCAACATGATCAAGGTCGATCAGGGTCAGCTTGCCGACACCACTTCGCGCTAACGCCTCAGCGGCCCAAGACCCTACTCCACCAATACCCACAATGGCAATATGCGCTTTTCTGATCCCTTGCGCCGCATCGACGCCATAGAGTCGGTCGATTGCACCAAAACGCCGATCAGTCACCATCACCTTGCAAATTGCTGATCAAGCAGTTACTTCAAAGTCGCCAGTCGCTCTTTGGCTGAACTGGTGGCCTCTGCGTTGGGATAGGCTTTGATCAAATCTGTCAACGTCTTGCGTGCACCCTTGACGTCTTTAAGCTCCAACTGGCAGTTGGCAATTGATAACACCGCTTCAGGCGCACGCACGTGCTCTGGGCTTTTGGCAATCAAGGCACGGAAATTAACGATCGCCTCTTTGTAATCCCGGGTCGCATACTGGGTGTTTCCCAACCAGAACAAGGCTGATGGGACATATTGGCTGGTTGGGTAACGCCCCATGAAACTGACCCACAGGTTCTGAGACGCAGAAAAGTCCCCTTTTCTGAAAACCACAAGCGCTGACTCAAAGTCGCGCTTTTCTGCAGGATCTGCTACAAATTCAGCACCATCGACACTGACCTTGACCGGTTCGAGTTTACTGATTCGATCAGAGTACAAGCGCGACTGGTCTTTGAGCTGGCGTTGGACTTCAGCCATATCTCTGGACAACTGTTCGTTGACGCCTCGCAACATGGATATTTCACCGCGCAACAGTTCCATCTGACGCTGAAGTTCGAGCAGACTTTTGCCCAAAACAGTGTTTTCGTCAGTCGACAACCTTTTGACTTGATCGGTGTCGCTCCGAAGGGTCTCAACGCGCTGGCGTAAGTCAAGAATGGCCTTTCGTGCCTCATCATCTTCAAACAAAGCTGCATGCAAGCCTGTCACAGCGAACACGCCTGCCAACAAAAACGCCGATAACTTCAATCGAATAATCCGCATCTGACCAGACCCTGTTACTGCGCGCGGATTTCAGCGCGCCGATTCTTGGAGTATGCCGCCTCTCCAACACCAGCAACTGCAGGCTTTTCCTTGCCAAAACTCACGGCTTCCATTTGACTCTGGGGCACCCCCAAAATTGCCAAGGCGCTGACCACGGCCTCTGCACGCTTCTGCCCCAGTGCCAGGTTGTACTCACGCCCGCCCGTCTCATCCGTATGCCCTTCAACAGCAACCTTGCGGTTCGGCAAACTCTTGATAACGCGGGCCTGCGCTGTGATGACCGACTGAAACTCAGGCTTGATCACATAACTATCGTAGTCAAAGTAAACGACGTTAGGGCCCGAGGCGACAATGGCCTGGTCTCCATTTTTGCCCAGATCAACTTGCGCCACGCCACTGCCCGAGACGCCTGCACCACCCGCGCCAACGGCTGACGTTTCAGTCGCTACGCCTTTGACTGCCCCATCTGCCACGGGCACTTCACTTAGCGGAACCGAAGTACCACAAGCCACCAGCAACGCAGCAATGCTCAATCCCACCAAAAATTTAATCATCCCAAACACTCCAAAGAAACTACGGTTAAAAAATTGGACCCCAATCAGGCTCACGAATGTCCCCTCCCTGACCGCTCAATCGCGCTTTCACCTTGCCGTCCAAGGTCGTGGTCATCAAGGATTCACGCCCCTGCTGCTGGGTTGCGTAAATCAACAATTTACCATTTGGCGCAAAACTTGGGCTTTCATCCGTTGTTGTTGTGGTCAATTCCTTGCTGGTACCGGCCCCGATATCCATCAGCAACAACTTAAAGGCACCACCGACCCGGGAAATGTAAGCCATCAACTGGCCATCCGGGCTAAGCGCTGGAGAAATGTTGTAAGTGCCGGTAAACGTAACTCTTTCTACACCCTGCCCCGACACAGCAGCGCGGTAAATTTGCGGCGCACCACCCCGATCACTGACGAAATAAATGCTTTGGCCATCTGGCGTAAAAACTGGCTCTGTATCAATGCTGCTGGATTGGGTCAGCCGCCTTGGTTCACCCCCCTGAGCACTCAATAAAAACAGCTGTGATCCCCCTTCACGACTGAGCGTGACCGCCAATGTTTTACCGTCTGGTGACCACGCCGGTGCACTGTTGGAACCCTTAAAGTTGGCGATCAGCCGCCGTTTGCCCGTACTCACCGTGTGGACATAAATCACGGGTTTGCGAGATTCAAAAGACACATATGCAAGTTGGTTGCCATCTGGCGACCATGCCGGTGAGATAACAGGCTCCGGGCTGGCCAGCGCTGACTGCGCGTTTTCGCCGTCTGAATCTGCCACCCAGAGCTGATAGCGCTGCCCCGCCTTTGTCACATAGGCGATCCGGGTTGAAAAAGCACCTTTGTCACCCGTCAACTTTTCATGAACATAGTCGGCCACCCGGTGCGCGGCCAGACGCAAATCAGCGGCCGTGACCGCATAACTTTGTCCACCGAGGTCTTGCCCCTTGACAACGTCCCACAAGCGAAAACGAACATCAAACCGGCCATCCGCCAGCACCGACACACTACCGAGCACCAAGGCATCTGAGCCAGCCTGACGCAATCCCGACAAGTTTGGAAGTGACAGCTCATCAAAAACGCCTACAGGCGCGCCCACCATCCGGAACTGGCCACTGCGCTCCAAGTCAGCCTGAACGATGTCAGATATCTTCTGGTTGGACGCCGCCTGACCACGAAAAGCCGCAATACTGACGGGAATCTGGGTCAGACCGATACCTGAAACATCAACACGAAACTGCGCCCAAGTTGCTGCCGAATACCCGACCATGAAGACAGCGAGCCATGAATTGAAAAAAAATCGCCACATCGTTTTGCAAAAAAATAAGAACCGTCAATTAAGTAATGTTGTGACCACATCGTCACCGTCAGTGTTGTCCAGGACTCCTATGGTTGCCCGAACCAACCCCGTTTGTACACGACTGGCGACCCGCACACGGTTGATGTCTTCGTCAACACGAGTGTTTTGCGGATGCCACAGATGATAAACCTCTGTGCAAAAGAAGCCGTTGACCCGGTGTATACCCGCATTGTGCAATCTCAGCACCAAGTCAGCATCCTCGTGGCCCCAACCTTCAAAAGTTTCATCAAAACCGTTGACTGCCAGAAAATCAGCCCTCCAGACTGCAAAGTTGCAGCTTCTGATTTGACGCCAATGAAAATTTTTGTCGCGCCTGCGCGGCGCGTTAGGCCAGTACAGCCCATGGGTTAATTTGTTGACTTGGCCATTCAGTCGCCAAGACAGCCAACGACTCCAAGTTGCATTCAAGATGTCGACCTCGCCGCCAAGCACACGCCTGGTCAACACTTCGCCCAGTAAAACGCGGTTACCATTGACAAAACACCCTGGCGAAGCCAATGCCTGATGGGCTTGCACAAATCTCGGCCCCGGAATACAGTCCCCGTCAAGGAACACCAAATAGTTGCCGGCGCTGTTGATGGCACCCAAATTTCGTGCCCTGGAGGCTGTAAACCCCGTGTCGGTGTGCCAAATGTGGCGGACCGGGCAGGAAAACGCTGGCAAACTTTTGACTATTTCATCCACCACGCTTGGTGACGATCCGTCATCAGCAATCACAATTTCATGCCCACTGTGACATTGTCGGGCCAAACTTTTCAAGACCTGCAGCAAAGCATCCGGTCGGTTGTAGGTCAGCACCACAAACGATGTACGCACACCGTCAGCCATTGTGTTGACCCGCCTGGCAACGTTCATGGAGCCAGCGCTTGGCATAGCGGTAGTAAGTGCCTTCCGCATTGGAGATGGCCAAAGCCAGCCCCAACTGACCGTCCAGAAAACCCCGTCGCAAAACATAGGTTCTGAAAAACGCCCATAGGCCATGACCCACGGCCGCTGTCAAACTGGCATTTTTTCCCTTTGTGACCATCGCCTGAGCCCCGGCTGTGGAGTAACGGTTGACTTTGTCAAGCACAGACTCAAAATCAGGAAAGCTCAGGTGCACAAGCGGCTCAAACAATTCGGCCACCCGCCCTTGGGTGAGCACTCTCTCATGCACCAGATCCTCAGAAAATTTGGCCTGGTCTCGGCGAAACAGCCTCAGCACTCGATCTGGGTACCAGCCTGAATGCCGCATGAATTGCCCGCAATAGCTTGATAGCCTGGGAAACCGGTAAGCAACCGGACCACTTGGTCCGGCAATCACCTGCAAGATTTCTGCTCGCAACGCTGGCGAGATGCGTTCATCAGCATCCACAGTCAGCACCCAATCACCAGTTGCCAGCGCCAATGCCCGATTTTTCTGGGGCCCAAACCCCGGCCAGTCCGGCGCCACATGCACTTTGGCACCCCACTGACGGGCCAGTTCAGCCGTGTTGTCGGTGCTGGCGTTGTCCACCACGATCACCTCATCCGCAAAATCAAGCGCAGCCAAACAGTCCAGAATATGGGATTGTTCGTTGCGGGTGATGATGATTGCTGAAAGCTGCATGAGGCCTGAAAAAATAACCATCGCCCGGTCAACCCCGGCGAAATTTCACGCTGTGATCCGGTAAAAACCCAAAAAGGTCGCAATTTTTTATCGGGACACAGAGATTGGCAGCAATTTTCAGCGATAAATCCGTCATGCAACGAATTTCATGCCGGGTTTTTCAACGCGATACGGATTGGTTTGAATCTATATGCCAATTTTGCACTCAAGCCCTTATTTCAAGGGCGTGAATAGCTATTATTTTTGATGATGGCGGCACTTGCTAGAACTTCTCCAGCGCAATCAATCCCGTTGCGGTATTTGAAATCGGAATGTGATAGTTGCTATGCACCTTGCGCACGCCAGGCTTGTCACCGACTGTGAGCGCGGCACGCATTGCCAACCAGGCCAACAACTCGACACCTTGGGTCCCGGACTTTTCCACCAACGCATGGATGCTGAATTGCGTCGCCCACTCGGGGTTGCTGACCAGACTTTCCAGGAACTTCAGGTCAAAGTCCTTGTTGATAAAGCCGGCGCGCTCGCCTTCGAGCTGATGGCTCAAGCCACCAGAGGCGATGAAGGCGACCCTTTTGCTGCTGTCCCAGGCGGCGACCGCTTCGCCGACCGCTTTGCCCAGCGCATAAACGCGATGTGCTTTAGGCAGGGGAAACTGCACGGTGTTGATACACACTGGCACCACCGTCACCGGGTAATTGCCTTCGGGGTAAAACAGCTTGAGCGGCAGCGAGCAGGCATGGTCCACCAGCATCTCCTGGCAGGAGGTGATGTCAAACTCCTTGTCGATCAGGGTGTTGATGATCTGCCACGACAGGTCTAGTTCGCCTTTGAGCGGTTCGAGTGACGGAATGCCCCAGCCTTCGTCTGAGTTCACGTACTGCGGGGCTGCACCCACGGCAAAGGTCGGCATTTTGTCCAGAAAGAAGTTCAAGCCGTGGTCGTTGTAAAAGATCACCATCACATCCGGCTTTTGTGCCTGCAGCCATTGGCGCACAGGTGGAAAACCGTCAAAAAACGGTTTCCAGTAGGGTTCTTGCTGCAAGCCTTTGTGAATTGCGTTGCCGATTGCAGGAATGTGGGAGGTGCCCAGGCCGCCGATGATTGTTGCCATATTTGTCCTTCAAAGTGTTGCGGACAGCGCTTGCGGATTCGCCACGGCGGTCTGTCCCACAAGGTTGTTTAGAGGCCTGCGGCCGCGAGTTTGGCCTTGAATTCGTCTTTGGTCATGCCGGTTTGCTGGGCACCAATGTCTTGCATGTCCAGACCAAAAATGCCGGCAAATTTGGCCAGGTAATAGGCGTTGCCACCGGTGGCCAGCAGTTGCAACACGTTTTTGCCACGAATTGCGGCGGCCTGTGGCTCGGTCAAGCTGTATTTGCTCATGTACGCTTCTTCATCTTTCAGAAACTCGGCTCGGTTGTCGGCAGAGTTGAAAGAAAAACACATTTTGTTAAGCGCGTAGCCCACTTTGGCCAGTTCGCCGTCAAACGGTGTGGTGCCCGGGATTTTGGGCAGGGGGGTGCTGGATGCCACGTTGAATCTCCTGTTGTGCATTGGGACAGCGTGAAGTATTTAACAATTTGAACGAAAAGTACCAGACGGACACACTCTTTTTACAGTGCTGAGTGTGATCACCGAATTTGATGGTCTGCTGGTCAAATTCAGTGATGGTTGGGTGGTAAAGATGCAAAGGCAAACGGCACCGGTATTGACTACAGGTGCCGTTTTGGCATTGAGTTGTGGGTGTTGATCAGAAAGGCTCGTCAGAGAAGTGCCACGGTTCAAGCTCTTTAAGATTGGGCTTGGTTTTTTTGGCGTAGTGACGTTCAATGCGGCTGCCGTAGCGTGCCAGAAGAGTGGAGCTGATCACCTGCAAGAACTCAAAAATTTCGACGGCGGCCTCATCAGACAACGCAGGGGTGTATTCGCATAGGCACAAACCACGCTGCTGCTTGTGTTTTTTCTTCATGCTCACCGTCCTGGAGCCACACGACGCTGCGTCGGCTTTGGCGCTGGTGCAAAGACATCAAGGTACAGTTTTTCATCGAGCACGGGCAACTCCCGCTGCGCAGCAGCGGCCAGAAGCTCAGCGGCCAACTGGCATTACCTGCGCCGGCTATCAAATGCTCCAAGCACAGAGCCAACTCCTCGCGACTGGCAAACTCGGTAGCCAGGCGGGTCCGAATGCGACTGCCCAGGGGAATGAGCTCTTCACGGCGCAGCTTCTCAAGCAGGCGGGCATCTCCTGCCATCACGATACACAGCAAAGGCTGAGAATCAAACTGCGAACTCGCCAGCAGTCGCAGCTCGGACAGCACCTGCGGCGTCATCTCCTGCGCCTCATCGACCAACAGCACCGCGCGACAGCGGGTGGACTCCATATGGCTGAGCCAACGCTCACGCAAAGCCTTGAATCCACCCCAACGATTGCTCGGGCGCAGCGGCACGCCAAAGACATCACCGAGCTCACGGTAAAAATCTGCCAGATGACTCTGCGGATGATTAATGGCTGCCACCGTCACATCAGGCAAGCGCTTCAAACGCTGAGCCAACACGCGCAGCACCACACTCTTGCCACTGCCCGGGTCACCGTGAATCATGGCAAATCCCCCTTCGCGAATCTGCGCATGCTCAATACGCCAACAAAAACTCTCTATTCTGGAGGGCACATAGATCGCCTCCACCGGCAACTCAGGCGAGAACGGATTGAATTTGAGCCCATACAGGGCCAGCAATTTTTGGTTCATTGAAGTGTTTCTCAGGTACGTTTGGCGGGTGTGTCGGGTGTGTCGGGCATGGCAAGATAGGCCGGTGGCACACCGGTGGCGGCGTAATCGGCCAGCAGTTGCGTCATCAAAGCCGGCAGCGCCTTGGGTGCCACAGGCGAGAGATCGACAGCAGCCGGGCTCAAGGCGCGACGCTGGCCACTGGCATTGGCTGACTTATCCAGTGGCAAGACCTGGCACAGCGTGGCCCCCGTTGTGCCATCGACCAAATCAACACGCGATAAATCCCAGCGGGCATAACGCAAGTTAACCTGTTCCAGGTGGCGGTAACGTGCCGGGATTTCAAAGCGATTGCCAGCCAGGCTCACTGTGCCGTCGCAGCGTCTCTGGCGCCGGGCTACCTCAATGCAGAAGCTGTTTGCAAGTACCTCACTACCCGGACAGGGCCTGGCCACGTTGGGGCCGGCCAGATAGTGCTGCATGGGCGTGGCGTTGATCTCAGAATGAATGGTGCGGTGGTATTCCTGTTCCGTCCAAGCCTGCGTGGCCAGATTCAAGGCATCCAGCGTGAGGCCCGCATCGCCTTCGAGCATGGCCATCAGCCGCCCTTCAATACGCCCCCAGAAAGATTCCTGCTTGGCGTTCTGATATGGTGAATACGGCAGTGTGGTCTGATGCACGATGCCCAAGGCGGCCAAACCGTTGGTGGTTTCTTCAGCCGTCATGGCCGCTCCGTTGTCACTCATCAAAGCGCGTGGCAGACCGCGTTTCATGAACGCCTGGCACAAAGCATGGATCAGGCTCTGTGCCGTCTCATCGAGATACCACTGCAGGTGGCACACCAGACGAGATCGGTCGTCGATCACACACATGATCATCGGTGTCACCCAGGCACCTGAGCGAGTCAGCACTTTGCGCGAACCGTGGTGGAAATCGAGATGCCAAAGTGCATTGACATGATCCATTTCGAAGCTGCGCACCTCCAGACGTTCCAGGCGATCGCGCGCGGCCAGCGCCCCGGCACTGGCGCGCTGCATGCGAGCCTGGCGAAACATGCCCTGCGCTTTGAGGTAGCGCCGTACCGTGGGGTAGGACGCTACTGCGGTTTGGCTGCCCTTGAAGGTGACGCACAGGTTGTCAAAGTGCAGTTGCACCGTCCAGCCGGGGTGCTCACGGTATTGCTGGATCAGGGTGTCAATGACGGTTTGTGACAGACTGGGGAAGTGGTTGATGTCCCCGCGTGGGCGGTTCTTCAAGGTGGCCACCGGATCACAGGCCTTGCGCGCGGCGTAGTACCAGCGCTGCAGGGATGACAGGCCAAAGGTGACATCGAGCCCGGTGTCTGGGTGGCGCCAGGTTTTGAGCGCAAGCGCCCCCAATGCGCTGTGCAACTGACCTGCTGCGGGTGGGGCAGCCATCAAGGGGCCAATGATTGAGAAGCGCAGGCGCGCCCATCGATCGCGCTGGCTCGGATCTTTTACGGGTTTCAAATAACACTCCAAATGTTGCAATACCGGCG
>JFJP01039876.1_pt1 | contig 12409 bp, 8 predicted proteins | sample 431651 | NCBI WGS metagenome assembly JFJP01 (sample SAMN02602958, study PRJNA72255) | Microbial mat metagenome, whole genome shotgun sequencing project. | biome: fresh water; feature: sink hole; material: water; isolation source: purple microbial (photo- and chemosynthetic) mats found in... | reverse complement strand
AATCTGCCTTCCCGTTCTCTAATTTGATAGAGTTCTTCTCTTGGTATTACCTGAGAATTAAGGATGTTTCTTGCTCTACTCATCTGTTGAGCAATTTTTACGCCTGTAATTAATTTGTCTTTTCCCATATTCTTTTGTATTATGCCCGCAAAGATACAAAGATCCATTTATATGCAGTACAAAAAGATCTTCTTTTTATGAGAAAGTTAAACCCAACACCTGGCAAACGTGTCTGTCTCGTCAATCGAGAATCAATAACCCATTTTCAGCTGTTTGTTTCATTCTCGTTTTTCTATCGTCCCAAGAAAATGCAAGTCCTATATGATTATCCCAATATGTATTTACAGTATGAATACCTTCATTCAGGGTAAAAGCATCGCCTATGGGGTCTAATCCTTCGTCGTCTAATACCTGAAACATAGGATTCCCATCTTCATCCTCATATTCGTAAAGTGATAAATTATGCCCATCCTTTGTGAAATAAAAACCTTCAGGCACATAATCTTTGTATAGCTTTAAAGAATAATTTCTCAACATTTTATAAGTTGCAGCTTCATTACCATATCTGTCAAATGTACGCATAAGAATTCGATTGTCTACAACTTGCAATTTAATGCACGCAACACCAATGCCATATCTACATGAAGTGAACATATTGAAATAATTTTTGTTGGTTACAATTATTTTGTCAATTAATTTGTCAGGCAAACAGACATCCAATACACAATAGATTTCAAAATCAGGTTTCTCAGTTGGAATTTTTTTTAATTTTGTTTCCATACAAACAGTTTTTTTAATTTACGATTAATAGTCAGATAACTCATAGCTCAATGTGCTAGCATTGTGTTATTTGAGTATAAAGATAATATATTTTTTTCAATTAATCAACTTGTTTTTCAATAAATATGTTGCTTAGACTTAACTTTTTTTCAATGAAAAATGCGAATAGTTTTAAGCAACTATTCGCATTTCGTTTTTCATTTCTTTGGACTTGACCCCGGACGTGAACCATTTGTTCTACCTCCACCAGAAGGATTTCCTGTGGTACTTGGATAACCACCAGCACCTTTAAATTTGATTGACATAATGAGTGATTTTTGCTCCTACATGTAAGGCCTTTTCGGACTCGCCACCAATATTTTTTGGTGAAACAACATATTCAAAATGTGTGCCAAAATATATTATAGTTCTTCTGGTGCATCATCAATATTTTGTAAGTTTGTTGTAGTATCAAACGTAAGAAATACTTCTAAAAATGCTGTCTCTGTATAAAAACAGCTTGGATTATCCCTCATTTTATCATCAATAAAGCTAAACCCCCAATTTGCATATTCCTCCATCGTTATAATGAGCATATCAACGGCTTTTCGGGCAGTTATTTCACCTTTATCCAATGCTATAAAATCAATATCGGTTTTGGCAACAAGGGCGGTAAAGATATATTTACGGAGTTTAGAATAGGGCTTCCTACCTGACCGGCGTTCAATATCTCCCCAATTTTCTATTGCCCATCCAAATCCTTTGCGTTTTTGGTTATCAGTTGTTAGTGGTTTTCGTTGGTTGTAATACAAGCCTATGAAAAACGCCACAATATAGATTTCATAACCAGCACCAAAAAGTTTGGCTCTATCTTCCCTCATGCTGGTATTGCCTCTACCATAATCACAAAAGGTTTTGAGAATATCCCCTTCATAACGCACTTCCCATTCAGGATTGCGCTTTGCCCAAATATCATATAAGCTCTCAGTTGCCATAATTATTTAATTTTTTCATTGGTTGTTTGAATTGTTGATAATCCAGTCTTGCTAAAATTAGCTGCCTTTCTGATTCGATATACAGAGCATGTGAGTTGATTGATTTGGTTTTCATCCAACGAACTTATACCTGTTGTTTTATCTTCAATGAGCAAATCTTTAGTAACTATTATACATTGCTTGTTTATTTTATCAATAACATTATAAAAGCTATTTTCTTTGAATCCTCCCATATTTGAAGTAGGCGCATCGAACAATAACGGATAATCTTGCTCACGCTTAAGCGTGGTTATGTCAGAAATTGCAAATAAAACGGACATATACATAGTTGTTTTCTGCGAATCGGAAGGATTATGGATATAGCTACCATCTTCACTATACAACTCTATACGAGCTGAACCTTCGGCAGTCCTTTTTAGGCGAATAACACCGTGAAAATCGTTTTCGTTTAATTTGACTAAATAAACATTCGCTTTATCTCCGAGTAATCGCAAAAATTCCGTAATATTTTTTTCTTTTGCATTAATAAAGGCTTTCATTATTTTTAGAAGTGCCGTATGAACTCGCTGGTTCATCTTGACGGAAATATTTTCGGGTTCAAGTTTAGTGTATTCCTCATCGATTTCTTTTTTCACTGCTATTTTCTTTTCCAATTGCGTTGTTAAATCAGAGACACGTAATTCTGCACGTTTTTGCTGCTCAAAATAACCTTTTATATCATTGAAATCTTTGTCTAACATTTCTTCGGTAAGACCTGATGACTGAATGAGTAAACGGCTTTTCTCGTCCTCAGCCTCTTGTAACTCTTTCTCAATTTTAATTAAATCATTTTTACGTGTTTGTATAAAACTCAATTGGTCAGAAATATCGGTGGCTATGCCGGAAATGCGTTGCTCATCCTCACCACTCATTTGTATTTGGCGATTGTGCAATTCATCAATAAATGAATTTGGGAAAAGAGGTTTGCTATCTTTTTTAGCAGCAGTCTTTGCTGATTCCTGAATGTGGCGCAAATAATTATTTAATTTATCTCTCATAAACAGGTATGCCTCCGAGCCTTCGGAAGCTTCTCGTCCACAAACTTTACATACATGATCTTTCAACATATCTTCCATTGTTTCTTTATCAGGAAGATTCCATGGCATAGGCACAACACCATTGGCAAGTTTTTGAATTTTTTTGATGGCCTCTTGTTCTCCCTTATCCTGGGCTCTCCGTTCGGTTTCCTGTTTGTCTAATTTTCTCTTCTCCCTGCTTATTGCAGCAGCTTTCTGTTGATATTCATCTAAAATTTTTGGGAAAGAACGTAAAATCCAATTATCGTCCAAAAGCATGGCATTGTAATCCACTAGTGTATATGACCGCATTTGGGTACGTTTGACGGACAATGATTTTATTCTATTTTTTATATCTTGGTATTGCTCACTGGCTTCCTGATTTCGTTCGAGGATTTCGAGTTTAGCAGCGTAACTGTTTATTGCCTCGCCCTGTGTTTTGATATCTTTCTTGAGATTCTGGATTTCGCTATTAACTTCAGTTAGTCGTAAATTTAGTTCGTTAGCCTTTAATTTACATTTCTTGTCATTCGACATTTCTTTGGTTACGGCATTAAGTGATTTAAATTCAAAATCTGTTGTGACTTTAACCAAATCATCAAACTGTTTAACACCTGAGAAAGTATCAACTAATTTTTTTAGTGCTGTGGGATTGTCGAATACATTTAATGTGCTTTCTCCTTTGAATAGGCAATATTTACGAATAGCAGCATCAAAACACTCTTCCAAAAAGTCACTTCCTTTTCGGGAAAATCGTTCAGAACCAAAATTTTCGTAACCTATAAATTTAAAATCACGGCATTGAATATTATCGACACTTATTCGCTCGAATTTAAAACTTTTTTCTAACTCTTTTTCACCGTTATGCTCAAACTGAATAGAGACCAAGACCTCTTCACATTCGCCGATTTCCAATTCTGATTTAAGCTTTGCGGAAATATTCGATTCTTTAATGTCTACTGTACTTGTATTAAACAACCATTCGAGGGCTTCAAAAAACGTAGTTTTACCGTCACCGTTTCCTCCTATAATAAGTGTTAATCCTTCCGATAGTTCAAAAAAATTTTCGTTATAATAACTACGAAAGTTCTTAATTTTTATGCTTTTAAGTATCATATCAGGTTGCTTTTCAAATAGTTTGTAATTTCATTGTATATTTCTTTGTCGGTTGAGTTGTGCTCCTTGCCGTCAATGATTTTTGCTACTGCACAAACTACAGGATTGTCGGAAGTGAGTGCTTCGTCAATGGTGTCAAAATCAGTAGGCTTATAATCTGCGTGATTAATTAGTCCCTCATCCGATAAAACTGCTTGCAACACTTTGTCGCTATTTTTCAAATATTTTGCCATGACTTTTTTAATTAAAAAGTGATAAATTATAATGATTAAGTACTTCTTCTAATTCATTGTCGGTATCGTTGAGGTTCTCTGAAAGAACCGCAAAATTGCGAACACGCATAAGCTCACTTTTTACAAGATTGCGTTCTAAGTCGTAACATTCGCTGTCGAAGCAGTTGTCAGGAACAACAATCAAATCGTGGATTGTTGCAGTGTGTTTGTCTTTGTGTGTTCGTAGCACACGCCCACGACGTTGTATAAATTGTCGAGGATTGCCTGTGCTGGCACAAAAAATTGCTAATTCTGCACGTGGCACGTCCACACCTTCGTCTAAACATTTCATGGAAGTTAGCACGTCAATTGAGCCGTTGGAGAAATCTTTCAATATCGGTTCTCTGTCTTTGGAATCGGAAGTAAATTGACGAACTACAATATGCGAATCGGCATCACGCACAATACGGGTATATTCGTCAATCAAATGTGCGGAATCTTCGTCAGATGTTAAAGTGTCCATAGTGTCGAACATATCGGCTTGATTGTCGTCGGGTTTGTTTCCTTCCGGCACATAAACCAAGGTATATTTCAAATTGCCTCTTTCCTGTATCTGTGATTGGATAATCTGCCGGAATACGTCTTTTTTGTTTTCCGCTTTATGTATTATACGTTTGCGTTTCAATAGTAGTCGTTTCAATAATTCTTGTCCTTCGGTATCTTTGAAGCTCATCATCTTGACAATCTTTTTCGACAATTCCACATATTCCACCAGCTCCAATTCGGTTAGTTTCACAATGTGCGGATAATAATAGTATCTACACAAAGCCCCATTTTCAATAGCTTCTGCCATTGAATATTCAAAAGTGTAATTATCCGTACATCCAAAAAAATTCATCAATATTTGATTACCACTTTCATCGTACTGTCTTTCGGGAGTTGCAGAAAGTCCTATCCGACGTAGATAAGGTATTTCATTCAAACGATTAATCATTTGCCCGCTACCCATATTATGAGCCTCATCTGCAATTAGAAGTAACTTTTGTTTGGGAAATTTACTTAGTTCAGGAAAAATGTTTGAACGGACAAATGAAGCATACGTTGCAATGATTATATATGATAATTTATCATCTGAATTGGACATCTCCAACATACGAAGATTGGCAACATTACTTTTCCAATTTTTAGTTTTTGAACAAACCTTTATTATATTGTCGAAATTGAATTTCTTGCATTCAACTTCCCATTGTTCAACAAGGGTAATTGTAGGAACTAAAATTATTGCTTTGTAATACCCCAATCGTTTATATATTTCTAATAGGCAATTTAGAGAGGTAATTGTCTTTCCAGTACCTGTAGCCATAGCAAATAGTCCTTTTTGATTGTTATTTTTCCAACTTTCAAAGGCGTCTTTTTGATAATCCCTTGGCCCTGTTTCATAAGGGAATAGGGGTTCGGTAGTTGGTTGTGAAACTAAAATTGAATCTTCTTTTTGTTTTCTCAACTTCTCAATGGCAACTTCAACTCTATTTTTAGCTTTATCCAAAGCTTTTATGACCGTTTTTGGCAATAATTTATTATTCAAGCCATTTTGTAAGACTTTATATTCATCATTGAGTAAATCCTTTAATGATTTGTCTTCAAAAGTACTGGTTAATCTTGTTTTTACGTTGTCGGCGTTAACATAAATAACATTTTCATTTTTGCCTTGAAAAACAGATTCAAAGTCCTCTTTTAGATTTTCAATTTTAGCTTTTTCTATATCACCATCCCATTCACACGAAACAGTTAGGCTCTCAATATTATTTACTAATGCAGTACGAGAAAAATTACAAGAGCCATCAAATGCCACAATACTAATCCCATCAAAGAAAACACCCGATTTTGTATGCGAAATACCGATACTATCTTTAGGTGCAATTATTTTAACTTCCAAACGATTATTTCGAATAAGCCAAGCTAAACAATCAAAAAAATGAATATCCTTTTCGCTTAAAGTCTTTTTAAGATTTTCTATATCGGTAATGTCAAAAAAGGGAATGTCTTCAGCGGCTAATCCAGTGGAAATAGCATTACGGTCTTGCTCAGTAAGAATGTCGTTGATAATTAAACGCATTCTACCTCCTCCGTAAATGAATGACGCAAACCCATCAGATAAAACATTTATGGCTGACGAAGAAAAAAAGCCAAGCATCAAATCAAATTGTGTTGAATTACATAAACATTCAGAAAAGAAACCTATAGGTTCCCAATCTGTACGGGATTTGAATCTTCTATGAGCTGGCCAAGATATTTCTTTAAGCATAGTTCTAAATAAAACAGTTAGCACAATTTATTTCATCATCATCCAAAACATCTATCAAAAGACTACTTTTAGTATTCGACTTAATACGTTCTTGTCTTTTAATATGATCAAGTTTGATTTGACGCATTCTTTCAGGTTTAATTAAATCTTCGAGGGTTTCACCTTGTATCCAAGTATATCCACTTTTTTCATATTCCATTGCTTTTTTAAATAAATCTGGATGTTGCTCATACAACCATATCCATTCAATTTTTTGTTGATAAAAACAGAAATAACAGCCTGACCGACTGCGATTATATTCGCCAACTTTACCATCCACTTTGAACTGAATAGGTCTATAATATGCTGGAACGCCTACACCACTATCTTCAAGTAATTTGAAAATATCTTTTTTAGCAAGAACATCATCGTTTTCGATTAATGGAAAACTATCTAATTTACCAATTGGATAATCAGTTGTTTTTAAAAACTCAAACATAGCTCTGTTAAAGAGTTTTACATCCAAATCGAGTAGTGCATTTAATTTTTTGCTATAAAAAAATTGTTTCGTTAAAGGAGTGTTGACAATTTTCAACGTTTCTTCTAATTTCTTATCAGTACAAATTCGCGAATAAATTTCAGTTAAAAGATCAATACTTAAATCGTTTAAAAATTTATTTGTTACATCTAAGCTCCAAATATTTCTTCTAAAAGGAAAAATTGTTTGGATATTTGGCCTTGTCGAAACATAGCCTTCTCTATCTTCATCACCTCTAATGCCAACATAAGAAATCGTAGGTTGGTCACCAACATATTTTTCAAACTCCACCAGCTTCATTTTAATAGTACACCAACGCGCTTGTGGTGAAGGAAGAAAACCGCCACTTGTTTTTAAAAAATGGTCAAAAGGTGTAGGCTCTGGGCTACCTTCGGCAGCAACTAGTCTAACAATGCCCCCCAAATACGAATCCAACTTTTCTACTAACTGTACCGTTTCTTCTAATTCGCACATAGTGTCCAAATTATAAAACTCTATTTTAATGTCTGGATATTTTTGTTTCATATAGATAGCCAACGCAGCACTATCTTTGCCTCCCGAAATCCCCAACAAATGTCTTACTTCACTCATTTCTCTAATTTTTTCTTTAATACACTCAACAAGCTACAAATATCAACATCATTATTACCTGTCATTAATTGTGAAATTTTATTTTCTAGACTTTCAACATCACGCTCTTTCGATTCAGGGACTCTAAATACTTCTGGTTTTAATTCTCCAGATGCAGATATTAGCTCCAACCTGAAAAATTTATCTTGTTCTGTCTTAACAATTTTCGAAATCTCAACATACTTACCTAGTTCGTTAAATAAAAAAACTAAGTTGTCAATCAATGCTTCTTCTTCATCGTCGTGTATCGTTTCAAGTTGTTTGTCGAACACAATATATGATATGGATTGAATCCATGATTGTCTATCTTTAAGTGGCGATAAAACTCTACTTAAAAAGTTTCTCTGTTTCGTTGTTAGTAGATGTGTTTTTACGTTCTTGTATCGCAGTTCAAGTTCAACTTTATATTCTTCAAAGTCATGCGATTTCAATCTTAACCTGTCAATAATTACATTTTCAATTCTATCCAATAAGGCATCATAACATGTTCTTAAATCTCGTATGGCCGATTGAATAGTATCAATGTATTTGGCCAAAAATTCGTCATTGTTTACTAATTCTTTATCCTTATATCCCAATGCTTTAGGTAAATCTTCGAAAAATGTTTTTTCCGGATCTTTTGCGTTTGCTAATACATTTCTAAATTTTAGCGTAGTGGGATTATCAAACTTTTTAGTGATTTTTGCGTATTGATTCAGTTTTCTGTAGAAAGTTAGAAATGGCTTAATCGTTTCAATAAATTTATCTGTTGTAATAAAATCTTCATCATCAAGGTTAATTGCTTGACGATATTTATTGAACAAATCTACTTTTACACCATCAATACTAAATGCTTTGATTGAAAAGTCATTTGGTGATTTTTGAAGAATATCAAGCACTTCTCTATTAATTGCAGGAATAAAAGCACCGACACCATTATAAAGCACATAATCATCGCGTTTAATCAATAGAAACGTTGGAATCCAAATATCCAGAAAGCCTTGTTTCAGTTTAAAAGGATGTACTTTTAATTCTTTTATTAGGTCTGCAAGTTTTCTGGGCTTATCTGTGGTTGAAATTAAAAAGGAGTTACAAGCTTCCCAAAGTTTTGCAAAAGATTCATCAATGGGTGATTCAAGTCCATAAAGTACACCTTCGATATTTCGATGCATGCCCGTATTTTTCAATAAGGTCATGTAAATTGTTTTTTCGGGTGGAAATTTATCCTTCTCAAATCCAAGATCTTCTTTATCAAAACTTTCTAATAATTTCTGGAAAAAATTTACCCTTGCTAAAGAAATTGCAGAACTAGGTTTGTGCTTATTTATTAATTCATTATTGAAGAAAGGGATGGACGAATAAACATCCTCACATATCTGACTTAAAAATTTATTGAATTGTGTTCTTGTATGGATTTCAATAAACTGACCTTTATAAATCCACTGAACATATCCAGTTGTAGAAAACATGTTATCTAACACCGCTTTATTCAATAAACTTATTTCAAATTCAATCAGTTTGTTAATTTCTTTGATGGCAACTGTATCAGATGTGTCTATTAACACATTGTCCAATATATAATTCAGCTTATCGAGTTCCCATAAATGATTAACAATCATATCTGCATTGTTGAAATACACATATAGAATTGCTTCTTTATCTGATTCAGAAACTAAAACTGTGTTATCGACACCTGTATTATTGCTATCGAAAACAAGTTGTATATAACCATCGTTTTCTCCTTCGGGAGTTAGTGATATTGGCTCTTCTGTTATAATATATTCAAAATGCCTGGGTGTTCCTGTTTTATAATAGCTGGCTATTGCTGGTATTACCGGAAAAGTAAAATGTGTTTTTAGTTTATCAATAACATTTGTATCTCTACGTACTACACCGCTTGCTTTAATTAGCTCATCTTCAATATTTATATCTGTTCCATCAAATAGTATATATTGAGATTTGTATTTTGGGTATTTAATAATTTTATGGCTGGTAAGTAAACTTAACAATACATCAATATTCTCAATACCAATGGCTTCAAGTGCATATTGTTTGAATGCTTCTTTACTAATTATTACTTTAGCACTTCCAAATAAATTCAACAAACCAATTGTCTTAACTAATTTTATGGCATCTGCAACAAACTCTTCTTCAAAAATTCCTTCAACACGTTCTATTGCAACTCTCATTCCACTCCAAATCATAGAGTCGGAATTTGCTTCTGATAAGTAGGAGTAGAAATTGTAAATTATATAGTCGTAAACATTTGATAAATTAAATGTTACTTTTGAGTCAGGTTTAAATTCAAAAATCGAATTTTCACCCTTAGTTTCCAGAAATGAAAACAAAGAACGTTCATTTTGACCATACTTTTGAATTGCTTGAGTTATCGCACTCGCCGAAAATATATCCATGGGATATAATTTGTATGCAATATCTTCATTAATTGAATTCGAAATAAATTTTAAATCTAAACCTAAATTATAAAGTCGTTTAAATTTTGCTGAGTTTTCATTGTTAGGCGTAGAGTTTATTCTGGATGCTGCTAAATAGATTAACTGCTCTACTGGCTCATTAAAAACAATTTCTGCAAATCGACCTTTAACTTTCTGCCATTCATTTCGTTGCTCTTCTGTCAGTCGTTTAGCATAAGCACTAAAATTCTGATGTAATGTTGTTATAAGAATAATATTGCGCTTCGGCTCATTAATATATTCTGTAAGCTTTTGTATAAAGTACAATTCTTTTTCCGCATTGTTTTTTGCAGCATATTCTAGTATTTTACCAAACTCATCTATAAATAGAAATAAAAACTTATTTTCTGCTTTAAGTGCTTGATAATAATTGTCTATCGCATCAAAAACATTATTGTAATCTTTACCTGTTTGCTCATAAATACTTTCTTTAATAAGGGTATTCAAAGAAACAAAGTCGCCAACTATTTTTAGAAACTTGAATTCCTTAAAACCGTTAAATTGACCCGTGTTTTGAATTAAGAGTGGCTCGTTTTTGGTGAGGTTTTTCTCAAGTCCTACAATAAAACTTGATTTACCTGTACCATACGAGCCAATAATATTAAACGAATGTACTCCTGAATGAAACGCATTGATAATAGTTCCAACTACATTTTTAGCATTGGGTGTAGGTATGTATTTGAAATCCTCAATATCTTGATAATTGATATTTATAGATGTTGTGTACTTCATGTTTCTTTATCTTCTATAATATAAATCCAAAGCTTCGAATGGTAAAATGTTTTCTTTAAACTGCAATTCTTTAATCCCGGCTACATTTGAGAATACAACCTTATTTGGGTATAAACTGCAAATTTGTTCTATTGATTCAATTAGCTCTGAATTTGTCAAGCAAAAAATTAATCCTAGATTTAATAAATTATCAAAATCGATACTGTTTGATTTTTTTTCAGTTAGAATAGTATATAGCAGTATATTTGGATTTACAAGCTGCTTGCTTAACGTGTTAAATGAGTAGTTTTCCTTGTCAATTTTTTTGATTAATTCCAATTGCAATAAAAGCACACTAAAATCATCGAAATTTTTATTGTCTGGTATTACATAGTTTTGTATGAAAACATCAATGTCTTTTTTTACGGTGTTTTCATTATGTAAATTACTCCAGCCCTCTTCGAAATATCTTCTTTTTATAAAATGTTGTAGATGTGATTTTGTAAACTCATTTTTTTCTCTGTGAAACTCCACAAATATCATATTATAAATTGAAGCATAGTTTTTTTTAATCAAGTGGTAATGCAATAACCAAAGCGTAGATAAATCTTCGGTAAAAGGATCGACTCCTGTTTCTGAATTAAAGATATAATGTCCAATATCAGAGATTTTTTGCTCACTGTCAATTATATCAAAAGCTTTTAACCAATGTCGTATTGCTGAAACCATGTTTTTTCCAACTCCAAGTGCAATAACGGTTTCAGAATCGTTGAAATTATTTTGATTCATTACAAAATCATAGCCTTTTTTGAGCCACTGTGTTTTGCACTGAAAAGAATCATGTCCTGAGAATGTAAATTTTTCCATTAATTTCAATTATATTATTGATTTTCTTAGACATTGTTTTTCTTGGGTAAAAGGATATTTGTATATCGCCACTAAATTCAGAATGAATGTGGTTTTTGAAAAAATGGTTGAGTAAGTATTTGTCATTAAAACACAAAAACTCTTTTGTGTCGGCAAATAACCGTCTACAAAAGGATTTTGCATGAACTTGTTGGATGCAGTAAACCTGTCAGCGTGCTTGCACCTGACAGCGTTGTGAAAAAAAGAAGAAGCAAAAGGAAATAAATTCATGGCTTCGGATTTTGGTGTCCAGCCATTATTCTAGGGAAAGGGAAACATCACGGCACAAAAAAAGCGTGGGAATACACTTTCCAGCTTTCTAGGTATTACCACACACCCACACAACAGGTAAGATGTAAAAACCCACGCCCGTTTTGGGCATAGGCATTTACTAACTCATCCTCGCTGTGTTCTATTTTTTGTGGTAATTTTAGAAAGCTCGAATAATAGCTAATGCTATTTTAATATTTTGAAAATTAATCTATTATCTATATCTTGTTTTTATTTTAAAGCGTTTTTTTTTGTATATTTATCTCTTATTTCAATTAAAACTTTAGAGTGACAAATGTAGTTGATTTTTTTAATAAATCTTGTTTCTTAATTTTATTATTTGTTAAACATGTAAATGTATCAATTTCTCTTCGCGCAAAATTTCGCACATTTTATTAGAGTTTGCAAAAATACAACTACTTCGTGACATCTTTTGACATAATAGAAATAATCGAAAGATTTAACTATAAAACATCCAGC
>JFJP01018870.1_pt1 | contig 12409 bp, 11 predicted proteins | sample 431651 | NCBI WGS metagenome assembly JFJP01 (sample SAMN02602958, study PRJNA72255) | Microbial mat metagenome, whole genome shotgun sequencing project. | biome: fresh water; feature: sink hole; material: water; isolation source: purple microbial (photo- and chemosynthetic) mats found in... | reverse complement strand
GGCTCGCTGTCCGCACGCCCGTCTAACACCCTACACTAATTGGAAGCGCAGGCAGCAACCGCCGCCTCGAGCGTCGTCTTGTCCTGCACATTGCAAAGTTGCGCGCCATCGGCAATACGCTTGATCAGCCCGCTCAGCACTTTGCCCGGACCGCACTCGATAAAGCGCGTAACCCCGGCCGCCGTCATGGCGTCGATACCTTCGTACCAATGGACCGAGCCGGTCACCTGCGCCAGCATGGCGCGGCGGATCGCCGCCGGGTCACCGTGCGGGCGACCGGTGACGTTCGCCACCACCGGGATCTGCAGAGGCCGGATCTGCACGCTCGCCAGGACCGTTTCCAGTTTCGGCGTGGCCGACGCCATCAGCGAGGAATGGAACGCACCGGCCACACCCAGCACGATCGCCCGTTTGGCCCCGAGCTCCTTTGCCAGCACTTCCGCCTGGGCGATCCCCTCGCGCGGGCCAGAAAGCACGGTCTGGTCCGCGGAATTCAGATTGGCCATCTCGACGCCGGTCTTCTCGCAAATCTGCTGCAGCGCATCCGCCGCCAGCCCGATGACACTGATCATCCCACCTGCGCGCTCCTCGCAAGCCGCCTGCATCGCCGCGCCACGCGCCTGCAGCACCCGCAGCGTGTCCTCGAACGACAGGGCACCGGCCGCGTGCAGCGCGGACCACTCACCAAGGCTCAAGCCCGCCATCATCGCCACGTCCAGCCCTGGCACCAGCGACTGCAGTGCCCGGTAGCAGGCTACACTGGTCACAAAGATCGCCGGCTGGCAATGATTCGATTTCGTCAGTTCCTCGATCGGACCCTCGAAGCAGAGTTTCGAAAGACTGTAGCCCAGCACCTCGTCCGCCTGCGCATACAGGCCGCGACACACCGGGAACGCCTCGGCCAGATCCTTCCCCCCCTGCCCGGCAAATACAATAGCTATCTTACTCATGCCTAGCTCCTGAATCTTCAATTCATTTCAACGTCCAACATCCAACAATCCAACACCCAACATCCAAGTAAACGCTCCCCAACTTGAAACATTGGGTGTTGGGCGTTGGGCGTTGGGCGTTCAATATTCCAGCACCGTGGCGCCCCAGGTGAAACCGCCGCCAAAGACGATGCTCAGCAGCACGTCCCCGCGCTTGATGCGCCCGTCACGAACCCCCTCGTCCAGCGCCAGCGGCACCGTCGCCGCCGTCGTGTTCCCGAGACGATCCAGATTCACAATAAAACGCTCCATCGGGATGCCGACCCGGTCCGAGATGGCCTGCACGATGCGCATGTTCGCCTGGTGCGGGATGACCCAATCGACATCCGCGATAGTCAGGCCCGCCTTTTCCAGGGCCTCGCGCCCGGCTTCGGTCATACAGCGCACGGCGTGCTTGAAAACATTGTTTCCCGCCATCTTGACGACGTGCTGACGCTGCTCCACCGACTCATGGCTGGCGGGACAGCGGCTGCCGCCACCGGGTATCATCAACAGGTCGCCCAGCGAGCCGTCGGCTCCGAAGGATGTCGCCATGATCCCGCGATGCGTAAACGTCTTCTTCAGCACCACCGCCCCGGCACCATCACCGAAAAGGATACAGGTGCCGCGGTCCTCCCAGTCGGTCACGGCACTCATCTTGTCGGCCCCGATCACCAAGGCGGTTTCATAGAGCCCGCTGAGCAGCAGGCCGCGCGCGGTCTCCATGCTGTACAGGAAACCGGAACAGGCCGCGGAAAGATCAAAGCACAACGCCTTGGTGGCACCGATGGCACTCTGCACCAGGCAGGCGGTATTCGGGAAAATCATATCCGGCGTCACGGTCCCGACGATGATCAGATCCAGATCCGCCGCCGACACCCCCGCGTCCTCAAGCGCCTGTTTCGCCGCGGGGATCGCCATATCGGACGTGGCCTCGTCCGGGCGGGCGATGCGCCGTTCGCGCACTCCCGTGCGGGTCACGATCCACTCATCGCTCGTGTCGACCATGGTTTCCAGTTCGGCATTCGTCAGGATGCGCTCGGGCAGATAGGCTCCGGTACCGGCAATCATCACTCGCGGCGTCTTTTCTCGGTCGTCAATCATGTCGTGCGCTCTCCAGGCTCGCTATCCCTTTGACAATATCCTCATTGACATGGCACTGGACCGACTCCGCCGCCACGCGGATCGCATGATAAACCGCGTGCCGCGACGAGCGCCCATGCGCAATGATGCAAATACCGTTGACCCCCAGCAAAGGCGCCCCGCCATAGGATTCCGGATCCAACTGCCGCTTCAGGTTCCTGAACGCCCCGCGCAGCAGCAGGCAGGCACTCTTGCGGATCCAGTTCGCCGTCAGTTCGCGCTTGAGCCAGGACGTGACCGCGGTGGCCGTGCTCTCGGATGTCTTCAGGACGATGTTGCCGACAAAACCATCGCAGACAATGACATCCGTGTCGCCCTCGAAAATATCGCGCCCCTCCACATTCCCGCGGAAGTTCAACGGCGATTTCTGCAGGCTGGCAAACGTCCTTTTGGTGACTTCATTGCCCTTCGAATCCTCGCCACCGATACTCAGCAGCCCGACCACCGGACGCTCCCGTCCGAGGATGACCCGCGAGTAGACGCTGCCCATCATCGCGAACTGCACCAGTTGTTCAGGTGTGCAATCCAGATTGGCGCCGGCATCCACCAGGACCACCGGGCTTTTCTGCGTCGGCATGACCGTCGCGATCGCCGGACGGTCGACCCCGGCCAGCGTCCGCAGCTTCAGCGTGCTGGCGGCAACCGCCGCCCCCGTGTTGCCCGCCGACATGACCGCATCCGCCTCGCCGGACTTGACCATTTCCGCGGCCCGGCCGATCGAGGAGTCCTTCTTGCGCCGCACGGCCAAAGCCGGGGCCTCCCCCATCTCGACGACCTCGGACGCATGACGGATCTGGATCTTCGGCGAGATCTCCCCGAGACTGGCCAGTTCGGCGCGTATCGCCTTTTCATCCCCGACCAGGTAAAGCGTTTCGACATTAGGAAGGGCCGCCGCCAGCACTGTTCCGGCGACCACTTCGCGCGGCGCGTAATCGCCGCCCATGGCATCAACAGCTATTCGCATCATGAACCTGGGTTAGTCCGATTCAACGGTGAGCACCTGCACACCGCGATACTGACCGCATTTCGGGCACACCCGGTGCGGCTGCTTCGGGGCGCTGCACTCGGGACAAGCCTGGCCTACCCGTATGGTTGAGGCATGCGACCCCTTGCGGGCCCTGCATTTCCGCTTTGACGATTTTCTTTTTGGCACAGCCATAACACACTCTCCTTTTTCCTATAAACCGACTAAAGCCGCCCAGCGGTTATCCGCAGGCGGCTTGCATTCACACGTCGTCTCGTTCCAGTTCACTCCACACTGCGGGCATAAGCCCTTGCACGCCGGATCACAAATCGGATACGACGGGAAAGCGATCATCATAGCCTCACGGATATCTTCGGTCAAGTCTACATATTCAGGGGACGAAACCACCGACTGATCGTAATGATACGCCAGATTACCGAGCGCCCCATCAAACCGGCAGTCGCACCGGCGGCAACGCAGCCGCAATGCCGCCTCGAGCGTTCCATCCACAAGGAGCTCGTCCGTAACCACCAACGCCCGCAGACGGTAATGGATCGGTCCGGCGCAACACACCGGGTCGTCGGCGGAGGACTCGAGGATCTCCGGCGGAAGCTCCCCTTCAAATGCGGCCCCCTCGTTGGGCAGGTCATTCAGATGTATTTTCATCGCCGTCCTCCTTTGCTCTCGCCGCCGGTTCACTGTTCACGGGCTGGCCGAACTTCCGGGCCAATGCCCGCTGCACCGCCGGCGGGACAAAGTCCGCCGTCCGCCCGCCCAGCCCGGCCACTTCCTTGACCGTGCTGGAGCTGACGTAGCTGTGGTTCTCCTTCGGCATCATGAACAACGTCTCGATTTCCGGCGCCAGTTTGCGGTTGGTGAGCGCCATCTGGAACTCATATTCGAAATCCGAATAGGCCCGCAACCCGCGGATCAGCACGCCCACCGACTTGGCCCTTGCATAATTGATCAGCAACCCGTCGAAGATCTCGACCGTCACGTTGCCAAGCGCCATCCGGTCGACAACCTCGCGGATCATGCCAGCCCGTTCATCGGCGCTGAACAGTGTCTTTTTCATCGTGTCGGCCGAAACCGCGACAATCAGGTTGCCGAATATCTCGGAGCAACGGGTGACCAGATCCAGATGCCCGAACGTCAGCGGGTCAAATGTGCCCGCATAAATCGCCAGACGCGTCATGCTGCCATCTCCTTTTTCCGGTATGTCCTCAGGCAGGTCCGCCCGTAATCCCGCTCACGCATCAGTTCCCAACCTACCGCCACCGGCACCGTCTCCCTGGCCCCCTGCTCCAGTACCAGCAGACCGCCGGGTGCCACCAGCGGATGCCGCCCCCCGGCCAGCAGCTCCAGCAGCTTGCCCGCCAACCCCTCCACCCCATCGCGCAACGCATAAGGCGGATCCGCGAATATCACGTCAAACCCGCGCTCACCACGCCACCCGCGGCAAAACGCGAACACATCCTGGCAACGGCATTCCCCCGCCGCCCCGCCACCCAGCAGCGTCCCCACGTTGTCTTTCAACGTCGTGAACACGCGACGATCCTGCTCAACCCAGCAGACTCGCCCGGCCCCGCGGCTCGATGCCTCGAGACCAACCGCGCCCGATCCGGCAAACAAATCCAGGAAGTCGGCACCCCCGATGACGGACTGCAACGAGGAGAACAAGGCCTCCCTGACACGGTCCTGCGTCGGCCTGACATGGTCGCCCGGCGGTACCCGCAGGCGCCGTCCGCAAAGACTGCCACCCGTAATTCGCAACAGACCCGCCATTGATCGCCCGGCCCGGTTATGCCTTGACCCAGCGCTGGCGCGACATCAGGAAATCGAGATATTGCGCCCGCTCGAACATCACCGGATCGCCCTCGAACCCTTGCTGGCTGAGCTTGCCGCGGAAATCCTCCACCGACGCATACCCCTTGGCATCCATCCAGGCGCTCAAGCCGTCAACCAGGCTCGTGAGATGCCCGATCCCGTTGCGGAACAGCGTCGACGCCACCTGCGTGACCGTCGCCCCCGCCAGCAGCGCCTTGACCACATCACGGGACTCCATGATGCCGGTGTTGGCCGCCATGTCCAGCGAAAGCTGTCCGTAGAGCAGGCCGATCCAGCGCAGCGGCACCCGCATTTCCGCACTGGTGCTGTAGGTCATCTCGTGCAGGACCGTCTCCTTGTCCGGATCGATTTCCGGCTGCAGGAAGCGGTTGAACATCACGACCCCGTTGGCTCCCGCATCCTCGATCTTGCGGATGACATTGCCGACGGATGTATAGAAGGGACTGATCTTCACCGCGATCGGCAACTCGACTTCGGCCCGGACCGACGCCACAATATCCAGCATCTGCTGCTCGGCAGCGACGCCATCGCGCTCAATATCCGCCTCGACCGTGTAATAATTCAATTCCAAGCCATCGACACCCGTGTCGGCAAGCTGTTTAGCATACTTGATCCAGCTTCCCGGCGAGACCGCATTCAAGCTGCCGATCAATGGCATTTTCGTCGCCGCACGCGTCCGCTCGACCCAGAAGAGATGTTCCTTCGCCTCGCCATGGCTGATCGCCGGGAAATAGGAAAGCGCCTCGGCATACGAGTCGGATCCCTGCGACAACGCCTCGTCGAGATCGCCGATCTCGTGGCGGATCTGCTCCTCGAACAGGGAACGGATCACCAGCGCGCCGGCCCCCGCCTCCTCGGCACGGATAATATTGTCCACCTTGCTGGACAACGCACAAGCCGCCACCATTACGGGATTCTTCAGCGCAATCCCCATGTAAGTCGTAGATAAATCCGCCATGATGTTTTTCTCCCGGAATCCCGTCGCCAGCGCGACGTTTCTGTTAACAATCACCCACGTTGATAAGAGGGTCGCCCTTGACCAAGCATTATGATTACCACACAGCGCCCTCTGCGCATAGCAAAAAATCGCATGGAGCAAGGCGATGGGTGCATGTCACTTGATTTTGAGATTGAAACCGCATGAGAACTTTGCAAGTCTGATGCACCCGAAAATATGGGTGCGTTGGTTGCCACGTTTGAGCATCATCGGAGTGAATTGGAGGGATAAGGCATGATTGCGGAGCAACCGTTTCTAGTGCCGATACCGGAGGCAAGCGATGCCCCGGAAGCGTTGCCAGTGTCGGTGATGACGACAGCGGGGCTGGTTGCGGCGCAGGGATCCGGTGTGGCTTTGAAATGCCTCACGGTGGTTGGCATCGGTGCGTCGGCAGGTGGACTTGAGGCCATTGAGTCGTTCTTCAAGGCCGTTCCGGTCTATAGTGGAATGGCGTTTGTGGTGATCCAGCATTTGTCTCCCGACTACAAGAGCCTGATGGTTGAACTGCTGTCTCGCAAAACCGATATTCCCGTCCAGCGGGCCGATGACGGAATGGAGGTGGAGGCCAATCATATCTACCTGATCCCGCCCCGCAAGAATCTGACGATTTTTCATGGCAAACTGTTGTTGGCTGATCAAGGCCAGCAAGAGGGCGTCAATCTCCCGGTCGATATATTCCTGCGCTCGCTGGCAGAGGATCAGGGGGAGCGTGCGGTGGCTGTCATCCTGTCGGGCACGGGGAGCGACGGCACACGCGGGGTTCGCGCCGTGAAGGAGGCGGGGGGCCTGATCCTGGTGCAGAGCGAGGAGAGCGCGAAGTTTGATGGCATGCCCCGTGCCGCGATTTCGACGGGACTGGCCGACTTTATCCTCCCGCCCGAGGAAATGCCCTCGCAACTGCTGGCCTGTTTGCGCCATCCCTTCGGCTCGCAGCGGGAGGCCCGGCAACCGGTGATGGAAAATGAGACCGGGATGACACGGCTTTTCTCGCTGTTGCGCGGCAAGACTAAAGTCGATTTCACATTCTACAAACCCAGTACGATTGTGCGCCGCGTTGAACGGCGCATCGCCATTACGCAGTCGGCGGATTTCGATGATTATGTGCTCTACGCCGAACAGAACGCATCCGAGGTGATGGCGCTGTACCGGGAGTTGTTGATCGGTGTGACCAGCTTCTTTCGTGATCCGGAGGTTTGGAAGGTGCTGCACGACCGTGTGCTGCCTGATCTGTTCACGCAGGCCGCCGGACGCGAGATACGCATGTGGGTGGCGGGCTGTTCCACGGGGGAGGAAGCCTATACGCTGGCGATTCTGTGTCGCGAGACCATGGAGGAGCTGAATCTGGCGTGCGACATCAAGATTTTTTCAACCGACCTGGATGCCGATGCGATTACCAAGGCCGGTCTCGGGGTGTATCCCGAGAGCATTGCCGCGGATCTTGGGCCTGCCATGATCACCAAGTATTTTTATCGCCATGGTGAAAAGTATCAGGTGATTCGATCGGTGCGCGAGATGGTCGTGTTCGCGCAGCACAATCTGGTGAAAGATCCGCCGTTTACGCGCATGGATCTCGTGACCTGCCGCAATCTGCTGATCTATCTGCAGGTTACCCTGCAACAGCGTGCGATCGAGATGTTCGCCTTCTCCCTGCGCGAGACCCGGGGTATTCTGCTGCTGGGATCGAGTGAAACGCTGGGGGATATGGAAAGTCGCTTCGATCCGGTTGAACGTCGGGCCCGTATCTATCGTTCCCTGGGAAGCTCGTCCCGGCAGCCTGACGGCGAAATGCCGCTGCTTGCGCTGCGGGAGCGACTGGGGCCTCGGCCTGCCATTGGCTTTTCGGCGACATCACCAACCCCTTCGCGCGAGCACGAGCGGCTCATGATGCGACTGCTGGAGTGCCTGAGTGCGTCCTACGTGCCTCTGGTCGTTGTGGTAAATGAGTATCTTGAAGTGCTACATACCCTGGGGGATACATCGGGTATCTTCCGCCTGCCCTCGGGGCGAGCGGTCTTCGACATATCAAAGATGGTGGATCGCGAGCTTGGCGTTCCGCTGGCGACGGGAATTCAGAAAGTGCTGCGCACGGGCGAGGAGATGGCCTATACGAATGTAAGACTGCGGGACGGCGACACCTCGCGCACGTTGCACTTAAGGATGCGTCCATTGCCCGGACGCAAGCATGATCCGTCCCTGGTCGCGGTGTTCTTCGAGCGGATCAGTGCGCCGCGCCAGGATGAAAGCCGGGATACAGCCGAGATTGACATGGAGTTGGAGACCGGGCAGCGGTTGCAGGATCTCGAGCAGGAACTGCAGTTCACCCGTGAAAACCTGCAAGCCACCGTGGAAGAGCTGGAGACCTCCAATGAGGAATTGCAGGCAACGAACGAGGAACTGCTGGCCAGCAACGAGGAGTTGCAGAGCACGAACGAGGAACTGCAAAGCACGAACGAGGAACTTTACACGGTCAATAACGAATACCAGAGCAAGATTATCGAATTGACAGAGGCCATCAATGACGTGGATAACCTGCTGACCAGCTCGCGGATCGGAATCCTGATCCTCGACGAGGATTTTACGGTTCGCCGCTATTCGCCGCAGGCTGCAAAGGTATTCAACTTGCAGGCCGGAGATATCGGGCGTCCCTTGTTCCACATCTCGCATCGGCTGGGGGAGCTGGATGCGCTGGAGATGGCCACTGCCGTGCAGCGTGAGAACAAGGTGATGGAGCGTGAAGCGCATGATGCGGACGGTCGCTGGTATCTGGTGCGGGTCCTGCCTTATCGAATCGGCCCGCAGACCAATGCAGGGGCGGTGATCACGCTGTTTGATATTACCGACGCCAAACGTTCCGCCGAGCATTTGGCACTCAGTGAAAAGCACCATCGCGATTTGCACCGGCTGCTGGCTGATGCGGAAAGAACCGCGAGGATGGGAAGCTGGACCTGGGATGTGGCTACCGATCACGTCTTCTGGTCGGAGAACCTGTATGCCCTGTTCGGACGGGATCCGGTACAAGGAGCACCCTCTTTTGCCGAACACGATGTCCTCTATACGCCCGAATCCATGGCGCGCCTCCGTCAGGCGGTTAAAGAGGCTCTGGAGGGCGCGACGCCTTATGAACTGCGTCTGGATGCCGTCCGTGCCGACGGCTCGATCATGCCTTGTGTGGCAAGATGCCAGATTGAGATGGAAATGACCGGAGGCATCAAGCGCCTCTATGGCTCGTTGCAGGAGGTCGCGCGATGAGGTCCCCGAATTCCCATTCTGCCGACGTGCTGCGTGACCGCGCCGAGGCATTGATCGCGCAGGCGGTGCATGGGCATGCTGAAGCCGCAGATCTTGAGCGCGTGAGAGCGCTGGCGCATGAGTTGGCGGTTCATCAGGCGGAACTCGAATTGCAGAATGCCGAATTGCGCGATGCACAGGATGCGCTTGAGCAGACTCGCGATCGGTATGCGTTGCTGTTCTCGCGCGCCCCTGTCGGATACGTAGTTCTGGATGCATCGGGAATGATCCGGCAGACGAATGCCACCTGGGGCGTGATGACCGGTCAGGCGGATGAAAATCCAGTCGGGCATCCCTTTGCCGATCGGTTGGTAGAGGAGGACGCCCAGATCTTCCTGTCTCGTTTTCATGCGTTCTTTCGTAATCCATCCGATAAGCATATCGCCGTCCGCATTAAACGGAAGGGTGCAGCTCCGTTCCATGCGCGGCTGGAGGCGCGGCTGCATGAACCCCGGCGAGGGCGCGACGAACCGCAGGATCAGGAACTCCTGGTGATCGTCAGCGACCTGTCCGATCTGCAGGAAACCCGTCTGGCACTCGAGAACCGCAACGCCGAACTGGATGCAACCCAAGATGCACTGCAACGTTATTCCGCGCGGTTGAAGGCGGTTGCGGATATCCTGCAGCACGAGTGCAGTGATATGCAGGAGTTCCTGGACTACGCCTTGGATAAGGCCACAATTACCGCGAGCAAGATCGGATACATTTATTTCTACGACGAGGAGAAACGCGAATTCATCCTCAATACGTGGTCGAAGGACGTGATGAAGCAGTGTGCGGTGGCGAACCCGCAGACCTGTTACGCGCTGGACAAAACGGGCATCTGGGGGGAAGCGGTCCGGCAGCGCCGTCCGATCGTGCTGAATAATTTCCAGGCGCAGCACCCCCTGAAGAAAGGCTATCCGGAAGGCCATGTTGCTTTGCTTCGCTTTCTGACTGTCCCCGTTTTCTACCAGGGGCGGATCGTTGCCGTGGCGGCCGTGGCCAACAAGGGGACGGATTATGATGACTCGGATACCTCGGAGTTGTCGCTGCTGATGGATGCGGTATGGAAATCGGCCGAGTCACTGAAGAACAGGCAGGCTTTGCAGCGGAACGAGGCTTATCAGCGCAAGATTCTGGAGACCACGGCCGATGGATTCTGGATCATTGGCGCCGATGGGGGAATTACAGAGGTTAATAACGCCTACTGTGTCATGTCGGGGTATCCCCGTGACGAACTATTGGGGATGCGAATTGGTGATTTGGATGCCGCGTATTGAGAAGATCATGCGGACGGGATCGGATGTGTTCGAGACGCACCACCGCCGCAAGGATGGTGTCGTATTCCCGGTGGAAGTCTCCGTGTCCTATATGGATGAACGCGGTGGGCAGATGGTCTGTTTTTGCCGCGACCTGACTCGCCGCAACCGGGATGCGGAACATCTCCGCGTGCTGGGCCAGATGCTTGATCTGGCGCCGGCCAGCATCTGTATCCATGATGTGGCCGGTAACTTCTTTTATGTGAATGCCGCGATGGTTTCGCGTTATGGCTACGGCAGCCTGAAGGCGTTTCTACAGCTCAATCTGAAGGACATCAGCGCAACCCATGATGAAGACGCACTTGCGGCACGCTTCAGTCAGATCGATGCGACGGGCGAGGTTCGTTTTGAAAGTGTGCATCGCCGCAAGGATGGCTCAACCTTCCCGATTGAAGTCCAGGCGCGGAAAATCGTTTGGAAAGATCGTTCGGCTGTCTTGAGCATCGCGACCGATATGACCGCACACAAGCGGTTCGAAGAGGTCCTGATGACAAACAACCAGGCGCTGAAGACGGCGACGGAGCAAGCGAATCAGATGGCGCAGAAAGCGCAGGTCGGGAGCAAGGTCAAAAGCGAATTCCTGGCCAACATGAGTCACGAAATCCGCACGCCCATGAACGGCGTGATCGGCATGACGGACCTGTTGCTCGATACCAAGCTCACCGAGCAGCAGCGCAAATATGCCCTGACGGTTAAATCCAGCGGTGAGGCGTTGCTGACCGTGATCAACGATATCCTCGATTTTTCCAAGATCGAGGCGGGAAAGCTGGAGATTGAGACGCTGGATTTCGATTTGCGCGAGACGCTGGATTCGGTCGCCCACATCATACTGCACCAGGCACAAACCAAGGGGCTGGTTTATCGCAGTACGGTCGCAGCCGATGTGCCGTCCGCAGTGGTCGGCGATCCGGTACGACTGCGCCAGATCCTGCTCAACCTGACGAGTAATGCGGTGAAGTTCACGAAAGCAGGGGAAGTGGCGGTCACCGTGAGTGTTGTTGCCCCGCATACGCCTGACGGCGGAACGGCGAATTCACCGAGTGACGCTTCCACGTTGCTTCGGTTCTCGGTGCGTGATACCGGGATCGGGATTTCCGAGGAGGGCATGAGACGGCTTTTCCAGCAGTTCAGCCAGGTGGATGGCTCGATGACGCGCAAATACGGGGGAACCGGCCTGGGGCTGGCGATCTCGAAGCAGTTGACCGAACTGATGGGGGGGCTCATCGGGGTGGAGAGTGAGGAAGGCAAGGGATCCGAGTTCTGGTTCACCCTGCCGCTGCGCCATGCGACGAAGCAGGTCAAGGTGCAGGCTGAAAGTGCAAAAACGCCATTGGCAAAACGTTTTGCGGATCGTCATGTTCGCCTCTTGCTTGCCGAGGACGATCTCACCAACCGCATAGTCGCCCAGGAGATCCTGAAAAAACTGGGCTTGACGCATGTTGATACAGTCGTGAACGGGCGTGACGCCGTTGCGGCTGTTGCGGCTGTTGCAAAGCACACATACGATCTGGTTCTGATGGATGTGCAGATGCCGGAAATGGATGGTCTCGCCGCGACGCAAGAGATAAGAAGGATGCGGGAAGACCGCGCTGTGAACGGGGGCCGTCATCTTCCGATTATCGCGATGACTGCGCATACCATGCAGGGGGATCGCGAAAATTGTGAGAACGCTGGGATGGATGATTATTTGACGAAGCCAATCTCGGGACTGGCGCTGGCGGAGGTTATTGGACGCTGGCTGCCGAAGTAAACTTGCTAGGTCGTGACTTGGAAGCGAGATTCACATGATCGCTGCTGGCTGGTCAAAGTAGGATGTGTAGTGTTTTACGGCCCCCGTCGCTGATCACTATCACACCATGCGCACACGAGGTGCTACTGCGATTAAGGAAGCCTGTACTCT
>JFJP01002238.1_pt1 | contig 12409 bp, 15 predicted proteins | sample 431651 | NCBI WGS metagenome assembly JFJP01 (sample SAMN02602958, study PRJNA72255) | Microbial mat metagenome, whole genome shotgun sequencing project. | biome: fresh water; feature: sink hole; material: water; isolation source: purple microbial (photo- and chemosynthetic) mats found in... | reverse complement strand
CGGATGCCCTGAAAGCGCTCGCCCGCTTCGGCCTGCGCGGGCGCGAGGATCTCGCGGTGCGTTTTCTTTCCGCCGGGCAAAAGCGCCGCGTCCTGCTGGCGCGATTGGCAGTCAGGAAAGCCACCCTGTGGATTCTCGACGAACCCTTCACGGCACTGGATGTCAAGGCGGTCGATATGCTGTCCGGCCTGATCGCGGAACATGTCGCCGGTGGCGGCATGGCGATCCTCACCAGCCATCAGAACATGCCGCTACCCAACGGACGTGTGCTAAAGATATGAGCGCCATTCTGGCCATCATCCGCCGCGACCTGTTGCTCGCCATGCGTCGCAAGAGTGAGGTGCTGACAGCGCTGTTCTTTTTCATCATTGTCGTCAGCCTGTTTCCGCTTGGCATCGGGCCGGAAACCGCCCTGTTGCGCAAGATTGCCCCCGGCATCCTTTGGGTGGCCGCCCTGCTGGCAACGATGCTGGGCTTGTCGCGACTGTTTGCTCCTGATCACGCCGACGGCACACTGGAGCAGATGGTGCTTTCCCCTACGCCGCTCGGGCTGCTGATCACAGGTAAAATCGCCGCCCATTGGCTCACTACCGGTCTGCCTCTGGTTTTGCTGGCGCCGGTGCTGGGCATTCAGTTCGACCTGGACACCGGGGCGCTGGGGATTCTGGTAATTGCCCTGCTGCTGGGTACGCCCCTGCTGTCTTTGATCGGCGCCATCGGTGCGGCATTGACGCTCGGTGTGCGCGGTGGCGGTGTCTTGTTGTCTTTGCTGGTATTGCCACTATATGTTCCGACACTGATCTTTGGCGCCGGCGCGGTGGAAGCGCATATTGCCGGCCTGAGCGCCGGAGGGCATTTGTCACTGTTGGCCGCGCTGCTGGCGCTGGCGGTTTTTTTCGCGCCGTGGGCAACCACGGCGGCTTTGAGGATTGCACTTGAATAACAGTAACAAGATCATCCATTGGTTCAAGTACGCCTCGCCGCAGAGCTTTTATCCGCTCGCCGGCAAGCTGATCCCCTGGTTCTGGGCTCTGGCCGCCGTATTCGGTGTCGCCGGCCTGTGGATCACCTTCTTTGCCGCACCGACCGACGCCCAACAGGGCGAGGGCTACCGGATCATCTTTATCCATGTCCCAGCCGCCTGGATGTCGATGTTCATCTATATGGTGATGGCAGCCTGGGCCGGGCTGGGGCTGGCGCTCAACACGCGACTGTCGGGCATGATGGCGCAGGCCCTCGCGCCAACCGGCGCCATCATGGCATTCCTCTCATTGTGGACCGGCGCGCTCTGGGGCAAGCCGATGTGGGGCGCCTGGTGGGTATGGGATGCACGCCTGACCTCCGCGCTGATCCTGTTCTTCCTCTACATCGGCTTCATCGCCCTGCAAGCGGCCATCGACGATCCACGCCGCGCCGACAAGGCCGGGGCAATTCTTGCGCTGGTCGGTGTCGTCAATGTGCCCATCATCTACTTTTCGGTGAAGTGGTGGAACACGCTGCACCAGGGCGCCTCGGTTTCGCTGATGAAAGCCCCCACGATGGCAACCACCATGTTGTGGGGGATGCTGATCATGTCGCTGGCCTTCTGGATGTATTCGATCGCCGTTGCCTTGACCCGCGTTCGCGCCATCATCCTTGAGCGCGAAGCCCACACCGAGTGGGTCAAAGAACTCGTGGAGGTCAAGCAATGAACTGGAACTCTCCCGCCGAATTCTTTGCCATGGGCGGTTACGCCCTTTACGTCTGGGGCAGTTTCGGCGTCTGTGCGATTTTGCTGATCGCGGAACCAATTCTGGCCATCAAACGTCGAACTTCCATTTTGCGCAGCCTGCGCCGCGAGCAACTTGCGGACAAACTCGCTGAAACCCTCGAGAACCCATGAAACCACGTCACAAGAGAATCGCCCTGATTGCCGGCGGCCTGGCGGCATTAAGCACAGCCGCTTATTTTGTATTCAATGCGCTCGGCAGCAACCTCGCCTTCTTCGTCACCCCGACAGAGATCGCGGCCGGCAAGGCGCCACAGGGCAAGATCTTCCGGGTCGGCGGCCTGGTCAAGGAAGGCAGTCTGCGACGCGACAACCTGACCGTGCATTTCCTCATCACCGACACGACCAAGGACATTCCCGTGGCCTACACCGGCATCCTGCCCGACCTGTTCAAGGAAGGCAAAGGCGCGGTGGCACAGGGGAAAATCGGTGCGGACGGCATCTTTGTCGCCAGTGAAGTGCTGGCCAAGCATGATGAAAACTACATGCCGCCCGAGGCACAGCACGCTGTTGACCAGGCGCAGCAAACCGCCAAAACCCTCAAACAATAAGGCGCCCCGCCCATGATCCCCGAACTCGGCCATTTCGCCCTGATGCTTGCCCTGCTTGTCGCTCTGGTGCAGGGCATCCTGCCGCTGCTCGGCGCACATCGCAACCATGGCCAGTGGATTGCCCTTGCGCGCCCGGCAACTTCGGCGGCCTTTCTGCTGATCGCCTTTTCCTTCGCCTGCCTGACCTGGGCGTTCTATGTGAATGACTTCACGGTGCTGTATGTCGCCCAGCACTCCAACACGCAGCTGCCGACAATGTATCGCCTCGCCGCCGTCTGGGGTGGCCATGAAGGTTCTTTGCTGCTGTGGATGCTGATGCTCGCCGGCTGGGCGCAGGCCGTGGTGCTGTTCTCGCGCCAATTGCCTGACGTGATGGTGGCGCGCGTGCTGGGCGTACTCGGCCTGGTGATGGTCGGCCTGCTGGCGTTCGTCCTGCTGACGTCCAGCCCCTTCGAGCGGCTCATACCGGCGGCGGCGGAAGGCCGTTCCCTGAATCCGCTGTTGCAGGATCCCGGCCTTGTCTTCCATCCGCCGATGCTTTACATGGGCTACGTCGGTTTTGCAGTCGCCTTTGCCTTCGCCATCGCCGCGCTGCTGGCCGGCCAACTTGATGCCGCCTGGGCACGTTGGTCACGTCCCTGGACCACGGCGGCCTGGATTTTCCTCACGCTCGGTATCGCACTCGGTTCGTGGTGGGCCTACTATGAACTCGGCTGGGGCGGCTGGTGGTTCTGGGATCCGGTGGAGAACGCCTCCTTCATGCCCTGGCTGGTCGGCACCGCGCTGATCCACTCGCTGGCCGTCACCGAGAAGCGCGGCAGCTTCAAGAACTGGACCGTGTTGCTCGCCATCGCCGCCTTTTCGCTCTCGCTGCTCGGCACCTTCCTGGTGCGCTCGGGCGTGCTGACCTCCGTGCACGCCTTCGCCACTGATCCGCGGCGCGGTATTTTCATCCTGCTCCTGCTCGCCGTCGTGGTCGGCAGTTCGCTGCTGCTGTTCGCCTGGCGCGCCCCCAAGGTCAGCCGTGGCGGTGATTTTGCGCTGGCTTCGCGCGAAACTTTCCTGCTCATGAATAACGTGCTGCTGCTCGTTGCCTGCGGCGCGGTGCTGCTCGGCACGCTCTACCCGCTGATCATCGATGCGCTCGGGCTTGGAAAACTCTCTGTCGGCCCGCCCTATTTCAATGCCGTGTTCGTGCCGATCATGCTGCCCCTGCTGGTCCTGATGTCGATCGGGCCGGTGGCGCGCTGGAAGCACGCTAACCTGAAGGACATTGCCCGCAAGCTCTGGCCGGCTGCGCTGATCGCCGTATTGGGCGGCATCGGTTTGCCCTTGCTGGCCGGCGAGTGGCACGCCTATATCGCCTTGGCACTCACCCTGGCGGTCTGGATCGTCGCGGCGCTCGGCGTGCAACTGGCCGAACGCCTCAAGACCGGCATCCCGCCGCGCGCCTGGTGGGGCATGCAGCTTGCCCACTTCGGCGTCGCCGTATTCGTCGTCGGCGTGGCAATGGTCGGCAGCTATCAGGAAGAGCGCGACGTGCGCATGGCGGCGGGTGATACGGTCAGCGTGGGCGGCTACACCTTCAAGTTCATCGGCGTACGCCAGGCACCCGGCCCAAATTACACCGCCGCCGTCGGCAGCGTGGAATTGTCGAAGGATGGCCGCCTGCTCAAGACGCTTTTTCCCGAAAAACGTGATTACGGCCCGGCGTCGATGCCGATGACCGAGGCAGCCATCGACGCCGGCTTCACGCGCGACGTGTATGTCTCGCTGGGCGAAGCGCTCGAGGATGACAAGGAAAATGGCGCCTGGGCGGTACGCGTCTATTACAAACCCTTCGTCGACTGGATCTGGGGCGGTTGCCTCCTCATGGCGCTGGGCGGCCTGCTCGCCGCCACCGACCGTCGTTATCGCCTCAAGGCGAGGAAAACGCTACCCGCCGGCGTGGCCATCAGTGGAGTTGGCGCATGAACCGTTTTCTCTTGCCGCTGGGCATCTTCGTCGTCCTTGTCGCATTGCTGGCGGTCGGGCTTAACCTGAATCCGCGCGAGGTACCCTCGCCGCTGGTCGGCAAACCCGCGCCCGATTTCACCGTGCCGCAACTCAACGCGGCGGACCAGACCTTTTCGCCCAAGGAGATGCTCGGCAAGGTCTGGCTGTTCAACGTCTGGGCCTCGTGGTGCGTTTCCTGCCGCGAGGAGCACCCGGTCATCGTCGAATATGCCAAGGCGGGCAAGTTGCCTCCCGTCGTCGGGCTCAACTACAAGGACAAGCGCGAGGATGGCCTGCGCTGGATCAGCCGTTTCGGCGATCCCTATCTGCTTTCGGCCTTCGACGCCAACGGCCGCGTCGGCATCGACTATGGCGTGTATGGCGTGCCCGAAACCTACCTGATCGACAAGGCCGGCGTAATCCGCTTCAAGCAGATCGGGCCGATCACTCCGGAAGTCCTGGAGAAAAAAATTCTCCCGCTGGTGCAGGAGTTGAATAAATGAAGGTTTTTTTCATGTTACTCACCGCCGGGCTGCTGGCCTTCCCGGTACAAGCCAATGAAGCTGCGCCGCTCGCCGAAGATCCTGCCGTCGAAAAACGCCTTGTGAATATCGCCGAGGAGTTGCGTTGCCTGGTTTGCCAGAACGAATCGCTGGCCGGCTCGCAGGCCGATCTGGCAAAGGATCTGCGCCGCGAGGTGCGCGAACTGATCAAGAGCGGCAAGACCGATGCGGAAGTGAAGGATTTCCTGGTCAGCCGGTATGGGGATTTTGTCCTGTATCGGCCACAGGTCAAGCCCACTACCTACGCACTGTGGGCGGGCCCCTTCATCCTGCTGATCGTTGCCGTTGCCGCCCTCATCAACTTTTTGCGTCGCCGTAGCCGGCAGAGCGCCGAAACGCCGCTGTCCGCCGAAGAGCGCCAGCGCGCCGAAAATCTCCTCAAGGAAAATCAGCCATGACGGGTTTCATGATTGGCGCCGCGCTCATGGTGGGCGTGACGCTGCTGTTGCTGTTACTGCCTTTCCGGCGACGCCGTCCCGTCAGTCCCACGGGGATTTCCTCCGGTCACGCCGACTTTTCGCGCCAGCAACTTAACACCGCCATTTATCGCGACCAGTTCGCCGAACTGGAACGTGACCGTGCCGAAGGCGCCCTCGCGCAAGATGACTACGAGGTGGCGCGCGGTGAATTGCAGCGCCGCCTGCTCGAAGACAGCGGCAACGCGACAGACGCTCACGCAATGACTGCCGCCAGCCGCGCCCTGCCCATCAGCCTGGCGCTGGCCCTGCCGCTGGCCGCCGTGCTGCTCTATCTGGTGCTCGGCAACCCGGCCGCCCTCAACCCGCCGCCGCCCGAACAAAGTTTTACTCCTGATGACATCGAGCGCATGGTCAGCAACCTGGCGGCCAAGCTGGAACAGGAACCCGACAATCTGCAAGGATGGGCAATGCTGGCGCGTTCCTACAAAGCCATGGGGCGCATTCCTGAAGCCCTGCGCGCTTTCGAACGTGCGCTCAAGCTGGTCGAAACCAACGCCACCTTGCTGGTTGATTACGCCGATGCCTTGGCCTCCAGCCCCGCCGGTTTCAACGCCAAGGTCATCGCCTTGATCGACAAGGCGCTGGAACTCGACCCGGCCAATGCCCAGGCGCTCTGGTTGCGCGGAACGGCCGCTTTCGAGGCCGGGAAATACGCTGCGGCCGCCGCTGACTGGCAACGCCTGCTGGCGGTGCTCGAACCGGGTTCGGAAGACGCACGGACTGTCGAGGCGAATATCGCTGAAGCCCAGGCGAAAGGCGGCCTGCCGGCAGCCAAAGCAAAAGTCGGCGGTGGCGGGACGGCAAAAGGCCCGGCGGCAGCGGCCAAGGCTGCTGTCACAGGCCGCGTCGAACTGGTTGCGGGCCTCGTCAGCCAAGTGCCCGCAGGCAGCCTCCTGATGGTGGTCGCCCGGCCGAACGATGGATCGCGTATGCCGGTTGCCGTGCTGCGCGTTCCGGCTGCCGGACTGCCGCTGGAATTCACGCTTGATGACAGCCTCGCCCTGAACCCCGACCGTCCCCTTTCGCAATTCCCGGAGCTGCAAATCGAAGCGCGCATTTCGCAGAGCGGCCAGGCCATGCCTCAGCCCGGCGACCTGTTCGGCCCCGTCCAGACCGTGAAGCTCGGCGCCAGCAAGGTCACGCTGAAGATCGATCAAGTCAGGCAGTGATTTCGCGCCGCCAATTCTTGCGGGGAAAGTTTTCCGCAGGCACCGCTGGTACCAAGATTGCGCAAATGGCCGCGCCTGATCCGGGCATCCCGGGCAAGGTGGCCATCAGCACAGCCTGTGTTGCCTACAACAATGTTGTCTGCCGCAGTTGCGGCGATGCCTGCAGCGAGGCGGCCATCCGCTTTTCACCGCGCGTGATGGGCTCCGCACTGCCAGTAGTCATTACCGGGAGCTGCACCGGGTGCGGTGAATGTGTCAGCGTCTGCCCGGCCAGCGCGATCACGCTCACCGCCGCCACTACCGGAGCCTGAACCAGCGGCCGTTCAGCAGTTGCTATCGTAGGCGTAGAGGCGTTTGACGCTGTTGATGGTGATCTGTTTGCCCTGTACGGCGATCAGGTTGGCCTCGGACAGATCGTGAAAGATGCGCGAAAGCGTTGCCGGCGTCAGGCTGAGACGTGACGCCATGATCTGTTTGGAGGTCGGCAGGGTAATGGCAATGCTGTCTTCGGCATCATCCACCTCCGGACAGTACTCTTGCAGATAGCCGATGACGCGTTGCGCGCTCGATTGCTGCGTGTAGGTTTCGACTTCTTTTATCAGCTTTTGCGTGCGCGTCGCCAGATCGGCGAGCATGCGGCGGGCGAAGGCCGGCGCTGCTTCCAGCATGTCGAAAACCGCTTCCTTGGGCACTTGCAGCAACAAGGTATCAGTCACCGCTTGCGCACAAAGCGGATGGCAGCATTCGGCCAGCATGGCGACATCACCGAAGCACTGTTTCGGGCCAACAATCTCGATGACTTTTTCATTGCCGTTCGCGGCCAGGAAGGCCAGCTTCATCTGGCCATACACGACCATGAACAGGCCATGCGCGGCATCGCCCTTCTGGAAGAGCATCTCGCCACGCTCCAGCAAGCGCTCGCGCGTATGCTGGGCGAGGCATTCGACCTGGTCGCGCCGCAGGCATTCAAACAGCGACAAGGTCGCCAGCAGCTTCGGAATATCCCGCTGTGCAGGTTTGCGATAAGGCATCGTTAACCCGCGCGCCGGCAGGAACGAACGGCGACCGTACAACTCACTCGTCGTCCTCGTCTTCCGTGCCGGGCTTCCTGAAGCCCTTCGGCAAGCGGTGCGCAATGCCCTGATGGCAATCGATGCAACTCTGGCCTGCGGCCTTGGCTTCCATGTGTTTTTTGTAGGGCGTCTTTTTCTGCACTTCCGGGCTCATGGCCTCGAAGCTGTGGCAGTTTCGGCACTCGATGGAATCGCGTGACTTCATGCGTGCCCACTCGCGTTCGGCCATCTCCAGGCGGTGCGCCTCGAATTTCTCCTTGGTGTCGATCTTGCCGGTGATCTTGCCGAAGACCTCCTTGGAAGCCTGGATCTTGCGCATGATCTTGTGCGTCCAATCCTTCGGCACATGACAATCCGAACACACCGCGCGCACGCCGGTGCGATTGCTGAAATGGATGGTGGTTTTGTATTCTTCGTAGACGTTGTCCCGCATTTCGTGGCAGCCGATGCAAAACTCCATCGTATTGGTGGCCTCCATCCCGGTATTAAAACCACCCCAGAAGATGATGCCGCCGAAAAAGCCGACCACCAGCAGGCCGAGCAACGAATACTTCGCGCTCGGCCGTTTGAGAATCGCCCACCATCCCTGCTTGCCGGATTCCTGATTTGTCATGATGAGGCTTCGGTTATTTACTTGGCTTGAATGGACAGGATGTATTCCGCCAGGTTCTTCAACTGTGCGGCATCGTTGGCGGGCATCGTTTTGGCGATCTTGTGCTTCTCGCTCGAGCCGTCGGCAAGCTTGACATCCTTGCCTGACGTGATGTGCTTGACCACCTCATCCACGGCATTCGCCTTGCCTGCATACTTTTCGGCAGTCTTCATGAACGACGGGCCATCCTTGTCCTTGCGCAGACTGTGGCACTGCTTGCAGTTGTTCTGCTCGGCGAGATCCTTGGCAGCCTCGACGTCCAGCGCCAGAACGGAGGAAGAAAAACCGGCAGCGGTCAGGGAAAAAGCAGCGGTGGTCAGCAATCCGGCAAAGCGTTTCATGTTCACGAACTCCTATTAATGTTTGGGGATATGAGAATTACTTGGTGACGCCGACAAACTTGCTGTCGACCAGTTCCCTGGCATCCACTTGCGGTACGTGGCAGGTGTCGCACTGGAAACGGCTCATCTCAAGTGCGGGTTTGCCGGCCTTGGTTTTCGCAGTCGCGGAAAAGTGGCTTTTCCCGATCTGGGGAATCTTCTGGCCACGGATTTCATCGGTTTGATGACATTCCATGCAGGCGTTCTCTTCCATGGTCAGCGGCACATACTGCTCGATGGTGTGCGGCACCAGCGGCGGCTGGCCGACGAAGGTGCGCGATATCAGATGCGGCTGGCCGACCCCGGGGACTTTGCCCGCATAGGCTTTGACCTCCGGTGCGCGGTCGGGGGCGGTTACCGCCGCGCCGCGCATCGGCACCGGTGCGCTGGTGGATGCACAGCCGATGATCGAGGCAAGGAGAGTCGCAATGGCGAAGCTGGCAGTTTTTTTGAATAAACCTACGTTTTTCATGATTGAACTCCTCCTAGAGAGATACAAAGTGGGTCATTTCGGCACGGCTATGACCGGGACGACTGCATCGGCGCCCCCGATGCGCGTTCCAAAGCGGAAAACATTTTTCGAGCAGACGTCGATGCAGCGTCCGCAGTTGGTGCAGTTTTCTTCCAGAATGACTGGCGCCGTGCCATTGATAGACTTGAGTGCCGGCCGGATTACCTGCTGTTCCGGACAGACCGCGAAGCAATCCATGCAGTCGTTGCAGGCATCGCGCGCCGGCAACCTGACACGCAACAGCGCGAATTTTCCGATCAGACTGTAGAAGGCGCCCACCGGGCAGAGATGGCCGCACCAACCGTGACGCATGACGAACAGGTCGAAGAGGAACACGGCCAGAATCACCGCCCAGGCAAATCCAATTCCGAAGAACAGGCCGCGATGCAGCATCGATACGGGATTGACCATTTCCCAGACCAGCGTGCCGGTCAGTGCGGCGGCGGCCAGGGTCATGCCGAGAATCCAGTAGCGCGTCGTGCGGGACAGATGCGCCCCGCCCTTCAGACCGAGGCGTACCCGCAGCCAGTTGGCGAAATCCGTAACCAGATTAACGGGGCAAACCCATGAGCAATACGTCCGCCCGCCGACCAGCAGGTAGAACAGCAGCACGATCGCCACGCCGATCAGTGCGAGTCTCTGCGGCATTTCGCCCGCCAGCAAAGTCTGCAGCAACAGGTAAGGATCGGCCAGCGGCAGGAAGTCCAGCGTATAGCTGTAATTCAGATTGCCCTTGACGATCCACAGCTTGAACCAGGGGCCGACCAGAAAAACCAGCAGGATGCCGATCTGGCTGGTACGGCGCAGGATGAGCCACTTGTGCGCCCGCAGCCAGCCCTTTTCGGCAACCGCTTCCGCGCCCGGCTTTTTTGGGATAGCGCTCATAGCTGGCCTCCCTGGAATGCCTTGAAAGTCGGCGCTGGCGGGACGGCGCTTTCAGGCTCAGTAGCTTGTGGCACGGTGGAAAGCCCTTTGCCGTGCTCATATTTCATGCCCTCGGGCATGTTGTACTGGTGCTCGATATCCGGTGCGACGAGGCTGCCGCCGGCTTTTTCCTTCTCGACCCAGCCGAGCCGGTAGTGGGCGGAAAGCTGGCCCTTGGCAATGTAGAGAGGCACCACCTTGATCGCGGCAATCTCGGTCGGGCAGGCTTTTTCGCACTTGCCGCAGCCCGTGCAGTGCTCCGAATGCACCACCGGAATGAACAGGGTGTGCTTGCCGGTACGCGCATTGCTCTGCGGATCCAGCGTGATCGCCTTGTCGATCACCGGGCAGACGCGATAGCAGATGTCGCAGCGCAAGCCGAGGAAGTTGAGGCAGGTCTCGTGATCGATGAGGACAGCCAGCCCCATCTTGGCCTTGTTGATATCGGTGAGTGCGTGATCCAGCGCGCCCGTGGGACAAGCCTTTACACATGGAATGTCCTCGCACATCTCACAGGGCGCCTGGCGCGCGACGAAATAGGGCGTGCCGGTCGACATGGGTTCCTCGGGTTTGGCGAGGTGGAGGATGTCGTAAGGGCAATCGCGCACGCACATGCCGCAACGGATGCAGGCGCCGGAAAACTCGGTTTCCGGCAAAGCGCCGGGCGGGCGGATGGCGGCAGGGGGTAGCGCGGTGGCATGGCGCGCATAAAGGCCGAGCCCCAATCCCAGCAGTCCGACGCCGCAAGCCATGCGCGCGGTATCGGCGAGGAACTGTCTGCGGGCCGAACCTCGTTTGGTTTCATTGTCCATGATCTCGTAACGGGAAGCGCACCCCCTGTGTTGCTTCCCGCTTTCATGTGGTTAAGGAGTTAAGCCTTGACGACTTTGGCCGCACACTTCTTGTAGTCGGTCTCTTTCGAGATCGGGCAAGTGGCATCCAAGGTGAGTTTATTAACCAGCCGATGCTCGTCGAAGAAAGGTACGAAGATCAATCCTTCGGGCATCTTGTTGCGCCCCTTGGTATCGACACGCAACTCGATCTCGCCGCGCCGCGTACTCACCTTGACCACATCGTTGCGCTTCAGCCCACGCTTCTCGGCATCCTTCGGGTGCATCCACACCACCGCATCCGGGAAGGATTTGTAAAGTTCGGGCACGCGCCGCGTCATCGAACCGCTGTGCCAGTGCTCCAGCACGCGGCCGGTGCACAGCCACAGGTCGAATTCCTTGTCGGGCTGTTCGGCGGCCGGCTGGTAGGGCAGCGCGAAGATCTTCGCCTTGCCGTCCGGGTAGCCATAGAACCTCACGCCCTCACCCTTCTTTACATAGGAATCGTATCCCTCGCGGAAGCGCCACAGCGTTTCCTTGCCATCCACCACCGGCCAGCGCATGCCGCGCACCTTGTGATAGGTCTCGAACGGAGCGAGGTCGTGCGCGTGGCCGCGGCCAAAGCTGGCATATTCCTCGAACAGGCCCATCTGCACGTAATAGCCGAAAGCCTCGGATTCGTCGTTGCTGTAGTTCGGGATGCCGTGTTCGTTGACGCGCTTCAGCTCGGTGAGCGGGAATTTGTTGACCTGGCCGTTGGCATACAACACCTCGTAGAGCGTCTTGCCCTTGTATTCCGGGTTCTTGGCCAGCAGTTCGGCCGGCCAGACTTCGTCGGTCTTGAAGCGCTTGGAAAACTCCATGTACTGCCACAGATCGGATTTGCAGTCGCCCGGCGCCTTCACCTGCTGGCGCCACATCTGGCCTCGCCGCTCGGCGTTGCCGAACATGCCTTCCTTCTCCATCCACATCGCGGCGGGCAGGATCAGGTCGGCCGACATGGCGCTGACGGTCGGATAAACATCGGAAACCACGGTGAAACATTTCGGGTTGCGCCAGCCGGGATAGATCTCCTGATTGACGTTCGGTCCGGCCTGCATGTTGTTGGTCGTCGAGGTCCAGAGAAAGCCGATCTTGCCGTCCTTGGCCATGCGTGATTGCAGCACGGCGTGGTAACCCGGCTTCGGATCGATGGTGCCGGCCGGCAGTTTCCAGAGCTTTTCGGAAGCCTCGCGGTGCTTCGGATTCATCACCACCATGTCGGCGGGCAGGCGATGCGAGAAGGTACCGACCTCGCGCGCGGTTCCGCAGGCCGAAGGCTGGCCGGTCAGCGAGAAGGGGCTGTTGCCCGGCTCGGAAATCTTTCCGACCAGCAGATGCACGTTGTAGATCATGTTATTGACCCAAGTGCCGCGCGTGTGCTGGTTGAAGCCCATTGTCCAGTAGGAGGTGACCTTGACCTTCGGATCGGCGTAGGCCTTGGCGAGCAGTTCGAGCTTGTCTTTCGGCACGCC
>JFJP01027502.1_pt1 | contig 12410 bp, 20 predicted proteins | sample 431651 | NCBI WGS metagenome assembly JFJP01 (sample SAMN02602958, study PRJNA72255) | Microbial mat metagenome, whole genome shotgun sequencing project. | biome: fresh water; feature: sink hole; material: water; isolation source: purple microbial (photo- and chemosynthetic) mats found in... | reverse complement strand
TTCAAAATCGAAATTCAAATTTGCTTTCTTTTTTTACAAAGAAAATTGATTTTTAAAATTAAATTTTCAATAAATATATAACAGAACTTGTTTTTTTTGTAATATATAAATTATTTTTTCAAAAGCATCAACATTTTAGGATACTCATTATATTTAAATTTATAAAAATGAGAGGATAAAATAATTATTTTTTATTTTCAGCCTCCATTATCTTTGCCTTAATTTATCGCTTAATTAGATTTTCCCATCTCATTATTTCTAAATTTTTTTTCTCTTTGTTTTAATTTCGGTTCTTCAATACTTTTCTCATCTCTATTGTTCGCGATTGTGAAATTAATTTGTTCATTTATTTTTTTCTGCCTATTTGGATTAGACCTGATTTCCAACTCAACTGGCAATTTCTATCTTTGGGTTCACATAATTTAATAGTGCTTGAATATTTTTCTTGTTGTTCGTGATAATTTCATTTTCTGTTTTCTCAATTTTATTATTATTATTCTTTGTGATAAATTTGAATGACCCCTTCCTTTGAATATTTCAGTCTGTAGCCCAATAAAACAAAACAGAAGAACTCAGAAAAATAGAAGCAAATACAAGAAATAAAAGAAACTTCATTAATTTTTTTATGTAAAAATATTAAATAAAGCTGAATAAAAAAAAAAAAATCAATGGGAGAGCTCATTTTTTTAATTCAAGCCAAATTCATAAATTTTGTGGGGGGCAATCAAAATTTAAATGAAAATTCGTCTATCAATCGAAAATAACAAAAACACTTAAATCTAATCTCTTTTTAGACTTTAATTTATATATACAGGGACTGATCTAAATTCCTCTTATATTTATAATAAAGATTATATAATAATTAATTTTCTAATACTCGTTTTCTTCATTTCCGAATGGAAGGTTCTCATATCAACTCTGTGTCAACTGAAGAGTCCAAACATCCCATGTATGACCAATACAAAAATACAAACCCCATCAAAGTTTACAATATTGGAGTGCATAGAATAGAAATAGAAGAAAGATATAAAATCAAACAATCAAGTGAATATTTTTAGCCAAAATAAATAGTTTTTAAATTTTATCTGCGTTTTTTTTTTAAAAAAGTTGCTCAAGGAGCTTTTGGCTACATTTTTTCAGTGGAAGACACATTAAGCAACGATGTTAATGAGACAAATCTCTTGGCAATAAAAAAGATTGAAAAACCTTTTGAACATAAACTTTTCGCGAGAAGAACATTAAGGGAATTAAAGCTTTTGCGCCTTTTGAAGCATGAAAATGTTAAAGAATAATTTTGGCGCTTATGTGAAAAATTTATAAACAGATTATAGGTATAAAAGAAGTGCTTTTGCCACGATCAAGGGATGCTTTTGAGGAAATGTATAGAAAAAAATTAATAAAACGCTATCAAAAAAAAATCCAATTATTTTTTCCTTTTTAAGTTATATCGTCAATGAGTTCATGCAATCCGATCTAAATGAAATCCTTCGATGTGAAGAGCCTTTAACCGATGAACATCATCAATTTCTTCTCTATCAATTATTACGAGGTCTCAAATACGTTCACAGTGCGAGTATAATACATCGAGATCTAGTAATTACTATTTTATTAAAAAAAAAAAAAAATCAGATTGATTGTAAATTTATTTTGAAGAAACCCAAAAATTTATTGGTGAATTTCGACTGCGAATTGAAGATTTGTGATTTCGGCTCTGCTAAGCCCGTGATGCCCAACCTTAAAATTAAGCAAAAACAATATACAGATTATGTTACAACCAGATGGTACCGTGCTCCTGAACTATTGCTTTCATGGAACCAATATACAACAGCTGTAGATATGTGGTCAGTAGGCTGTATATTAGCAGAAATGCTGAACAGAAGACCATTTTTTCCTGGATCTGAAAGTTCTTTGTTTTAATAATTAAAAAAAAAAATTAATTTTTTTTTTAAAGACAATTTTATTTATTTTTAATTTTAAATAGCAAGAAGTCAGGTCGAATTAATTTTCGAATATATAGGAACACCTTCAGAAGAAGAAATTGAGCAGATTCCGAATGGTCGATGGAAAAAATTAGTGAAATCTTTGCCAAAGAGAAAAAAAAAAGATTTCGAAAAATTATTCCCAAATGCAAATCCTTTAGGTTTTTCTTATTGTCTGAAAAAAAATAATTTTTGTTTATTTTGTTAGCTTTGGACCTTTTGAAAAAACTGTTGGTTTTTAATCCGGAGAAAAGAATTTCTTCGAAAGAAGCTTTGGAACATCCATATTTCGATTGTTTGCATTTTGAAGAAGACGAAGTAAATTCATTTATTTCATTTATAATTTAATCTTATAGAACATATAAATAATTAATAATTCACATTTAAAAGCCCGAATGTGAATCTCTTCCTCTATTAGAATTCGAATTTGAGTCACGCTATCTCACAAAAGAACAATTAAAAGGTTTTTATTTCTGAAAAAATCAACAATTAAAATTATTTATATTGTTAATAAGATTTAACCTATGAAGAAATTCTACTTTACCATTACCCAGAATTTCATGACCTTCATCATAAATCTATAAAGGAAAATTTGAGCATCATGGACCATGTTTTGAAAGGAGAAAATGTTAAGACAGATCCTTTTGATTCGGATGAAGATGACTTAACGGATGATGATGAGGTAAAAAGCACAATTTCATTAACAAAAAATGCGGAAGAAACGCCAACAACAGCAGCTCTGATTCATTTGCCGCAGGAGAAATAAAAATGAAAAAGAAGAAAAAATTGTATAAAACGTGTAAATTTTGTTTAAATTTTGATAATTAACAGTTAAGAAATTAAAAAAATATTATTAAGTTTTGATCAGAACAATAAACTTCTAATAAGAAAAGATATTAATTAATTATTTATTTTTTTTGATTTTTTTCTCTAAAAAGTAAAAACAAGAACAAAATTTTGAAAAAAAATTAAAAAAATTGGAAAATGGTATTTTTTAGATTTTCTTTTAAAATCTCATTTTTTTGATAGGAAAGCATAAATAGAGAATTAAAGATCGAAGAAGGTTTACCTCGGACCTGTTATTATGATAAACTAGCGAAACATCCAATGGAAAATTTGAAAGAAAACGGGCTCTTGCATGAAGAACAATTAAAAATGAGTGCTTATGGCAAATTATTCGGGTCTTCTCTCCCCATGAAACTCACAATAGAAAGAAACATTTTGGCTCAACATCGTCGTTTGCCCGGTTTAAAAAGCTCATTATTAGGTATTTATCACAAAACAAATCATAAAAAGACTGATTTTTTTTTATAAAGGATTGGAAATTCATATGAATAGATTGAATAAAATTGAGTTTGATGACTTTTTAGGAAGTGGAACCTTTTATTTTTTTTTAAAAATGGGTTTTATTATGTTTTTTTGTTGTTTAGAGGAAGGTCCACATTTTCCAAAGACTGATATTCACACTGAATATTTAAAGCAATTCAAATAAGCGGCAAAGAAAAATATGGAGGAAAATTAAAAAAAAGGAAAGCATAAAACTTATGATAAAAAAAAAAACCTAATAAAACCGAAAATTTCCATTTTATGCTTTTATTGTTTTTTTTTTCATAAGTTCTTAAAAAAAAAAATATTGATCAAAATTAGTGAAATTTTTTAAAATTCAAACACAAAAGAATTAATGGATCAAAAAAAAGGGTTAAATATTATAAAGTCTTCTTTTTTTGATGAATTTCCTGACGATCGGAAAGAATATGAATTCGATTATAACAAATTCTGGCTTTCCTATGCAGAATTCCATGAAATGGAGACCCAATTCCCTCATTTTTCGAAGAACCCTATGATTGAAGGGATTCTATTTAAGAAATCAAAAAAAACTGCTTGGTTCCGAAATAAATTCTATATATTATATCTCGACCGTCTTGTCCTATATAAGGTAAATCTAAATTTCACTTATAAAAACCAAATTTTTTTGAGGGAGATTCTGAATATCCTGACAAAGTGATGTTATTAAGAGGAGTTACTATGCATTTGGCTGAAGATGTGATAAGTTCCAATGAAATGGAATTGAATTTGACCATAGAAGATATTGAGAAAAGAATCTTTATTTTTACAAGAAACAAGAAATATTGCATTATCTCAGCAGGAACTAAAGAACATTACGATCGCTGGCTCGAAGAATTCAAAAAATGCATTATTTTAACCAATTTTAGCAAATATTACACCATTTTAAGACCTATAGCCAAAGGTACATTTGCAAAGGTTGTAGAATGCCAGCGTGTAAATGATTTAATGACTTTCGCAGTGAAAACCTTAGAAAAAAACAATATTTTAAACTCCGCATCAGCTGTTCGTTCCAAAGTAATTTGGGAAGATAAACTCTTATGAATAAATAGTTTTAATTAGATAGGTTTAATCAATGAAATCAATGTTTTGCGAAGAATGGACCATCCTAAGATAATTAAACTCTATGAGGTTTATGAGGGAAAATACAATATTTATCTGGTGATGGAAAATATGAAAGGCGGTGAATTATTTAACGAAATAGTCAAATATGGCAATTTTACCGAAAAACAATCATCAGTAATCCTATTGCAATTGTTAAATGCTTTGGATTATATTCATGGCAAAGGTTTTGCACATAGAGATGTGAAACTTGAGAATATGATTTTTGTAAAGGAAGGCACTTTTGAAGTTAAAATTGCTGACTTTGGTTTAAGTGAGAACCTTAGCAAAAAAAAATGTTTGTTTAGACGCTGTGGAACCCCTGGATATGTGGCTCCTGAGGTGCTAAATGATGCGGAATATACTACAAAATGCGATATATTTAGTGCAGGAGTTGTTTTATACATAATGTAAGATCAATTTTATTTTAAGAAAATAATGATTTTTTTGTAGGTTAACAGGTTATTCACCATTTTTTGCAGGAAATTTTCAGGAAATTTTAGTTAAAAATAGACTTTGTAAAATAGATTATAATGTTTCTGAGGTTTATGGGGTCAATATCTCTTTTCAAGCGCTGCATTTGTTGAAATGGATGCTTGAACCAAACCCTGATAATCGGCCGACTGCCAAAGAAGCAATGAATCATCCATGGTTTTTAGATCAAATGAGTGAAGCAGAGAAAAAAAATCATATCATTGCTCAAAGACATCAAACAAACCTCTTAAAAACACATGAATTGTATTGTTTTTTTTGTATTTTTGTTATTTTTTTTAAAAAAAATAACAAAAATTTCACTTTTTTTAATTTTGAATTTCAAGAAAAATCCAGCCGAAAATCTTGAAAAAATCGAAATCCATTGATTTAACAATGCAAACACCAGATTGCTATGTTCCTTTCGATAATAATAATAACAATCCCAGATCCCCAATTAATACTCCTGAAATAATGGCTTTGAAAATGAAGCCTTTTCAAAAAAATTTAAAAAAGAATAAAGGAGAAGAAATAAAAGAAAACGATGAATTATATGTTTCTATTTACGATGAGGAACAAGCTTGCAGAAAAGGGTCTTCTCCTCAAATAGAATGTGCATCCAAACCACTTGATATACAAAAAAAGTATTTCAGCAGCTCAGATCTGCTACAGAAAGGCACCAAATACCTTCAGTTTCAAGAAAAAAATGAAAGAAATCCGAGTGAAAAAATATAGTATTATATTAAGTATTCCCTAATTTTTTTGTTGTTGAACACATTAAAAGCATTTCAGCAGCTCGAATCTGCCTAAAAACTTTTGTTTCAATTTATAATTCTACAAGAATTAATGATAAATAACTTTTCTTCAGTGTTTAGCATCATTAAATTCCAAATTCTTTTAAAAATATAACAAATATAATAATTTTCTTTTAAAAAAATATTAATGTCTTTTTCTTCTCCAATAGCAGAGAAAATTTACATATTTATGAACTCAATATGTTCTCCTATAGGTGATTTCCTTAATGATTTTAGCTCAGAGCTTAAAGAAGTTTGGCTTCATAGCAAAAAAGAACCTGCCCAAGAGCCACAAGATCTTGAAGAAGAGAAATTCAATGAAAAACAAGCTTTAATTAAATTAAAATCATTTAAATCAGTCAAAAAAGGAAGTTTATTATATTTTGGAATTGAAGATTCAGGGAAAACAAGCCTTTTAAATAGATTTACAAGAAAAAACGATGAAAAAATAGCTCCAACACAAGGATTTAATGTATATACATTGCAATTTCACGGATTTTTATTGACTTGTTGGGATTTCGGAGGAAATCAAAAGCTGAGGATTTATTGGGAAAATTACATAAATGAAGATGTTTCAGGGATTATTTATATGTTAGATGGGAATAATGAAGAAAAAATAAAAGAGAATTTAGATGTTTTGATCATGATTTTGAATTTAATTATTGTGATTATAGGAAAACCACTGCCAATTTTAGTTTTCGCTAACAAAAGTGATAAAGGAATGAAAGTTAATGTGAATAAATTCGTAGAGGATGTGAAAAATGCAACAAATTATGAAGGGACCATGCTTGCGGAAGAAGGGTCCGTGTTGCAATGGTTAAATATTGAAGAAAGCATGGGATATTTCCTTGAGTTTATTAAATAAATAAAAATTTAAATCAAAAAATTTTATTTCAGTTTAAATTAAAATTTCAGTCAATCTAAGAAAAAGAAGATTTTTTTTTCTTTCTTTCAATGAAAACAAAAAAATGACTTAACAATTAAGAAAAACTAATAGTTGGCTTTTTTTTTAATGAAAAGGGAGGTTTTAACAGTAGTGAATGGAATAAGTCTTTTTTTTATATTTTTATGATAATGTTTGCTTCTTCTAAATTATTAATTATAGGGAAACTAAAAATGATAGAACAGGCATAATTTTGTTTTATCGATTAAACTTTTACATTTTTCATGAAGGAAAAAGATAAAATTGGAATCGACTCTTTATTTCTTTTATTTATAGAGAAGAGTGAGAAAAAACATGATTTTTTACAAATTTAGAAAGATTCTAATTTTTTTATGAAATAATTTTATTAAAAAAATTGAATTTAAAGCAAAAAAAAAAAAAAAAATTAAATTTATTCAAAATGAAATGAAAAAAGACATAATTTTATACAAAAGAAATTAAATAAAATTCATTTTGAAACTAAAAAATTAGCAAAAATACCGACAAAACAAATGAAATCACTTCTTCGACAATTCATAAAGAACAAGATAATAAGCAAAACACCAGCATCCAATCTTTCTCACATTGAATTCGAGTTAAAATCTCCAAGAACCGCCCTATTTCACCATTCCGACAAACCTTTTGGATTGAGATCTTCCACAATTCAAAGAAAAGTCAGCAATTTTGAAGAAAAAGATAAGAAAATTGAGCAAATGGAACAAGAATTGCTTGATTATAAAAAGAAAACGATAGATTTCTATTTTAACCTCAAATACTCTCTTCTTGTTGACAATGTTTGTAAAATTTTGAATAAATTATTCATTTTACCATTTTAAAAAATTTATAGGAAGTCAAGGAAAAAATCAAAGAATTGCTGTTTAATGATGAACTTAAGCTGAAACTTCACACTTTTACGTTAGATCATTGTTTCGAGATGATTTCGAAAATAATAAAAATGGCTTTGAACATACAAGAGAAAATCAAATCAGTATCTGTTCTGGATGTTCTTCCTAAAAACGAATCAGATCACACTATAATCATTCAAACAATGGAAGGAGAAATCAGAAAATTAAGAAAAGTTCTTTATATTTTAATAAATTACTCCTTTATCTAAGGATAGTTTCTTCAATTCTTTATATTTATAATTCATAAAATCAAAGTTTTTTACGATTATCTTTAATCCTACATTTTTCTATTATTTAGCATAAAATAAATTTTTTTTTATAATAATTAGCATATTATCTATTTAGAAGGCATAAATCAAATAATTACTGATAGATACACAGAAACTGAAAATAATGATAAGACTTTGATCTTCAGATGTGAAGAGACTGTCATGAGTTTTAAGAAAGATTACATCAAGCTGTTGCGAATCCTGAAAGATAAGGATGCTGATATAGATGTTCTTAAAAAGAAACTGGATGAAAAAGATGATTTAATTGCATCTCTTCATGATAAATTGTTATCAGTTGTTGTTTTAGAGCATAAAGTAAAAGAAATCGATAAGAAATGCAGAAATGATATTGAAAGAAGCATTGAAGCTCATAAAAAACAGCTGAAAGATATAGAGGAAACAATAAAATTTAGTCCTAATTTTTTTCATAGAATCAACAGTTATGAAGATTCACAAAGAAAATTAGAAAATACGATCTTGCAAACAACGTTGGAAAAGAATAAAATATTGAAAAGAAAAAAAATGGACATACAAGAAAAGAACAATATAAACCTAAAATTAACGAATTCTTTGAGTCATGTCAGGAGTGAAAGCGACAGAATAAAGGAGACGCTTTCTTGCAAGAATAAAGAAATTTATTCTTTGAAAATGAAAAATAAAATGTTTGTTTTTTCTCTTTTGTAAAAAATTGGAATAAAAAAATAGGCTTGAAGGAAAATTGTCGTTTTGGAGCCAAAGTAAAAAAGAAAATGAATTAAGCAGCATAAAAGCAACTAGGTAAACATAAATGAATTATAGGGAATAATGTTTTTTTAAGGGAATTGATGGGACAAAGCTCAATGAAAAGAATGATAAGGAAAAGCATTATTAGAAAGAATCTGAGTCAAAGTTCGGATATAAACGAAAATAATCAGCTTTTTTTAACGCTGAATTCATAAATTTTATTTTAGCAAACCATAAAATCTCTTTTGTTTTTTATATTAATTTTTTAAAACACAAAAACAATGTTTAATTCATGCAAAAGTTTCATTTTAAAATTAAAAAAATAATAAAATTAAAAAAAATCGTGAAATTATGAAATAATGATAGAGAACGAACAAAAAATCATGATAAAATTTGAGGATCATTCAAAAATCTCAAATCTTTCATCAAGTTTTACTCTCGAGCAAAAAACCGAGGCTGAAAATTATTTAATTTTTCAAATAAATTCCTTTTTTGAATGTGAAAGCCTCACGTTTTTTTCGATGAATAGCTTCAAATACTCTTTGGATTTATATTCTTCTTTTGAGAATGAAACATCCTTTATTTCATTTTTAACAAAAACCGTATATTCATCATAATAAAAATATCCTAATGATTTTTAATTATAGTTCGCAAGTTTTTTAGGAAAAATTCTCAAAATTAAAGAAAAGGAAAATAAACAAAAGGAACAAAGCAAATTTTTCCAACGCTTTTTCCTTTTTTCAAAACAAATTTATCAAAATCTTATAGAATATGATCTAATTTATGCTGTTTTGGATCATTTGCTTTCAAAAGGACAAATCAACATTGTAAAAAAATAAAAGATTATTAAAACTAGAACAATAATTTTTAATAGGATCAAATAAACGAGTTAATTTTAACTCAAATTCTGAATATTTTTGCTTCAAAATCACAAAATATTCAGTTTTGCAGCTATTTCGCTGGTCAATATATGATAAAATTCCTATTAGAAAAAGGAAAGATCTCAGAATTAAACCAATATTTTGCTCAGAATAATGATATTTACATGTTTTTAAATGTTCAGCTTAATAACAAAAATTCTGATTTGTTTTTTGAGGTTTTAATGAAAAAATAATGAAAAAAATTCCGAAAATTCTTTTCAAAATAAAGGGAGAAATAGAACTTATTGAAAAATTTACAAATTTACCAAATTTCTTTCATGAAGAAATCATTGGGAATTTTAGATATTGGTTAAAAGAATTGTTATTTAAAAGAATCAATCAAATGAAAAAATTCATCAAAAGTTTTTTCCCAAATTTTTTTCAAGACATTTTTCTAAATTTGAAGATTTTGGTAAAATTTTTTGAAAATTAATCTCATAAAAATAAAATAAATTCAAGAAATTAAAAGAATTTCAAAAACTTTTTGAGTTTTATTCATCCGAGCAAGACTTCTTCATTAAGAATTACAAAAAAAACTGTAAAGTTTACATTGTCAGTTTTTTTTCAAGGTTTATAATCATAACTTAATTTATTTATCGGTAATTAATTTTTATTGATAATAGTGAAAAATTCGCTTTTCTTGTGAATTTCAAAAATTTCATTTATTCTTATTTGAAGGAAATCAACCAAAATAATCTTTTAAAAGTTTTTATTGACAAAAATTATTAAATTGTTAATTTTTTTAAGGCAACCAAAGAATCTTTTATAGAAGCTATGTGTGAGCAACAAGGAGGAAAGTTTTTCTTACAGAATTTGAATCGTTTTTTGATACAGTCTCCAATGAATATTCCAATGGAAGAAATCATGGATGTGGACATTTTAAAAAGCATTCAAAAATTAGAAAATTATGAAACAATCATAATTTTTTATATGTTATTAAGGTGAAAGGATTTTATAAATTTATGTGAAAGTGATAAAATTTATTAAATAAATAAAAGATTTATTGAAGGTCAGCATTTCAATTTGAAAAATGAAAAAATAGTTCTTCAAAGCTTTGTATCGAATTTCGGATATAATCATTTAAGTTCACCGCATATATTCGTAGGAGATCAGGATAAATTTTATGAATATTATCAAAATTTAGGGTTGTAATTTTTCATTTCTTGTTAAGGATTAATAATTTTTTTAGAAATTTAAAGACTAATTCCACCCTATTCAATTTGAAGTTGATTCCGAAAGTTTGCATTCCTCTTGATATTTTTCCTATCACAGTATTAAACCATATGATATTAAATACGTTTCGTCTGAAAGAAGTTTTTTCATTCTATGAAAAAATCAAGGGCTCTGTTGAAAATTCAGACAATTCAAAAAAATTTGAGTTCATTTTTCTTGTAAATTTGTTTTTTTATCATTTTAAACCAAATTTGGAGAGAAAAAATTTACAATCATTACTGATAATTTTTTTCTTTTTATGATTAGGGATATTGTGAAATTGAAGTTTCTCTCAATAATAAAAAACAAATTTTAGCAACCACTCTCATACAAGCTTTGATAATTATGTGTTTCAATTTATCAAAAAAATGGAAAATCTTAGATTTAATGTAATAAATAAAAAAAAATCAATTTTTGAAAATTTTTTTTTTTAGTAATCAATTTAAATTCTTGGAAGAACAATATTTTCTAAAAAACTTTTATGATTTGTGTGGGAATTCTGAAATACTATTATCCACAAAAGTTATTTTAATGAATCTATATTATTATTTACAAATTTTAAAGGATATTGTGATTGTGAATGATAAATGGAATGAAAAAACATCAAATTTTTGGAAATTTTATGATAAAAATCTTGAATTCTCTGAAAAATCAGAAAATTCAACTGAAAACTTTGAGAAAAATAAAAACTTTATGTAAAAAGTTAATTTTCATTTCAAATTTAAAGAGATTTTTCTTTAGTTTGCAAGCTAAATTTGTTAATATGTTGAAAAAAGAGAAAAGTCTTGAGAAATCACAGGTTATAAACAAACTCATTGAGATAATTCCAAAGAAGATCAAAATAAATGAAAAAGAAATAGATTTAATTGGAAAAGCTCTTATCGAAAGGGGGTTTTTAGAATATGATTCAGAAAAACAAATATATATTTATATTCCTTAAAGAAATAATTTTATTTTTTCTTTTGAAAAAAATCTCAATCCAAATATGCCAGAAAATTTAGAAACTTATTTAGAAAGAGTTTATTCATATGATCTTAAGAGATTTCTTATGTTTTCAAAAAAGGTTCTTTCAAAAGCATTCATATAAATATATTTTATTTTTTTAGTTAAATCCCTACAAATGTGCTTCTTTAGGATATTATGTAACATCAATTAATGAATTATCTTGCAAGTTATGCCCTTCAGTCATAACAATCGCATTCGATTATGAAAAGGAGTTTTCAAAGCAAGAAAGTCTTAATATTTTCTAAAAACTTTTTCATTAATTTTTCTAAAAAGGGGAAGAAAAGGTCAATTATTATCTAAATTTAATGAAAACAAGCCATAATGAAGATTGTTATTTCTACAATTTGAAGGATTCAGAGTATTTTCGAATAACTCTGCAATTATTTGATCTGGAATGGGAGAATTTCTATTCAGAAAATCTATTGAGTTTCAAGGATTTTAACCAGGAATCAATGCGTTTACCTATTATTGATCCCATTATTGAAAATTTCATCGTTTATCTATTTTTTTTTGTTAAAAAAAATTTGATTTCTTTAATAGCCTCCAAATTATTGGAAGATTTTCTTTGAAGATCAGGCAAAATCAAACAAATTTGATGTTTTCTTCATATTTTTTCTCAAAGAAACTTAAGATTTTTAATGTAGGTTACAAAGGTTTTATCAGTTTTCGGCTGGAAATTACTTGAGGAAAATACTTTAGAAAGCTTTGATTCGAATTTTTTATTTTGTCGTTTTTGTGGAAGAAAAGTGAAAATTTCTTTATTTA
>JFJP01028358.1_pt1 | contig 12411 bp, 14 predicted proteins | sample 431651 | NCBI WGS metagenome assembly JFJP01 (sample SAMN02602958, study PRJNA72255) | Microbial mat metagenome, whole genome shotgun sequencing project. | biome: fresh water; feature: sink hole; material: water; isolation source: purple microbial (photo- and chemosynthetic) mats found in... | reverse complement strand
TGACATGAATATTTTCCATTTTTAACGACTATTTTTCAAAAAAATAAAAAGAGATTAATTTAGGTTTTCAGTTTTGAAAATAATAGAAAATTGTTTTTTTAGAAAAAAAATTATTATTATTTTTTTAAATTATTTTTATTTTGAGAACATTTTGAATTTAAATCTATTTTAACAATCAAATAATAAATAGTAATAGTATCAAATTAAAAAAAATTCTTCAGAATCACAAATTCATATTGATGTAGATATGGCACAAATGTATCAATACAACCAAATCCCTATGAAGTGGCTGCTTGAATTGAAGTCAAATCATCCACAAAAACATCTATTCAGCTATAACTACAATTTGTGATAAAGATAAAGAAAAGAAGGATAAAAAATTTATTAGAAACCATTTTGAAAATCTGATGAGAATAAGACTATTTTTTTAGAATTAAAACCATTTTATTCGTTTAAATTTTACTTGCCATTAATATAAATTTATAACAAATTTTTAATTCAAAATTATGTTTAAAATTATTTTTCATTAAACAGCCTTTTAATCGATAGTGAACCAAAATAGTTAGTTAAAACTTATGTTAAAATCTTTAAATTAATGATTTGTTTTTTTTTTCGTTTTTAATATTTCATAAATAAATAAAATTCATAGTCTGGAAGCATTTTTTCTTATTTTTTTCTCATTTTTGCCCTTTAAGCTATTTTCCATGAACTGGCTTATTTCTTTAAAAGATGACACATATTTTATAGTCATAAATAATCCAGGCATAAATAGATCATCCTTTACTCCCAATAAATGTATTGTTTTCGCATTTGAAGTTTTTAAAACTGAATTGTTTTCATCAATTTCAAAAGACATAAATCCACATATGAAAATATAAAGCTTTGGGGGATTTACTTTCAATTTAACTCTCCCCTCTTCCAAATTCTTTAGAAAATAATGTAGCATTCTTCCTCCTTGAGAAAAACCCAATATAATATCGTAGGGACCGGATTCATTAATGTGGTCTACTAATTTATCAACTGAAATGTTGGCTGCTTCGAATAAAGGTTTTTCAAAATTCATGGGTGTCCATGAAAAGATTTTATCTTGTTTTTTCAGCATTGCTGATAATGCTGGATTTCTTGAGAAATGCTCTTTATTTAGTTCGTAGAATGGATCGATTGCGGTAAATTCATAAGTGGAAAAAAACTTTTTAAATGAACGAAGCTGGTAATTCATGATTTCTTTATTTGTCGCAAATCCAGGCAAGCACAATATTTTCGGCATTAAAATTTAAGAGGAATTTAAAAGTTTTTTAAAATTAAAAAATTGGTTTTATTAAAAAGTGCAAATTTTAGATAGGCTTTAATTTTTTTCTCTCTCAATTGAACTCAATGCAATAAATTATTGAAACAATAATAATTTAAAAATTATTATTTTTTTTTATTTTGAAAAAATTTTTTTTTTTAGTTTTTCAAAACTCATTTTCATGCATATTCGAATAATATTTTTAAATTATTCAAGTTTTTAAAATGAATATTCCAGCATTTTTCCCTGCAATTCTTCCAAAAGCCAAACACTCCAACAAGGAATTAGCTCCCAATCTATTTCCACCATGCACTCCTCCTGTGACTTCTCCTGCTCCATATAATCCTTCAATTATTTCACCATTTTCTTGTAATATACATCCTTTCTCATTAATTTTTAATCCACCCATGGTATAATGAATTGCTGGCGTTATTCTTCCTGCAAACACTCCTTTTTCAAAATTGAAAGTGCTTGGAAAAACTGTTTTTCCAAATTGATCTTTGCCTATTTTTTGAGCTTCTTCATATTGTTTTATGGTATTTTTCACTCCACTTTTATCAATTTCCATTTTTTCACACAATTCATCCCAATTTTTATAATAAGATAACAAACCTTTCGAGACATAAAAATCAAAATTTTTTCCATATTCTATTTTTTTCTCCTCATTTATCACCATAATCGCCTCTACTTGTTTGCCCGTTTGAATTCCTTTCGCTCTTATTTGTTCTGTTACATAATCACGAGTTCCCAGTTCATTGCAAAATCTTTCTCCTGCTTCATTAATTAATATCCCTCCCACTCCTCTCATTAATTCTGGTGCTAAAATCTTGTTTTTGGAAAATCTATCTGTAGGAGCTACAAAACTTGTTGGATGCAATTGAATATGTTCCATATGAATAAGTCCTGCTCCCAAAGCTCGAGCCATTTTTAAACCTCTGCCTTCTGCTTGTGGGCCATTTGTTGTTGGAAAACTCATTAGATCAGGAGCAAACTCTTTAATTAATGAGTTTTCTGAGAAATCATGGGCAAAACCTCCAGTTGCAAGGATAATCGCTTTGGATTTTAATTTGATTAATATATTTGGATTGTTTTTCTCTATTATATTGATTCCTTGGATTTTCCTATGTTTATCCGCAATTAATTCAACAGCTGTTGTATTGAGCTTCACTTGAATTTTCGTGTTTTTTTGAATATATTGACTTAGAATTGAAATTATTGTTGCTCCAACTGGTTTATCCTTTGGACGATGAGTTCTAGGTTTTGAATGACCTCCTAATAATGAAACTAATGGCAACTCAACACCAAATCTTTCAAGGAAATCCATTCCTTCTGTGGCTCCTTCAGCCAAAAGTTTAACCAAATCAGGATTTGAGAGATTTTTAGAGGATATCATAGTATCAGAGATAAAAGACTCTAAAGAATCTTGAATTGTGTTTTCCTTTTGAGCTGCTGTTAAAAGTAGGTTGATTCCTGAGGTAGCTTTCATTGAATTACCACCCAAATAACCCTCTTTTTCTATCAATAAAATATTGATATTAGAATAATTAGCTTCAAGAGCAGCTGTCAAACCCGCCAGCCCTGAACCTACTATGATAAGATCATATGATAATTCTTTTTCGGCAGGATTAGTTTCGTAAAATGAGATGAGACCAAGACCAATCATTAAAATGATGAGTGAAAGCAATATTTTTGTTGTTGTCAGTTTTTTCTTTTCTTTTTTTTTTTTAAATTTTTTGATTTTTATGAATGAAAAAAATACTGTGCTAATGAAGAAATACTATTTAAAATTAAAAATAAAAAAATTAAATTTTGGGTTTTTTTTTCCTCTAAAAAAAATTGATTTATTCGGAATTTGGATTTATTCTGTTAATAATTAATTGTCATAAAATTTACAACAATTATTTTTTTATTAAATTGTGTTCATTACAACAACAATTTATTTAAGTTCTTTCCAATTCAAAATCTCCTGAACACATTCCTTTAATTTCCCATCTTCCTTTGAAGACTTTTCCTGTGTAATCTCCTGAATATATCACTTCATGTTTACCGATATATTGTTTGGATAAAACTGCTTTATTATTTTCTTGTATGATTCCATGCCAAATTGATGTTCCGACGGTGTCAAATCCTATACCAAACCCAACCTTTTCATCATCATCAAATTTGAAAAAAGCATTCATGTCTGTTTTTTTTCCATTTTGTTCATACCATCCTACCCATCTTTTACCTTTGATTTTTATTCTAAAATCATCACTTAATCCTTGAACAGACCATCTGCCTTTATTTTTAAAAATAAAAGTAAAATTTCAAATTAAAAAAAAGAACCTTGGATCATTCTCTCTGTGACTTTTCCCTCATAATCCACAGTATGTTTACCAATATAATGTTTTTTGAATGTGACTGCACCATCATGATGGAATTTGCCTTTAATTTCAAAATTACCAACTACATCAGTCCCAACTGTATTGATATTCCCTGATTTGCTTATATGAATCTTGGCTAAGTCCATTTGCTCTTCTTTTCCATTTTGTGTGTACCATCCTTTTATTTTAAATACTATCAAATCAGATTCCATTTTTTTTTGCTTTCTTGTTTTGTTTTGAATTTAGAAAAAGACTTTTGTAAATTTTTATTTTGTATTAAAAATTGAAATAAAATTAAATTCTTATGTTTTCTTTTGAATATGTGCAAGATTTTTAAAAACAAAGAAAGTTTTTACTTTAAAATTTCCATATCGAAATAGTTTTATCAACTCTTCATAACTATATAAATAACATTATGGATGGTAAAAAATAAAATTAAAAATGCATTAGAAATATTGCAAATAATATCTAAAATATATTCACATATTTTTTATTTTTTATATAAAATAATTGGTTTTGATTTTGAATGAAATTTTGTGAAAGAAAAACAAAAATCAGATTAGAAATACTGTAAGTAAAAAAAATTATTCATGGAAAATAATGATTTGAACTTGAACTTGTCGTTTTCTTAATTTCTCCCAAAATATCCTCCAAAACTCTGCCAATCATTTTACTTTTTTTACCAATTAAATCACAGGCTCCATATTGTCTTTCAAATTCATCCATCTCTCTCATAAAGTGAATATTGGGCATTATTTCGAAATTAAATTTCGGCATTAAATCGAAATCATTCCGTTTCATATTCCAAGGCTTATTCTTTTCAATTTCTTTCAATTTTTGGTATTCCATCAGCAAAGAATCTCTTGTGTTTTTTAAATCTTCTATATATTTTGAATTATTAATCTCCTCCAATTTCTCTGTTAAAATATTCAGCTCTGATATCATTACAAGATCTATCTTATTTTTATTGATAAATTTCCCATTTTCAAGTACTTTTTCTTTTTTAATGCATTGTTCTTCTAAATAAAATGAGCAAAATGGCTGAATAAGTTTCCCATTACCTCCAGAAAAAAACAAATGATTCATTTTAATTTTTTCGCTCAAAAGAATTTTCAAAATTTTAGCCGATCTCTCATTATACCCGAAACAATTGGAATAATCTCTCAAATTTTTTTCTAATTTCTTTAAAACTATGAGCAAATCTTTATAATTCGGTATTGTTAAAGTTCGAATCATTTTCATATCTGAAGAACTTATCAATGCAGTCGATTTTCTGTCGAGTTTATGTTGTTGTAAGTTCAGAAAACTTGAATCTGGAAAGGAAGTCATTAAAAATGATTGTTTACAAATTAATGGATTCTTTTCATCTTTTACAACAATCGTTTTGGACCTTTCCTGAACAGTGACATTTTTTTTTAATTTGTGATGAGATTTAATTTTTTTGGAGATGTTTTGAAAAAATGAGTTTTCATTATTATTCATGAAGCTTTTTTCCTTATGGTAATTCATATATTTTTGGAAGTTTAATGATTTTATAGCAAGTCTTTCATCAAAACTCTTATTCTCATTGTTGATGGCTATTTTTGGAAGATGTTTGGTTTTTAATAAAATTGTATTTTTTTGAGATGGCTCTTGCTGAAATTTGTAAGCAAAACAAGAGGATATAATCTTAGATGGTTGATTTTCATTGGATTTGCTAAAATTGTTTGCATTGTAACTACAATCTAAAGGTTTTATTTTTTTTAATGCTGATTTATTTTGTGATTGCTTAAAAAATCTTGGCAAAATAAAAAAAGAATTTTTGTTAAGGTTTTCATTGACATCAAGCGAGGGTTGTGATATTGTTTTGATTAAGGTGTCATTATGAATGAATTTCGGGAAATTTTTATCTGAAGCGAAAATCATTAAGTATTTTATTTTTTTAAAAAAATTAAAAAAAATTGCAGATTATAAATAATACATTTTTTTTTGAGAAAAAAGTGAATTTTAATAATTAATTCAATGATTTTTTTATAAAAACATCAAATTAAAATTAAATTTGTTAAGTACCACCTCAAAGCAATTAATTAAAAAAGCTGTAAAAGGAATAAAAATCAAATAATTATTTTTTCAAAAGAAACAAAGTAAAGTGATAAATGAAAAATTTATTTTTCTTGTTTTAAAACAGCCGAATCTTCATTGTAATATTCGCCCATGATTTGTTGAAATTCCTTCAATGAAATCTAATTTAATCAAATGGGTTAATTTAAAAACATTAATTGAATAAAGCAAGACTTTTCCATCTCCATTTGGATCGATGTCATGAACAATCTTCTCCCAATATTTTTTGTCTAAAGCTGTTGATTTGAAAGCGTTGCCCAACTCTTCAGCGCTAATAAATCCATTACCATCCTATAAATAATTATTTAGAATATAGAATTCAAATTAAAATATTTACTGTGTCAAACATTTTAAAAGCTTTTTCCAAACGTTGTTTTGAAAGAACCTTTTGTCTATTGATGGTTGCCATCACAAATTCTACAAATGGATTTAATATTTTTAAGATTCTATCATGCAAAAATACCAGTATAATCTATATATCCACTGTTATTTTTATCTACTCGCGACATTATTTCATTGACATCCTCTTCTGGATCGGAAATATTCAAGATTTTTTTATAACCTTTTTAGAGTTCAAATTAAAAAAATGAAAAATCAAACAAACAAACCAATCATTAATTCTTCCTTTGTAAGCAACCCATCTCCATTCATATCTAATGCTTTAAACAGGTTCAGCATTTCATTTTTTTCTTCTGAACTTGATAAAAAATTCACTAAAAAGACATAAATCGCATTTTGAATTTTATTCGCTGCCCTAAAATTTTTCAAATTGTTAAAAGCTTTCTCAGCAACAGGTTTTTTTATTTCTTCATTGGTCGCCATTCTTTGAATCCATTCATCTTTTAGGGCATCCTCTGCAGATATTCTTTGTGTGGGATCATAAGTTAACAGTTTTTTTATTAAATTTTTAGCTCCATTCGTAATATCCTCCCAATCAAGCCCATCAATCCTATATTTTCCTTCAACAATCTTCTCCATTATTTCTTTTTCATTAGACCCCTCAAAAGGTGGGTACCCACATAATATAATATATAAAATGACTCCACAAGCCCAAATATCACATTTCTCGTTGTAATTTTTCTTCAGGACCTCAGGAGCTATATAATATGCTGTGCCGGCTCTTTGATGCATGGTTGCGTTTGGATTAAACTCTTTTGATACCCCAAAATCGATAATCTTTACCTGCGCATCCTCTTTTGTACTTTCATAAAGAATATTTTCAGGTTTCAAATCCCTAGATTTTTTAATTAAATTTAGATTATTTTTTTAATTACCGATGGACTATGTGATTCTTATGACAATAAAAAACTGCTGAAAAAATTTGTTGCATTATATCTGCAGCATCAGATTCAAGTAATCTGCCATTTTCAAGAATCCGATCAAATAGTTCTCCACCACTGCATAATTCTGTGACTATATAGAAAAATTTTATATCCTCATAGAACTCTTTCACTTTTAAAATATTTGGATGATCCTTGAGAAAATAAACATATAAGCTCATTTGTTTTAACATTTTTTTTTACTAGTTTTTTCAATAATTCCACTTCATTTATCAATCTCTCCTTCTCATCTTCATCTAAATCAGTTTTTCTTATCAATTTTACTGCATATTTTACTCCTGATTGTTTATGAACAGCTTTTTTGACCTCTCCAAAGCCCCCTTCATAAGTTAAAAAAATGAAATAAATAATTTTAACAGAAAATTCAGTGTTCACATTAACATCAACTGTGGTGATTTTTGCCATTTCTTGATTTTCACAATTTATTTTAACTGATAAAAATTTTAGAATCTTGCAATACCTTCATTATTGTAAATTTTTTTAGAAATTACACTATCATTTGATTTAATCGGATTTTCCTCTCCTTTATAAGATTTTTGAGGCATGGTGCAGCATGATCCCATTTAATAGTTTTGAAAACAATTCAATTAATTTTAATTGTTTATAAAGTAAAACTTTTTTCTTTTTTTTCTTAATTTTTTTTTTTATCATCAATAAAAGAAAAAAACTTTTAGTTTTTGAAATTCAAAAATTCTTTTTCCTTTCTTCGCAGTTTGATCAATTATTTGGAAAATTGTTAAAACTAATCTATTATAAGAAAAAAAAAAAAAGAAAAAAAAAATTGTTTTAAATTTAAACATCAATGGCAGAAAGAAAAGTCCTCATTAAATACTACCCTCCAAACTTTGATCCAGATCGTCTTATAAAAAACAAACGACCAAAAGATAAGCAAGATAATGTGCGAATGATGTTGCCAATGAGTTTGCGATGTAGCACCTGTGGTAACTATCTTTACATCGGTACAAAATTCAACATGCGCAAAGAAACGTGTCTGGATGAAGATTATCTTGGCATTAGAATCTACCGCTTTTATCTTAAATGTACACAATGTTATGCTGAAGTTACATTCAAAACTGACCCCAAAAATTCTGATTATATTGTCGAACATGGGGGTGTAAGAAATTATGAGCCATGGAGAGATGTACAAGCTGCTGAAGAAGCGTTAAAAGAGTTAAAAGTAAATGAAGAGGAAGGCAATGCAATGAAATTTTTAGAAAATAAGACTTATGATTCAAAGAGAGAAATGGATATATTGGATGCTCTGGATGAAATTAAACATTTGAATCAGAAAAAAGCACAGGTTAGTCATGAAGATTTGTTGAATAATTTCGGTGGTGAGAAGAAAATTAAAGAGAATCCGAATCTAGAAAAAGAAAAAGAAGATATAAACGAGTTCAAAAAAAGGAAAATGGAAGATATTGATGAACAGCAACAAGAGGAGAGTCTTATTAGAAAAAAAGAATTGATTGTTATTCCAGAAATCCAAACAGAAAAACATGATGTTAAAGAAAAAAAGGCAAAAGTTCTCCCTTGCTTTATTAGAAAAAAAGTTCATGTTGAAGAAAATAAGCAAAAAACAGAGATAAAAAAATCATTATGTAATTATTCAGATGAAGAATAAAAAATTGAAAAATAACTTCAATAATTGAAATTTTGAGAAAATTTATTAAAATTACATTTATGTTTAAATTTTTTTCTTAAGTCTATTATTTTAAAGAAAAAAATTGAGTTGTTTTTTTTAGAAAAATTATTAAATAGAAATTCAGCATTTTAAAATTTTTAGTCAAAAACCTTATAATTTTTAATTTCGTTTCAATTATTGTATTTTTTGCTCATTAATTTTACAATTAACAATGGACGTAAAAAAAAAGAAAAGAAACCAAAGCCCAATAGCCCTTCAGCTTCGAAAACAAATTGAGTTTCATGAAACCACTTCAAAGAAAACTTCGCCCAACAACAATTTAGAAATGGTGTTTAAGGATCAAAAATTAAAGGATAAAATTGTGGGTCTTTTTCATAAAAGCCGAGAAAACAAAGAAAAAATAAAACCAATTGTGCAAAAAACAAATAACCTCTTAAAATTAAATGATTCTGATGATGATAGTCAAGAATCTGAAAAAGAGGGCTATAATGAGCAGTTAAGTAAAAACTAACGTTGATTTAAATGAAAAAATAAAAATATGTTTTAATTGAAATTTAATAGATTTGGATGATAAAAAACAAATGAAGGCTCGAAATAAATTGATTTTATTGAAAAAAAATAATGTTTTGAGAAGAGTAAAATTTCATTTATGGAGAATGATTCATAATTTTTTTTTTTTTAGAAAAGTAATCTGCAAAACGACAATAGAGACACTATTATACCTTTGCTTTCCTATGGAAGACCTACTGAGCGAAATGACTACATAAATCCTAATCTTTTGGCCTATAATGCATTATTGCATTCTGATCAAGTTTTTTTTTTTCTTTCGATTTTATAACTTTTTTGTTTTTACTATTTTTCTTTATTTTTTAAGAAAAATATAGTGAAGCTTAATTTCCTTTTCTTTAATTAATTTGATTTTTGCTAAAAAATAATTTTTCTATTTTAAAAGTAAAAAAAAAAAAATTTTAAATTTTCAGTCAATTTTATTTTAAACATAGCAAAAATTCAATGATAAAGGCAATAACAATGAAAAAACTATTGAGTTTATCACCTACATAACCAATATGAAGCAAAACTCAAACCTGAACAAAGACTCAGAAATTACAGAAGAGATGAAAGATAACAAGAAGATTGTCCATATAAAGACCTCAGATTATTTTACTTTTATGCGACTAGAGCATGAAATAAACGAGGTGATTCGTAAACAGAAAGAGTTTTATGAGTTAAAGAAATTATATTTTGAAAAAAAACATAATCTAACGCTTGATGAGAAAGATGAATTGTTAAAAATTCATGAATCAAGCCAAGATCGGTTAAAAAAGACCAAAGATTATCAAAAAGGGCTGACGATTGCCAAAAGATTCATTCCTGTGAAGAAAAGAAGGAAAGACATGACCGCTATACAAATTGCAGATCAATTTATAACTGACACAAAAAAAATTACGATTATTAATAAAACTCATAGAGTTAGTCACAATGAAATTTGAATGCAAATGAAAAAATTGTTTTTATTTTTACGAAGAAATTATTTTAAACACTTCTTAATTCAAAAAAAATAAATAAAAAAATTTAAAATAATTAATTTAGGTTCGAAACCGATAATGCGGTTTTTTTTTATTTAAATTTATCAATTTTGTTTAAGAATTAAAAAGAAAATCCAAAAAAAATAGAGATCGTTGCTTCACCTATTCACCTCCTTTCAATGTGGTTTAATTGAAATCAATATATTTATTTAAAAAATGCTCATCAGATAAATAACTAACCTCTCTTTTTACTTGAAATGCCATTAAATTCTCTTGAGAGTTCTCGTCTTTAAAATTTTCAATTCTGAAAATTGGCTTAAAAGATTCATTGTTTAAAAAATTCGGAAAAAGTCCTAGATTTTCTTCATCTTGAAGAGCTTCTATCTCACTTTCTTGCATTTTCTCAGTTTTCACATCTTCGAGCTTCGAATTGTCCATCACAAAATCATTGTTGATTCTCTTCTTCAAATGAGAATAAAATCTATTTTTTATTGAGTTTTGAGGTCGACCCTGCAATCTTTTTGAGATTAAGTTCCATTTGGTGCCAAAGCTATTTAAACTCTCCACGATGATTGCATCCTCTTCATAAGAAAACGGCTGCGTTTTAATAGTGGGATCTAGCTTATTTATATAGCGTTCTCTGATTTGCTTACCAGTTTTGCTGAAAAAACTAGACAAAATCTTCCAATTGCTGCCATACTCTTGAACTAGCTTCAACAGCTTCTTATCTTCCTCAGGTGTCCAACCTTTTCTGATATTTTGTAGCTGAAACTTACGACGCCATCTTTGAATACATTGAGAGGGAGTGCGATTCTGAAAATTTTCAGAAATTTTAATCCAATTATTTCCATGAGAGTTATGCAAATTTACTAATAGTTTGTCTTCAGATTCGGTCCACATTTTTACTTGTCGTTTGCTAACAGTTATATTCAACTCTGTTTTAATAGGTTGAATGTTATATTTTGATTTGCATTTGGGAGAAGTTAGAAATTCTCTTTCATCAGTTGTTGACATCATTTGAGAATAAGAAAATAAGAAGAACGGAGAGAAAAAAATGAAAAGAGATATATATAATCAATAAAAATCAGAAAATATAAAATTAATAAATGAAAATTTACGTTAAATCACAATTCTTAAAAAATAGAATGAAAAAAAAAATTAAAAAAATGCGTATTATCCCAATAATATGTAATTATGCACTTTGCTTATTGATTTCATTGTAAAATCCTAATATATATATGAGAAGCAATTTATAATAATTAAAAAAAGATTGGTCTTAATTTAACCAGTGATAATTTTTCCTTCTTTTTTAAGCAAAAAACAAATTGATTTTCATTAAGACACTTATTTTTAATATTCAAAAGTCATTTCTGTCGTTAATTTTTTAATTTTAGAGCATAAAAGACTGCTTAGGCTTTTCATTAAAAATAGTCTATTATTTAAAAATTTAATATATACATGTAGAAAAATTGAAAAAGATCAAAATTTTTTTTAAAAATAATTAATTATAACTAATTTGACTTAATAATTAATTATATCCAAAACCATCTTTATGAACCCAGATCCCAAAAGTCCTTTGTTTGCAAATTCCAGCAATTTTAAACAAATTAAATCCCCAGCTTTTAAAAGATTTTGTGATGATGAGCTTCCACCATTATCTCCAGCTTTCCAGAAAAACTCAAAGTTTCTTTCAAAAACTCCTAATAAAATACAGATAAAAGAAAATCCAAAGTATTTTTTTTTCCAAAAAAAAGCTTTTTTTGCTTATTTTTACTCGTTTTTATGACGGAAATTCAAAGCAATTTATTTTCTGAAGAGGTATTAGATATCGATACATTAATGGAAAAAACTAATAGTGAGGTCAAAAAATACGATTTATTCGATAAGATTCTCAATGAAAATGATTCATTAAGTCCTTTTCTTAAAAAAAAGATTCCAAATATCGAACAAATCGCTGCATTTAAAAATCAATAATAATATGATTAGTCGCATTGATTTAAAAAAAAAATTGGTTCCACTAATAACCGCTTGCCACTCAAGAAGGTATTCCAATCTGAATATTAGAGAATTTAGGTCTTCTGAAAAACAAATCCCTTTGAAATTGGAGGGAAAATTCGAGAAAGTTCTTGAAAAATTAGCAGAACCCCCAAAA
>JFJP01002237.1_pt1 | contig 12412 bp, 16 predicted proteins | sample 431651 | NCBI WGS metagenome assembly JFJP01 (sample SAMN02602958, study PRJNA72255) | Microbial mat metagenome, whole genome shotgun sequencing project. | biome: fresh water; feature: sink hole; material: water; isolation source: purple microbial (photo- and chemosynthetic) mats found in... | reverse complement strand
GACTACGCACCCTCTCAGTGTCTTTCATCATCAGGGGTGCCGTGCTACTGCATGAAAGTTAGACACGATTATCCAGCGGAAATTACGGCCTCGGTTTTCCGCATTAATGGCTGCACTTGCCTGGTAAAAAATCCTAATTCGGCAAATGCAAGATTTGGCTACGGAGAAATTTGGCGATGGATTTCGAACAAGCGGAATGGCCGACCCAGTTGATCGTTGCCTCTGCCACATACGGAGTGATCGCACCAATCACGAGCAGTGCGTAGAGTTCGTCCAGATCCATGGTGTTCTCCTTTCGTCATGCCAAAAGACATAAACAGGCTGGCTTCTCCGATTGCCGTAATTGGAAAAATCAGCGCCATATACCAATCCAGACATTGATCACTGGCATTAGTTCCGGGTTTACCGGACGCCCTGTTCTGCGTGAATTCCCAAAAGGTTTTGACGCACTGTTCTTGAGGTATTCCGAAGAATATTCGGCTTGAACCTATAGTTCATGTTGGATGCCGCACAGATCAGCGTTCATTGGTGTGCTTTACTTCTGCCATCCCTCCCTGCTTGCCCCTGCGATACATGTAGTGCGAGTGAACTTTTCACCCATCAATCCGGAGGCAGCTACGATGTCCTTTTCTGTCTGGGCGCTGATAATTGGCGCGCTGATGATCACCATGGTTCTGGCCGGATCGCTGCTCAAGCGACTGCCGATCAGCCCATCAATGCTCTATCTGGCCGTCGGCTATGGGCTTGGAAGCGCCGGCTGGGGACTGATGACGCCCGACCCGAGACTCATGCCCGGCGTTCTTGAACGTGTGGCTGAAGTTGCCTTGCTTATTTCACTTTTTTCGGTCGGTTTGAAACTGGGCCTGCCATTTTCGAGCAAGCAATGGCGCTTGCCTTTGCGCCTGGCCTTCGTTTCAATGGCATTGACGGTCGCGTTCATCGCGGTGACAGGATTCTATCTGCTGGGACTGCCGATCGGCGCCGCAATCCTGCTTGGCGGCATTCTGGCGCCGACTGATCCGGTGCTGGCGTCTGAAGTCCAGGTCGACGAGCCCGATGATCGTGATCGCTTGCGCTTCAGCCTGACCGGCGAAGGAGGGCTCAACGACGGTGCGGCTTTCCCCCTGGTGCTGCTCGGCCTCGGGCTGCTTGGTCTGCACGATCTTGGCATCGCTGGCTGGCGATGGTTGACGGTTGATGTTCTCTGGGCTCTAGTCGGTGGCCTCGTTATCGGTGGCCTGTGCGGCGCTATGATCGGCAAACTGGTGGTTTACTTGCGCACTCACCACAAGGAAGCCCTCGGGCTGGACGAATTCCTGGCCCTCGGTCTGGTTGCCCTGGCTTATGGTGCCGCGCAGCTGGCCTTTGCTTCTGGATTCCTCGCCGTGTTCGCCGCCGGTCTTGCCTTGCAACGCATCAAGGAAAACTATCAGGCGCGGCTGGTTCCGAACGATGGGCCAGCAGGCTTGCAGGACAAGGAAGCGCACCTGGCCGTTGCGACCCACCCCAATCTGGCCGGCGCCTACATGACGCAGGCGGTCCGTGGTTTCAACGAGCAACTGGAACGCATCGCCGAACTGGTGATCGTGCTGGTGGTTGGCGCGATGTTGCCCCATACCCATGTTGACCTGGAAACGATCATCTTTCTGGTCCTCCTGTTCGTGGTGCTGCGCCCGCTTTCGGTGTGGCTCGGCCTGATCGGCGCGTCAGTATCGGGCGATCAGCGTTTGCTGATTTCCTGGTTCGGTATCCGTGGAATAGGCTCGATCTATTACCTGATGTTCGCCCTCAATCATGGCCTGAGCGACACGCTGGCGGACCAGGCCATCTCGCTGACATTGACGACAGTTGCCGTCTCCATCGTCGTGCACGGGATTTCGGTGACGCCGCTGATGAACCTTTACGCCAGACGAAAACTGAGGAAGAACCGCCGCAACGAATCGCGCTAATCGTTGAACTCAGCAGCCGTGATCGCTTTCGATCCGGCGCAGAGCGCGAAAATATTGCAATGAACCGCCAACCATGCCGGGAACGGCAGCCACCGTTTCCGGCAAACCTGCGTTCGGCAACGTACAGACGAGCTTTCGCTAGCCAATTATTCTTGCTCTGATCGGCTCGATCATCCCTCACGCAAAAAAGGAACACACTTTGGAAGCATTTTCATCCGGGAACCCCACCACGCTAAACCCATCGCTCATTGAGGTGCGGAAAGGACAGTCGCCAGGTCGGCTGGCACGTCCTGAATTCAGTGTCCGGTTTCGCGCCACCTTTGTCGATCCGGCGTTTCGTGCCGAAGACGACTCCATTGCACGGCTTGAAGAAATTGCCTGGCTGGCCTTTACCGATGGCCGCAAGGCACCTTTCACACAGAAGGCCGGGCCGGGGTATGCCGACCCGGATTACGAACTGTCAATCGAGTGGATGGCGACGAAGCAGCGTATCGACGAGGCACAAAAGCGCTGGAGCGATCCGTCAACGCAATCCCGAGTGTTGCTGATTTGCGGATCGGCACGCAACGACGGCAGTTGTCCCAGCGAAATCTCAAAATCCTTCCGGCTAACCGGGATAGTTCGCGAAACGCTGGAGAAGGCAGACATTCAGAGCGATGTGCTCGACCTGAGCCTGCTTACCTCCGAATACGGCCGCAATATCCACCCTTGCAAGGGATGCGCGTCGACGGCCATGCCGCTGTGCCACTGGCCGTGCACCTGCTATCCGAATCATTCGCTCAACCAGAACAATGACTGGATGGCTGAAATCTACGAACGGTGGACGGCCGCCCATGCGGTAATCATCGTTTCACCGGTGTATTGGTATCAAAGCCCAAGCCCCCTGAAGCTGATGATCGACCGCATGGTATGCGCCGACGGTGGCAATCCCGATCCCACGACAACGTCCGGAAAGAATGCCGCCAAGGCCAAAGCGCTCGAGATGGCCGGCTGGGACTACCCGCAGCATCTGGCCGGGCGTGCTTACGGAGTAATTGTCCACGGCGATGTGGCCGGGGTCGAAGGTTCGCGTCGCGCGCTCTCGGACTGGCTCGACTGGATGGGCTTTATCGATGCTGGCGCACAGGCGCGACTTGATCGCTACATCGGCTATTTCGAGCCCTATGCGACCAGCCACGACACGCTGGACAAGGATTTGAACATGCAGGAGGAGGCGCGAAATGTGGCGCGTGCCGTGGCGAAAACCGTCGTCGAACTGCGGGCAGGGCGGTTGCAGGAAGTGCGGCCGAAACTATCGCGTCCGCGGCCAAAGTAGAAAGTATCGGAAATCCACCGCGAAGGCGCAAAGGAGCAAAGTATTCGCAAAGAAATCCCCTCTAGTAATCAGTGTGTAGGTTGGGCTGACGCAAGGAAGCCCAACGTTCAGCGCCGATGTTGGGCTTGCAAACTCAGCCCAGCCGAACTGATTTTTCCAGGTTTATTCACACTCCCAGTGATTGCGGGGTCGCCTATTTCACATTGTTTTCGCCGGTAAGCATCGACTTCAAGCCGACATAAGATTTTTCCGGTACGGGAGAAAGTTCAACCTTGTCCGCAGCGGGGGTTTTCAACGTCAGTTCCGCAGCGAGTTCGCTGTTGCGTTTCTGCTGCTCGGCCACCTCTTTCTCGAGTGCAGTGACCTGATGGCGAAGGCGTGCAGTGACCCATTGCCTGCGAATAACGGTGGGCGACGACACCAGGCCCGTGATGAGAACGCCAATACCAAGCGCCATCAGCAGAACCAGGGCCAGCGATCCGTTGAATTGCCACAAGGCGACAGACACAGTAACGGCCACATTGTTCTGCAAGGCAAAGGTGACAGCCCCGATGGCAAAGATGATTCCGAAGATCAGCATGAGTTGCATTATTTACTCCTTTGGCAGTGACGACCTGATGGTCGGATACGATTTGTGAGCGGACACGGCCTGCAGCTATTGCAGTTCATGAAACCTGGAACAACAGGCATTTTCATTCTCGTCAATCTGCGCCCTTTGATCGGTGCGCGAACGTACATAGTGAAGATTGAATTGTACGATGCGTCGAGAACCGCATGAACATTCCCTCTCCGCATGCCATGGTCTGAAGATGCCCGTTTTTATTGCCTTGCAGGCCTTAGTGCTGTGAACTTACTTGCCAGATCACGTTCCCTACATCGTCAGCCACCAGCAATGGACCCTGTTTATCGAGCGCCACACCGACCGGTCGGCCGTAGGCCTTGCCATCCTCACTGAGGAAGCCGGTCAGCACATCGATGGGCCCACCAGACGGCTTGCCGTTTTCAAAGGGGACGAAGATTACCTTGTAGCCACTGTGCGGCCGGCGGGCAGATCGACTATTTTCTTGCCTGGCGCGCTGATGCGCGTGTTACCGGCAGCGTAAGGGAAGCGTAAAACGGCGTCTGAATTGGCTACGTAGAGATCGTTATCCACCAGTGCCATACCGAAAGGCGAGTTCAGCCCTTCCAGTACTACCGAGCGAAAATCCGCCACACCATCGCCGTCGGTATCACGGAGCAGCGTGATGCGGTTGGCGCTGGGCACGCCGGCACCCGCCCGTTTCATGACCAGACCCATCAGCCAACCCTTGATACCCTTGCCATCTTCAGGCTTGGGTGGAGCGTTGCTCTCCGCTACGAGTACATCGTCGTTGGGCAGCACAAACAACCAACGGGGGTGATCGAGTCCGCTGGCGAATGCAGTCACGCGCGTACCCGGTACTGATTTTGGTGTGGCGCCAGACGCCCAGCCCTGGGCCGGCGCAATGTTAACGGTCGGTATCAGCGTTTTGTTGGGTGGCGGCAGCGTGGGGTTTGATCCGGTTCCGGAGGAAACGGGCAGGGTGGCGATTTCTCCACAGGCAGTGAGCGCAAGGATTATTGTTCCAATCAACGAGGCATTCAAACTCAATCGCATCAAGGTATGCGCCAAACGGGATCCATGCATTGCAGCAGCTCCATCAACAGCCAAGGATAGCCGACGTCACCCCCACTTTCCAAGCATCCGCTTGCGCTGTCCGTACGATAACGAACAGACAGCTTCCGCTTGATCATCTAATTTCAAACGGCGAATCAATCGCAAAAATTGCTGAAAAAGGAGATTCACGATGACTGAAAAGATGGCCAGTGTTCACTGGGAAGGCCACGGCAAGAGCGGCCTGGGCACGATCAGCACCGAGTCCAGTGCGCTCAAGCACTACCCTTACGGTTTTGCAAGTCGCTTCGAAGATGACCAGCGCGGCACAAATCCCGAGGAAATCCTTGGCGCAGCCCATGCCGCATGTTTCACGATGGCGTTTTCGTTTGCCTGCGACAAGGCCGGTCTGGCAACGACCGCGATCGATACCACGGCCAGCGTGCGCCTGAGCAAACAGGGCGAAGGTTTTGTCATCGACCGTATTGCATTGACAATGGTGGCTACGGTACCCAGCATTGACGATGCCAGGTTTCAGGAAATCGCCGCCACGGCCAAGCGCGACTGTCCATTATCGAAGGCGTTGGCCAGCATTCCCGAGATTACGCTGAAGGCGACATTGAAATAATGAACAGCACTTCTGGCTAGCAGGCAGGCATGCTGAAACTGTCGGACACTAAGCTCCGTCATTCCGGCTTTTGCCGGATTGACGGCAATGACGGCCTATCCACGCCTTCCAATCTACTTGTGTCGATGGCGCCGTCCGTATAGGACTCAGCTTGCTCAAAAGACTGAAGCTCCACGTCTGTAATGACGGCTACAGCTGGAATCAATGGAGAATTGTCCTCAAATTTCCAACCAGAGGCGAAGACAACGCGCCCTTTGCCAATGACTATTGGTCGCTTTACGTGAAGCTCCAAGTAGACTCCAGCGGCGAGAAAAAGGCACACCAGCGTGCTCACCAAGAAGCGGTTCGCCCATACGGCGGCTGAGCGTACGCAGTATCCTCGGTTCATGTTATTGCCATTCCTTCAGCGGTTAATGAAGTACCAGGTTGTTTCGATTCTCTATCATTCAACTGATGCAGCTTTCTTGTGAATTCATTTCACGCGAAATTTCAGGATGGGCTATCAATAGGCAGAACCGTGAAACTACGTTATGGACCGAAAGATATCCAGAAAGACCTTTTCGGCGCTCAATGGCGACTTATTGAGTAAGTCAGGAGAAGGTCTTCAACCTCGTTCCTGTACTGTTCCGTGTCTTTTCGACTTTCTTCGAGTTCGGCTTGAAGCGCCGCATACTGGAAGGCCCAGCCTTTGCATGATGCACAGAGTCCGGTGTGATCAAGATCTTCGTCATGCTCAAGCATTTCGAGGGTGTCCGGGTGAAGCCCGAAGGCGCAAGCAATCTTGTTAGGCAATTCATCGCTCCATTCTCAATTGGCTGAATCTGAGTCAAGTTCTGCGATGCAGACGTTCCTGATTCATCAGCGCTAACCCGGTGAGGGCACCGAGCCTTCGCCCCATGAGGTGGGGAAATTGCAATTGTTTTCTCATCCACGAAGGAGTTCTGTGCTCTAGCGTACAAACAGGACAAAGCATTCCATTTAAGCAAGGGCGGGCTTCTGCAAGCGTCACAGTTGCCGCGGCTTGGATTCGTTTCAGCATGACTGCCTACTGGAATATGGAAATGAATTCGGGAATGGGGTCAGCGCCGATGTTGGACTTCGCAAACTCAGCCCAACCGAACTGCTTTTTCCAGGATCAAACTTCAGCGTCATTCAGACCAGATCCATACGTGCGACAGCGCACAGAAATAGTTGTGACAACTTTCTAACATGGAGACTGCAATCACAGATTGGAGTTGTCATGAAAGGATTTATCCAGGACATTGAGGCTATTGCCCTCAGGAATGAAGAATTCCGCCAGGTTCTCTATACGGCAAAGTTTTGCCAACTCGTCGTCATGACGCTAAAACCCACAGAAGAGATCGGCGCTGAAGTCCACAATCTCGACCAGTTTTTCCGCGTGGAGGAGGGCAGTGGCGAGGCGGTGCTCGATGGTGTTCGTACCGCCATTCACGCTGGTTTTGCCGTAATCGTCCCCGCCTCGACCAATCACAACATCATCAATACCGGTACGGTTCCGCTAAAACTCTACACGCTCTATTCACCGCCGAATCATCGGGATGGTGTCGTTCATCACACACGTGCCGATGCAGAAGGCGACGACGAGTATTTCGACGGCAAAACAACGGAATAGAGCGGACGCTGGTACGGCACAAAAAGTGAAAAGAACCTATCTGGGCCGGCTACCCGAAAACGACCCGCTGCACGGCTATCTCCAGCAGGAGATGCAGCCACAAATCACCGGTGTGTCGGCAAGTTCGACCTACCGGGTGTTCCGGCTCAACGGTTCAAACGACGTGTACCAGTATGAAGACCGCAACACAGGAACCCGGCTCATTGGCAAGTTCTTCCTGTCATCGAGAAAGAAAGATGCAGAGAAGGCCGCGTCACACCTGACCAAGGAATTCGACAGTCTGTGCATGATGCGCGACTTTGGGCTGACCGGTTATCCGCATCATGTCGCCAAACCACTCGGCCGCAACTATTCGATGAATGCCCTCCTGGTCACGGAAGATTGCGAGGGGGAACTGCTCAGTGACGTGATTCTGGAGGCCATACAGAGCGGTGATCACTGCAAGCTCTATCAAAAACTGACGGCTCTCGCGTACTTCCTGTCGGTATTTCACAACCGGTCCGCCATCAACGAGGGTGTCGAGTTCAATCAGGAATGTGATTATATGGATAGCCTGATCGAGCGATTGATCGGGATCAAAGCCATCGATGGCGTAAAGGCCAACGAGTTGTACTGGCTACGCGACCAGTGGCGGCGCCAGCCAAGAATGTGGGAAGACCAGAAGGTCGTTGTGCATGGTGACGCCACACCGGACAACTTTGTGTTTGGCGAAGCGCTGTCCGTCATGGCCTTCGATCTGGAGCGAACCCGGCACGCTGATCGCGTTTTCGATACCGGCCGCATTGCCGGCGAACTCAAGCATTTCTTTCTGCGCGCTACCGCCGATCCGAACGCGGCCGATCGACTGATCGGCCACTTCCTTTGGGAATATGCCTGCCATTTCCCGAACCGCGACAGCGCTTTTCAATCGATACGCGGGCGAACGCCGTTTTACATGGGAATTACGCTATTGCGCATTGCGCGCAATACGTGGGTCGAGCCGGAACACCGTTATCGTCTGATCGCTGAGGCTGTCAAATGCTTGAGGAGGTATTGAATGATCATCAAAGGCATCATTTTCGACGTTAATGGAACACTGTCCGAGATCCGGACCAATGAATGGCACGACGACGTCTATCGCGTCATCAGCAATCTGCTGTCGTATCAGGGCATCTTGCTCGATCCGTCAGTCGTCAAATTCTTCTACTTTCAGGGGATGAAAGAACAGCGTTCAGCGCGCGTTGATCGTTATCCTGAGTTCAATACCGTCGAAATTTTTCGCGAGATCATCGCGCAGCATTCGACCGACTTCACGCGGTCGCTGCCGCGCGAAAAACTTAAACAGCTTCCGACACTGCTTGCCGAAGCTCACCGTGCCGCGTCACGTTTTGTCCTGCACCGCTATTTCGGCGTAGAAGAAACGATCCGCCACCTGCACCAGAACTATCATCTGGCCATAATCACCGATGCCCAGACGGCCTACGCTTTCCCGGAACTGCACGCGGTAGGGCTCTCCGATTATTTCGATCCGATCATCGTTTCGGGAAACTTCGGCTACCGCAAACCTGACGAACGCCTGTTCGCAAGTGCCTTGGCCGACATGAAGATGAACGCATCCGAGGTTTTGTACGTGGGCAACGACATGTATCGCGATGTGTACGGAGCGCAGAGAGCCGGGATCAAGACCGTCTTTTTCCGATCAAATCAGGGGACGCAGGAAAAAGACGGCGTAAAACCTGATTACATCATCTACAACTTCTCCGAGCTATTGAACGCCGTCCGGTTCTTTGAAAACCAGCAAGGGCAGCCGTGAACGCCCCCATATCAGCACAACCAGCGCTGACCAATACGGATGCCGAGACAGAAGAACAAACCCGCGTTGTGCTGCATCCGAAAGTCGATGTACGCAGCCTTTCGCTGGTCATACTCGCAACACTGGCCGGTATTTTCATGTTGCGCTGGGCCAGCGCTGTTTTTATTCCCGTATTGGTTGGGCTTCTTTTAAATTATGCCCTGTCGCCTGTGGTGAACTGGTTGCAGCTGCACCGGATTCCGCGTGCATTAAGCGCTGCCGTATTGATTGTCGGCATTTTGAGTGGCATTGGCACCGCTGGGTATTCGCTGAGCGACGACGCGAGCAGGTTGATATCGTCGCTGCCCGTCGCCGCACAAAAGCTCCGCCAGGTTGTTCGTACTTTGCCCGGCAAATCGGACAATGCGCTGGAAACCGTACAGAAAGCAGCCACCCAACTTGAACAGGCGGCCGAGGAAACCAGCCGGGCCGAACCGGTCAGCCGAGGCGTACAACGCGTGCAAATCGAAAAGCCGAAATTCGATATCAAGGATTATCTGTGGGACGGCACCCTCGGATTGCTTGGGATTCTGTATCAGGTCGGGATGGTGGCGCTTATCTCCTTCTTTCTGATGGTCTCGGGCGACAGTTACAGGCTCAAACTGATCAGGCTGGCGGGTCCCACGTTCAGCAAGAAAAAAATCACACTGCAGGCGCTCAATCAGATCAATCAGCAGATACAACGCTACATGCTGGTACAACTCTTCACCAGCATCCTGGTCGGCGTTGCTACCTGGCTTATTTTCCTGGCAATTGGCATGGAGAATGCGGCGGTATGGGGCATTGCCGCAGGCATTCTGGATCTCATTCCGTTCATCGGAAGCGTGGTCATAACAATGAGCTCGGCGCTGGTAAGCTTCCTGCAATTCGGCACGCTGGAGATGGCGCTGTTGGTCGGCGGCATCTCACTTCTGCTCCACATTATCGAAGCCTTCTTGCTGACACCCTGGCTGACCAGTCGCGCCAACAAAATGAATCCGGTAGCCATCTTCGTCGGCGTATTTGCCTGGGGCTGGCTGTGGGGCGTCTGGGGCTTGTTACTCGGGGTACCGATTCTGGTGGTGATCAAAGCCATTTGCGACCGGGTTGACGACCTTAACGCCGTAGGCGAATTCCTTGGCGCGTAGAGCCATAGTCATATCCCATCTACGTGCTGTAACGAACAGAACTCGCTTCAAGCATTCGCTATGGTGTGCGAATGGCCAACCGGTCATATCAAGTTTAAAAGGACATAACAATGAATTACATCGAACGAGACACCTATGGCATGTACAAATTCCCGACGAATGGCGGCCCCGGACCTCAGTTGATGGGAGCCGATACACTCAACGGCAATGACGTTTATAACCAGAAAGATGAAGATCTGGGCGACATCAAGGAAATCATGCTCAACATGCAGACTGGCAGAATCAGTTATGCAGTACTGTCGTTCGGTGGATTCCTGAGCCTGGGCGAGAAGCTCTTTGCCGTACCGTGGGAAGCATTGAAGCTCGATACGGAAAACAAGCGCTTCGTGCTGAATGTTGACAAGGAACGCCTCGAAGAAGCTCCAGGTTTCGACAAGGATAGTTGGCCAAACATGGCAGACTCAACCTGGGCTAAGGGTATTCACGCCTACTACGGCACGACGCCCCGTATAGACGACATGCGCGTCTAAGCATCTGCCCAAGACTCATTTGTGCCTGTTTGACCGGTGTGGATGAGTTTTTTTCTTTTCGATTTGCGTCCGGTCACTTACTGCTGAAGGATTCGACATGCCGAAAAATTCTTGGAGCGCGAAACGCGAGCGCCAGTATGGCCACATCAAGGAAAGTCTGCTCAAACGCGGTGAGGAAATTCACGTGGCTGAAGAAATTGCAGCCCGCACTGTAAACAAGGAACGGGCCCAACACGGCGAAGCCGAGCAGGCAAGCGCCTCTTCGATCAACGATATTTCATCAGGCCGGCGCGGCGGTCTGCGCTCTCACTCGGGTGCGGGTGGGCGAACATTGGCACAGCTTCATAATGAAGCACGCCAGCACGGTGTAAAGGGTCGTTCCAGAATGAACAAGGCGCAACTGGAAGAAGCATTGAGGCGCTGGTAGGCACTCTTGTTGAAACTTTGTGTAGGTTGGGCTGAGCTTGCGAAGCCCAACGTCCAGCGCTGATGTTGGGCTTCCCTCGGTCGGGTTCCTGGTCAAGCTCAAGGTGGGCGAGCCCCGAACACGATGGTCATGATTCGGCCGATCAGCAAGTCAGTATCCCGCCTTGTTCCGCTACCACGGCACCGAAATTGCCAATGAAACGTTTCGACACTTCGACTTCTGCCGTGTGCAGATCAGGGCCGAAGACGTGACGGGTTTGCAGGGGCATTTCGTAGTACACCCAGTGCGCCTGGCCTTCGAGGTATTCGACGTAGAAGTTACCCTTCCGGCCATCCTGGTTACTCACTGTCGAGTCTGCGCCATACGTCAGCAGTGTTTCGTTGCCGTCGTCGCGCAAATCGACCGAGTCGTGATAAGCATTCATGACGTGTGAAAATAACTTTTCGCCGACCTGAAAGATCTTGATAGTGGCTGACATTTTGTTTTCCTCATTTCAAATGCTGGTGAAACCAGCACATTGATTCAATATCCGAAGCGATTTCCTGTCGCTTGCCTTGGTGCATATGCGGCTCACTTTTATGTACTGCATTTTTACACCGTTGACATTGAGACTATGAGGAAAACCGGTCGCCGTCTGTCTGTTGGAGTACATAGACAGAAATAACTGAGAGCTCTTTTACTCAGGTGCTGCCGTTTTCTCCTTCCCCTTTGCCCCGCAGGGAATCTTCTTGAGGGTCCCGAATCGACACATCTGTATCGAGATGGGCGGTTCAATAGGTCATTTCTGTTTGGACAAAGGCTCCATTCCCACATCGATTACTTCATTGTTGACCAAGTATTTCGGCCTCATGGGCGAGTTGTGAACTAAGATTTGACGTTGCTCAGTTTGATCCAGGTCTGAACATAATGAATTCAAACGCCAAATGGTTTCTTGTGCTTGGCGGCCTCAATGCCGCCACCGCGGTTGCTCTGGGAGCGGCCGGCACGCATGCGCTTAAATCCCAGCTGGCGTTAAATGATCCGGCAGGGTGGTTCGCTGTTGCCCTCCAATACCATCAGTACCATTCGCTTGGCCTGATTCTGGTCGGTCTGGTGGCGGGGCGCTTCCCCTCTTCGAAATGGTTTGTCTGGGCTGGCTGGTTGATGCTTGCTGGAATATTTCTCTTCAGCGGCAACCTGTATTTGCGCAGCCTGGCGGGTGTTCATGCGCTGCATGCGGCGATACCCGTTGGCGGGGCGGCGCTCATTGCCTCCTGGCTGCTGTTCGCGATTGGCGGAATCCGGTCCTCAAAACATGGCCCGCAGGACACCCCATAGTGCCCCAAGCCATAGGCCGGTA
>JFJP01039875.1_pt1 | contig 12413 bp, 7 predicted proteins | sample 431651 | NCBI WGS metagenome assembly JFJP01 (sample SAMN02602958, study PRJNA72255) | Microbial mat metagenome, whole genome shotgun sequencing project. | biome: fresh water; feature: sink hole; material: water; isolation source: purple microbial (photo- and chemosynthetic) mats found in... | reverse complement strand
GCTGCGTTCAGGTGACCCAGCAGATGGTGGACGGGCACCCAGGGGAGACCTTCCTTCCACGCGATGGCTTTGGCGGCGCTGAAGGTCGTGAGCAGGCAGCCCACCAAACCAGGCCCTTGGGTTACCGCGATGCGATCGAGCTGCTGCCAGCCGATCTCGGCCTTGGCGAGGGCCTCGCCGATGACACTCCGGAGCTGGAGCAGGTGTTCCCGGGCGGCCAGCTCCGGCACCACACCGCCGTAGGGCGCGTGAATCTCGTCCTGGCTCTTGCGCACCATGGACCTGAGCACCGGGCCCGAGGCCGTCTCCTCCACCACCGCGGCGGAACAATCATCACAGCTCGATTCAAGGCCAAGAACCAACATTGGATTAGTCTACTTCAAGCATGACCCGACTCGTTCCCACTCGCATCGAACTGGCGCGCCCCCTGCCGCCCCTCACCTACCTCGCGCCGGAAGGCATTCCCGCTGGGCTGCGGGTGAAGGTCAAACTGCGCACAGGCAGCCTGGTGGGGGTGGTCCTCGGCCCTGACCCGGCGCCGCCCCAGGTCAAGCTGCGCCCCATCGAAGCGGTGGTGGATCCCTTTCCCCTGCTGCCGCCCAAGCTCAGGGCATTGCTGGAATTTGCCGGGAACTATTACGGCTGCGGCCTTCCTCATCTGATGGCCCTCTGTCTGCCTGCGGGGGTCCAGGCCGATTGGGAAACCCCATCCCCCGATGGGCGGCCCTTCTCGGACTTCCGGGAGGCGAATGATTGGTTGGCGCTGGAAGCCCTGGGACAGGCTTGGCATGAAGGCCGGTGGCCCCTTCCGGGCCTCTTCCACAGGCGGTCCCTCCGGGGGGCGGGAGTCACCGAAGTTCGCAGAACCTCTCAGCCCCACCCGTTGAAGGTGACGCCCACCCAGGCTCGGGTGCTTTCGGTGCTGGAGGAAGGTGGCGGTGCGGCCCGAGAGGAAGATCTGCTTGCCAATGCCAAGGTGGGCGTTTCCGTGCTGGCGACTCTGGAGCGGAACGGCCTCATTGAGCGGGTTCGACGGCTGGATCTGCTCTCCCAGAAACGGGAAGAGTCCCCCGCCCGGCACGTGATCCTCAATGAAGAACAGCAGCGCGCCTTCGCCGCCGTGGATCTGACGAAGTTCGGGGCCTACCTTCTCTACGGCGTCACTGGATCGGGTAAAACGGAAATTTACCTGGAACTGGCTGAAATGGTGCTTGCCCAAGGGCGTCGGGTGCTTTGGCTCGTGCCGGAGATCGGGCTCACCCCTCGACTCCTGGTTCGGCTGGAGGGGCGCTTTCCGGGGCAGGTGGCCGTGGGTCATGCAGGGCTCAACATGACCGAGAAGCAGGCGGATGTGATGCGCCTGCTCAACGACGAGGCACCTATCTTTGTGGGCGTTCGCAACGCCGTGTTGGCGCCCCTGCGTAACATCGGCCTCATCGTGGTGGACGAAGAGCAGGAATCCTCCTACAAGAGCGAAGAGCACCCCCGCATCCATGCCCGGGATCTGGCCATCAAGCGTGCCCAACTGGAGGATTGCCCCGTCATCCTGGGCAGCGCCACGCCAAGCCTGGAGAGTTGGCATGCGGCCCAGAGCGGGCGATACCGGCTGCTCAAGCTAACCCAGCGCCCAGCCGGGAGCACGCTGCCCACGGTGAAGATCGTGGATCTGCGGGAGTGCTACAAGACCGAGCGCAAGAAGGTGGTCTTCTCGCCCCTGCTGCTCAAGGCCCTCCAGGAAACCCTGGAGCAGGGCCAGCAGTCCATGCTCCTGCTGAATCGCCGGGGCTTCGAGAACTTCTGGATGTGTCGGGCCTGCGGCAAACCCCTGGACTGCCCCCACTGCGCCATCAGCCTTACGTACCACAAGGGTTCCTATCGCCTGCGCTGCCATCTCTGTGGGTTCGAGGCCGCGCCCCCGGAGGTCTGCCCTGCCTGCGGCGCGGAGCACCTGCGTGGAGTGGGAGAAGGTACCGAACAGATCGAGGACCAGCTTCAGGCGCGCTTTCCCACGGCCCGCATCCTGAGGTTGGATCGGGATACGACTCAGCGAAGAGGTTCCCTGGAGGCCGGTCTCCTAGCGGCGGAACACGGGGAAGTGGACATCCTCGTGGGCACCCAGATGCTCGCCAAGGGCCACACCTTTCCCAAGCTGACCCTGGTGGGCATCCTCAACGCAGATATGGGGCTCAAGATTTCAGATTTCCGAGCCGCCGAGCGCACCTTCCATCTGCTGACCCAGGTGGCCGGGCGGGCTGGACGCGCCGAACTTCCCGGCCGGGTGCTGCTCCAGACTTACAGCCCAGATCATCCGGCCATCATCCACGCCGTGGCGCAGAACTTCGAGGCCTTCGCTGAGGAGGAGCTGCCCTACCGGCAAGGCATGGCCTATCCACCCTTCGCAGCCCTGTCGCTCTATCGCAGCGAAGGCGACACGCCCGAAGATGCCCTGGCGCCTCTCCAGTCTCTCAAGGCTCGACTGCAGGCCATTGCGGGGCTGCGGATCCTCGGTCCCCTGGAGGCCCCCATCCCCAAGGTCAAGGACCGTTACCGCATGCAGCTGATCCTCAAGGCCTGGACCCGGGCCCCCCTGAGTGAGGCTCTCTGTGTCGCGCCCCTGCCGCCAGGCGGTGCCATCACCCTGGATCGTGACCCCCAAAGCTTTGGAGTGTGACTAAAATTTTTACACTCATAAGGAAACCCTTCATACATTCGCTTGGCGATCATCGGAAGTGTTGATATAACTCGCACAATTTCCTGTATTCCCCGCCCTCTCCAGGGCCGAACCTTTCACAGTCGAGGCATGCCATGGCGTTTGAGGTAAGAAAAGACAAAGGCTTCTCTCTTGCAGAGTTGCTTGTTGTGCTCACTATCATCGGCATTTTGTCGGCGGTGGGTCTTTTTATGATTGGAAACAAGCAGGCCGGGGCCGTTCGAGCGGTCATGGATGAGATCGAGGGTTCTCTTGCAAACGCTCATCAGGCTGCCGTGGCCACCGGTCGCGATGTGGCCATTCATAGCTGGGGAAATTGGACTACGGTTGGTACCCCCCTGATTCTTGCTCATGGTGATGCAGCCCTCACTGAGGCTGAAGTTTTGGCAGCCGCAAACAATCTGCGGGATAGTCTGCCGGTGGCGGCAGGGCTGAGCCAAACAGTAGCGGTTCCCTTTCGCTTTCGCTTGAACGACCCCAATTACTCAAGAGCTCGCATTGCCTTGGTTGGCAGCGGAGATTGGGCCACGGCCATGACCACGTTTGATGGAAAAACGAATCAGGGCCTTTCGGCTGTGGTCCCATTTTCGGCTGGTGGGGTGATGGCTGATCTCCTGGATGGTAACCTTCCCAAAGATGAATTCAACCTGCTCAATGGGGCCAATCCCCGTGCTCGAATCAGTGGTGGAAACAAACGCTTTAACGCGTCTTTTGTCATCCCGATAGTTGGAACTATTGGAAACGGTGGACCCATACCTGGCAGCCCGATGGGGTTGATTGTTGTGCTGAATAATGGCGCCACCATTTACAAATTCTATAATCCAGGCGCTCGGGATGGAGACGGCCAATGGCGGAGGATCTGATGCTGCGATCACGATCAAATTCGACTTTCCGCCGGGGACAAGGTGGTTTCAGCATGATCGAAATGCTGATGACGGCTTTCATCCTGGCGGTGGGGATTCTCGGCCTCACCATGCTGCAGACTATGTCCCTGAGGGCATCACGGGGGAGCCGGAGCCTCACCACTGCTGTCCTGGTGGCTGAGCAGGTGATGGATCAGGTTGAAATGGAAGGGCGATTGAGCTGGTTGAACAGCAAGGACGACAACCGTGTTGTAAGCATGGACACAGACCTCCCTAATCTGAAATACATCATCATTCCTGCGGCCACGCCCCTGGTGGAGACTTTCAATAGCAAGGGCGGGGTGGTCAATCCTGCGGATCCTGACCCTACCGTGCAAACTGCATTTTATACGGTCACCACCTCGCGGGTGCCCGCTCCGGCGGCGGCATCAGCCCGGCTGTCGGACGTGAGTGTGCAGGTACAGTTTGTTGATAACGTGGATCAAAACAGCGCGCCCGTCCAGCGGACTGTTTCCTTGACCAGGAGAGTCGTTCATGGCTAAGCCTCGGTTTTTTAAGGGGCCCAATGGGTTCTCTCTGGTTGAGCTTCTCGTGGCCCTGATGTTCACGATGCTGCTTATGGCGGGCATGGCTACGGTGTTCAAGTCAAGCCTCTCCACTTTCTATACCTCTGGTGAACTCCTCTCCAGTGCCCGTCGAAACCGCATGTCCATTGATTTGCTCGGGGATGACCTGAACGCGGCTCAGATGTACCTTCTCGATCTCTCGATACCCCCCCTGGTGACGGCCGCCATGCCTCCCTTCTTCATCGTGCCAAATGTCCCCATTCCTGGGGCCGGTGTGGGTGATCCGCAAACGACAGATGAACTATATTTCTACCTCGACCAGCCGTTGGCCTTCGAGGGGTCTCTTGCGGGGGCTGGGCCCGCCCGGACTGCTGCTGAACTCGTTATGCAGGGAGCGGCATTCCAAGCCTCGGATCGCACGTTCGACATCGAATGTCCGGAGGGCTACGCCAGCCAAATTAAGCAGGGACAGATCCTGATCTTCAAGGATTCCTGGGAAATTGCCTATATTGACACGCCGCCAGGTACTCCTGTGGGAAACCGAGTCACCGTGGTCGCAGGGGCCGATGCCAAGGCTGCGATGACAGGTACGGGTTCTGCGGGTTTGCCGTCCAAGGCCAAGCATATCCCTGGTTCCGGGGTGGTTATCATGCAGCCAGCCCAAATGGTTCGCTATCGTGTGCAAATGTTGCAGTTGGATCCCACCAGGGCTGCTGGCATTCCGTGTTTGGTGAGGGATCAGGGCACCTACAACGGCGCCAATTTTGTGGCCGACCAGCCGCAGCAGATCGTTACCGAGAACGCCTCAGGCTTCAAGGTCTATCTCAGCACCAATTCAGGTACCTCTTGGGCCGGGCTTGGGCTTGGTGCAACTGGGTTCGATGCGGGCTGGGACCAGGGAATTCGCGCCCAGCTGGATACTCAGCTTGCGAGTTCGGGTCGCCCAAACTTTCAAACCACCCGGGGCGACGAGCACTGGCTGCGTTCAATCCCTACGCTTGTGCGGGTTGATGTCACGACACGTACAGCCACTCAGAGGACCGAATACGCAAACGTGCCAAACACGGCTGCCTTCCGGGATCTCACTCAGAGTCTTGTCTTCGTGCCGCGCCATACCGGCCTGACCATGAATTGAATGGAACGGTGACTCATGTTGAATTCTAAACAAATCAGTGTTCATCGATCAGAAACTGGGGGCATAACGATTCTTGTCGCCCTAATGTTGCTGGTACTCCTGACCATCGCTGCTGTGGGCATGTCCAAGAATTCCTTTCGGGAAATAGTCACCACTGGGTTTGTGCGGCAAGGGGCCATGGCCCGCAACGTGGCAGATTCTGGGGTTGAATGGGCCATTCACTGGATCGATTTGGAGAATGGCAAAGTCGCCACTGGAGTGGCTCAACAGTTCACGGCAGTCAAGGCCGGTCTACTTCAGGATCCTCTGCTGGCGGGGAAGGCGAAAGACATTACCTCAGTCAACCCTGCCGCTCCAACTGACTACGTCCCTGGTGATGCACTGCAGTCGGATTTGACGCTTGTCGGCCCCGCTGGGGTAACCCAGGGCTTTACGGTGGGTTTGACGCTGATGGGCAAGCTGCCCATCGCGAACATGAGCCAGGGCACGGGTGCGGGCGCTTTCACGCCTGCGGCCGGCGGCCCACTGAACCAGGCTCCAGATCTCTGGGCTGTTCGATCCGATGCCCAGGTGATCCAGGGTCCTACCACTTTCATCCACGCCAAAGAGGTGTGGGTCTCCACGCCTGTCCAGTAGCCCGAGGAGTCAGCCATGACCCGAAATCATCAGACCCTCCTTCGCTCTTGTCTCTGTCTAGCGCTCGGTGCAGCTGCATGCCTGCCCCTTCGCGCCCAGTTGGACCCGAGGCTCCAGGGGAGCAAGACAGACTTTACGGATCTCTACCAGCAGTCGGCCAGCCTCAAGGCTAGGCCCGAGATCCTCACGGTGTTCGACTACTCGGGTTCCATGATGTCTCTGATGAACCATCCGCTGTATCGAAACAACGATAACGCTGACGGGGATCCTTATCGAACCATGAGGTTCCGGCTCACCAATGGTGCTGCGGGTGCGGCTCCTAACAACACCTACACCATCAGGGCCAGGGCCGCGAACTGCCGGAATGCGACCTCGACCTATAAGGTAACGGTGAGTTCTACCGGAGCCGTGGGGGTAGCCGCCGCTGCCCCTACCACGGACAGCTGTCTGGCCACTACTACGGCGCCTACCTACACGATCACGGCCCGCGCTGCCGGCAATACCAATGCCTATGCCACAGTCACTTTTTCCCCTGCAGGAAGTGGGGCAAACCCGAACTACAGCCTGACGGGCAACGGCAACAGCGGTACAAAAACCAATTCGCTGGGTAGTTTCACGATTACTCATTCCGGGGGCTCGACCACACCTGCCCCAACCATCGAGCTCAATTCAACCTCGGGTCCCACTGGCACAGTCATTACGATGACGGCCTATCTGACCCATCCACCGGCGCCAGTGCAGGAACCGCCCCTGCCCGACAACAACAACATCAGCTGGTCCATCAACAACGGTGGGTCCGTCTCTGCGGGTGCAACCACGGTCTTCACCGCTGGGTTGAGATACCGCTCGGTGGCCACCTGGACCATTCCGCCATTTACGCCGACTACGGACGATGCAACCCGGCTGCGGGCCATTTCTGTCAGTCCCGGTTCTCCCTTTGCGTCGGGTGCAACGCTGAACTTCAGCACCTACTTCCGAACCCGTGGGTCCAGTGATCGGATTAACTGGACGGTCGAGAAGGGCACCGGTAATCAGTGTGACGCCGGGTATTCGACCATCACACCGGGGTACACCACGGGCAATACCACTGCAGCACCCGGTGGCACTGTGGCCTGGAAAATCCCTTCCTATTGCAATGTTTCCGGCCCACCTGCGGGGTCCTACGTTACAGTTTCACTGGACCCGAGGGCTGGAAGTTCTCCGGTTTCGGGCGTTACTTATCTCACCTCAACCCTTAGCGCAAGAACGGACACTGTCAATTACGAGGCTCTTCGCAAGCCCGACGGCACTCCGGTAACCCAGGCGGATGCCGACAATGCCAGTACGACCTCGGGACTCCGTGGGGCCAGTGTCTCGCCCAGGAGCACGGATGTGCGCAACTGGATTCGGGCCGCGAGTCATGTGCGTTTTCGTGCAAATGTGGGGGGCGGTGTCTATCGTACGATCGATATCCCCATACCCTGGAAGATCATTGAACCCTCTAGCACTGCCAACCCACTGGAATCGCAAACCGAATTTGATCGGCAGATCAAGAAGACGTACGCAACAGATGGGACCCCGATTACGCTTAACTACGGCAGCGGTAGCCAGATCGAAATGGACCTGAACTACCGTATCGAGGCAAGTGCAGGGGGCGTTTTTGCAAGCGAACCCTTCGTCAGCGACAATGGAGCCGCTTCTTACGATGGGAACGCACTTGGCACGGGTGCAACCACGGATGCCTACCTTTATTCCGTGCAGTACCGGCCGGCCTATGTGAGTTGGCTGTTCACTGGGAAGTACCAGAGTAGCAATGCCAACAATCCCAACTACACGCCGGATTCTTCTCTGGCCGGGAAGTACATCATTTTTGATGCGGATAAGACCAATCTTGCGGCCAACCAGGGCAGCGTGAGTTGGGGGCAGGGCTATGGGCCCACTGGGAATTGGGGCGACATCCCGGTTCCCAGGTACAACACGGATGGATCCTATCGGGACAGTGTGTCCGAGGAAGCCTCGACCTATCGCATTCCGGACCGCACTCGTTTGCAGGCCACCAAGATCGCGGCCATCAAGACTTGGATCAGCCATCAGGCTGATGTATGGTGGGCCTTCCGATGCTTGAGCCCCGGTGGGGAGGCGGGCACTACGGACATTAACAACAACTCTAATGCCAGTCTGACGGCTGGGGACCCCACCACGACCCATATCAACGGCACGGACTCCGGTTGGACCGTGCTGAACAACACGGCCGCCCAGGGTATAGACTCCCCCTCCGGGAATTCTGTTACAGGCATGAACCGCATTGCCAGCATGTTTGCCAAAGGTGGCACGCCGCTGACCTACGCAATGGCCCGAGGCTTGGCCCAGTACACGGACCCGAATAGCGTGTTCAATGCTGTGGTGGGTAGTGAGGTTTCCCAGTGCGTCAACCACTACTTGTTGCTCTTTACTGACGGCCTGGACAATAACGGCACCAACACGCTCAATGGGAATACGACAACTCCCTACATTACCGGTACCGGCTCGGGCGCCGCCCTTGATGCGCTGGCCGGGAATCGCGCCTTGATTAACCAAACGACTGGTGCGATCTCCTCGCAGATCAATCGCTACGGCAGTTACTGGAACCTGTTCACGTTTGCCGGAATGGCCGCCCATCTATCGGACCCATCCTTCGGCACCATCAACCGTGATTATGTGGCGGCCCTGGACCCTGGCACCACAACCACTTCTGGAACACCTTCATCCTTCGCCCCCTTTGCCCTCAAGAAGCGCAATGGTGTCACTTTTGACAAGGATCAGCGCATTACCATCATGACCGTCGGGGTGAGTCTCGGTGGGAAGTACACGGACAGTAGCAGTCCCAAACGCTCCCTGTTCCTGGGAGCCGTTTGCGGGGACCCGACAATCAAGTCCGGAGCATTGAATTCGTTCCGTGGATTCGATGGGAGAAAAGCTGCCTCGCCTAGTCCCGACAATGATTGGGAACCCAAACCTGGGGAAGAGTCCAATTATCCGGACTCTGGACGGCGGAAATCTGGGGCGGTGTATTTCTTTGACGCTACGACTGCAACCAAGTTGCTGGATGCAATGGAGGTCATCTTCCTGATCGCCACCAACGATAAAATCAAGAGCTCGACTGCGAATCCCAACATGCCCTTTGTTGGAGCCAGCTTCGGTAAACAGCTCTACAGCGGTGTCTTTGAGCCATCGACTACGCCCAGTGCTGTGTGGAGTGGCGATCTCTTGATGTTTGGGACTCGGGAAGTGAATGGCGTGACTCAGATTGTGGACAGGGACGGCAACCAAGCTACGGAACTGAATACGGGTACAGCCCAATGGTCTGCCCGCGAAGCTCTGGAACTGTCCAGGAAATGGTATGACCGCAAGCTTTACACCCGTCTCCCCAATGCTACCGCCCTTAAACTCTTCAAAGATACAGGGGTGGATTATGACGACAACACCAATGGATTGAAGAATTTCGTGGCCAAGGCCAAGCCAGTGGGTAGTGCGGCCCAAAAGGCGGTCATTCAGTTTGTGGCCGGCGGCGACACGATCAAGGGCCCCTTTGATACGGATGGTCGTCCTACGGTCAATCGCAAAAATCTAATGGGAGACATCATCAATTCCGCCCCGGCTGCCCTGGAATACAAGTGGTCGGATGTGGTCGGCAGTCTCACGCCTCGCCTCGCGGCGGTTACCGGTGCCAATCGATTCCGGCTCATCCTGGTGGGTACCAATCAGGGGTGGGTGCATGCCTTCGGGGAGGTCACCAAGATTGAGAAAATCCCAGAAGGTCAGCCCAATGCTGGGCAGGAGATGGTGACAGGAGCTGTAGACGAGTTGTGGAGCTTCCTGCCCACGGACTTCCTGGAGAACCTTGACTACATCACTAATGATGGGAATCTCCATCGCTTCATGTCCGACGGCACCCCTGGCCTGTATCACCTTGATTTGCCAAGTGCAGCGGGTCCGGGCAATGGTGTGGTGGATGTAGCTACCGAGCGCGCGATCGCCGTTTTTGGATTGCGTAAGGGCGGCCGCAGCTACTATGCCCTGGACATTCACAATCCATTCAGTCCCTCCCTCAAATGGTCCCTGGTACCAGACGAGGCTGCCACTTTCTCCAACACAATCGCTGGAGGACCGACTGCCGGAGTGGTTCAGCCCATCCTCGAGAAAATGGGATTTTCGTCATGCACTCCGGCTTTTGGTCGAATTCAGTTTGGGGAAGGCGCCAGCGCAGTCATCAAGGATGCGGTATTCCTCGGGGGTGGGGCCAGCGTTCCCCAGATTGAACACAACTTCCCGGTGTATCCACCCCCTGCAATGCAGGCGACCAAGTTGGGGCGTTCCATCCTTGCCTTGGACGTCTACACCGGTGCGGTTTTGGCTGCCCAGGATCTGACTAGTGCCAGTATTGGCGGAGACACGGTGGGCCCTGTGAGCAATGGTGTGGTGCCCTTTGAATTCATCCTCAATTCCGGTATGGCCCAGCGCGCCTATTTCCTGGACTATAGCGGTGGCCTTTGGGCTTGGGGTTCAAAGGCTGTCTATGCTGCGGCCCCCTACCAGGATTTCCGCATTGATACCTCGAGCATCAAGGATTGGTCGGTACGCAAGGTCTATCAGGACTCTTCCACTGGCGGGAATCCCCGTTATTCCACCGTGCCTGCACCCTTCCGGGTGGGTACCTTTACTGGCAAGTCCATTACCCTTGGCGGCGCTTCCCCGGCAGCGGTGGGCATTGCCATGGTCAGTGGCGATCGAAACAACCCCTTGGACCAGAGTTACAACACCACTACTGATTTATGCCCCACCAAACATCGCCTGACCGTTGTTTTTGACCGGCAGGATAGTCGTGCTTGGTCCCTGGATACAGCCTCGGGCCCGGACCTTGGTATCACTGATACCAAGCTTGCCAACTTCACCCCTGCGAGTGCTGTGACCTCAACTCCAGCGGTCTCCTGCTCGGACTCCCTCTTCAAGCTCATCACGCCGGGGTGTCCCGACTACTACCTTGCCCCCAGCAGTGGAACACCCAAATTTGGCTACTATGTTAATTTCCCTGGGATTTCCAACAATTTCGTTTCTAAGGGGATCAATCCTCCCCTCGTGGTTTCTGGCAATCTTTTCTACAACTATTTCACCCCCACCAAAGCGGACCCATGCAAGGGTGGAACCGGGGATAGCTATTCCTGGGTCATCACGGACGTACTTAACCCCATCGTGAATGATGGGAGAACCGAGCTGACTCGGCGAAGCGGTCTGATCGATACTTGGAATGGCGTGGCCTCAGATTTCATCGCCAAGGGCACCCGCGGGGTCATCCAGGGAGGGGTCGTTTCCGTCAACAATCCTCAGCCTGGTGGCAGCCTCACTACGCCAGAGATTCATACCACCCTTGTAGGTGGTGGACAGCGCTTCCCTAAACCCCGCGTCTGGCGTACGGTCCAGGGGATGAATCCATAGCACTCACATTCTTGCCATATCGGGGCCCGTGAGGGCCCCGTTTTTCATATCAGGGTCGGGTGGTGGTACGCTTGGGTGTGCTTGATCCTTTGCCTACCGCCTCGCTTCGCCCCAAAAAGGCCTTTGGCCAGAATTTCTTGGTAAATGAGGGGGCGGTCCAGACCATTGTTAGCAATGCCTTAACCTCGGCTGCGCCAGGGCTATTGGAGATCGGCCCGGGACCGGGGGTCCTCACCGAGCGCCTGTTGAAGGATGGTCGGCCGCTTTGGGCTATCGATCTTGATCCCGAGGCTGTCGCGTTGCTGGAACAGCGTTTTTCAGGGCTCGCCAACTTCTGGGTAATTCTGGGAAATGCTGTTCAGGCAACGTTTCCGTTGGAGGGGCCTTGGTCCGTGGTCGGCAACCTCCCCTACAATGCTGCAACGCCAATCCTTACTCGTTTTCTGCTTGAGCCCATCCCCTGGGAACGCCTGGTGTTTATGTTCCAGATGGAGGTGGGGCAGAAGATCATGGGCCAACCTGGAACCAAGGAATACGGGCCGCTTTCGGTGATCTCCCAACTCTGCTGTAAGGTGACCCGCTTGATGAAGCTGGGACCCGGATCCTTTCGCCCGGCTCCCAAGGTGGATTCGGTGGTGCTTCGCTTCGACCCCCTGTCTGAGGCTCCGGATTACCCGACTCGGAAGGCACTGCTGGAGCTCCTCCACCGCAGTTTTGCCCATCGGCGAAAAACGCTCGCCAATAATTGGCAGGCCATTCTCACTGCCGATCATACTCGGGCCTTGCTCGAATCTGTAGGTTTGCCACCCGCTGTTCGGGCCGAGGCCGTGTCTCCCCTGATCTGGCTGCGTCTCTTGAAATCCGTCCAGGACACTGGAAATCTACCCAAGGAAAACCATGGAATCATCCACAACGCTGTTTGAAGGCTGGCAGGAGGCTCCCAGCGACGGAGAGCTGCGGCTGATCCCCATCGGGGGGCTCGGCGAGTTCGGGATGAACGCCTTGGTGGTGCACACGGCCAAGAGCCTCTTCCTGGTGGACTGTGGCCAGCT
>JFJP01002236.1_pt1 | contig 12415 bp, 10 predicted proteins | sample 431651 | NCBI WGS metagenome assembly JFJP01 (sample SAMN02602958, study PRJNA72255) | Microbial mat metagenome, whole genome shotgun sequencing project. | biome: fresh water; feature: sink hole; material: water; isolation source: purple microbial (photo- and chemosynthetic) mats found in... | reverse complement strand
GACTTACATCGCTGCAGTAGGTTTTTCTATTCATCCGCCAAATCTACGAAATATCGAACATCTTTCCAAAAGATTTCGAACGGGCTCTGAGAGGTTCGATCTGAAGAGTGCAGCAAGAAGGCATGCAATGATTTATTAACCGGAGCTATCACAGATTAGTGTGGTCCTGAAAAATCAGACAGGTCAATCTATGTATCATACAAACACAGATAAGATAAAAGAGTTACATGCAAAAGCATGTAACTCTTTTATCTTATCTGGTAGGCCCCCCCAGAGTCGAACTGGGCACCAACGGATTATGAGTCCGCTGCTCTAACCAAGCATGAGCTAGGGGCCCAATTTCTCAGGACAGTTGCGCGACGCTCGCAGTGACTCATCGAATGCGCTCATAACAACATCTTAAACGACAGGGAAGTCTCGTATCATAGAAGAATACCGGGACTAAAGGTAGCGTAAGTAACAGTTAATCAGCCAAAAATACTGAATGATTCACTGTTATTTGATTTAATTGCCTTCAAGAAAGCTTTTCAGCTTGTCTGAGCGCGAAGGGTGGCGCAGCTTGCGCAGCGCTTTAGCCTCTATTTGACGGATGCGCTCACGCGTTACGTCGAACTGCTTGCCGACTTCTTCCAACGTGTGGTCGGTCGACATTTCGATACCGAAACGCATGCGCAAAACCTTCGCTTCGCGTGGGGTCAGCGAATCGAGGATGTCCTTGACGACGCTGCGCATCGATGCGTGCAACGCGGCATCGGCCGGCGCCAAAGTGTTGGTGTCCTCGATGAAATCGCCTAGATGCGAATCGTCATCGTCGCCGATCTGTGTTTCCATCGAAATCGGCTCCTTGGCGATCTTCATGATCTTGCGGATCTTATCTTCCGGCATTTCCATCTTGATTGCCAGCGTTGCCGGATCCGGCTCAGCGCCGGTTTCCTGCAAGATTTGACGCGAGATGCGGTTCATCTTGTTTATCGTTTCGATCATGTGCACTGGGATACGGATGGTGCGGGCCTGATCGGCGATCGAACGTGTGATGGCCTGACGGATCCACCATGTCGCGTAAGTAGAAAATTTGTAGCCGCGGCGATATTCGAACTTGTCTACCGCCTTCATCAAACCGATATTACCTTCCTGGATCAGATCCAGGAATTGCAAACCGCGGTTAGTATATTTCTTTGCGATCGAAATGACCAGACGCAAGTTGGCTTCGGTCATTTCACGCTTGGCCATGCGCGCCTTACGCTCGCCGGCGCCCATTTTCTTATTGATACCGCGTAGATCTGGCAAAGGCAGTACGATGCGTGCCTGTAGGTCGATCAGGCGTTGCTGCAGTTCTTTTACTGCCGGTATGTTACGACTCAGCACAGAGCTGTATGTATAGTTACCATCGACTTCATCGTCAACCCAGCCCAGATTGGTTTCATTTCCAGGGAAAACCTTGATGAAGTGCGTGCGCGGCATGCCGCACTTGTTGACCACGACGTCCAAGATCTGACGTTCGATTTGACGCACTTCGTCAACTTGGCCGCGCAATGTGTCGCACAGTTTTTCTACAACTTTGGCGGTGAAACGGATACCCAGTAATTCGTTCGAGATGATTCCCTGCGCTTTGACATACGGCTTCGAGTTGTAGCCCTCTTTTTCGAAAGCCTTGCGCATCTTGTCGAACTGCGTAGAAATGGTCTCTAACTTGCCTAGCGCATCGTGCTTCAGTTGCTCAAGTTGTTCGGCCGAGAAGCCAGCGGCGCCAGTCGACGAACTAGTGTCATCGTCTTCCTCTTCTTCGCTCTCGTCGTCCGTCGCAGGCGAGGCTGCGCTCACCGCTACTGCTTCGTCTGTCTGGTTAGGGTCGACTAGGCCGTCAACGATTTCGTCGATCTTGATTTCATCCTTGCCGATCTTGTCGGCTGCCAGCAGGATTTCGGCGATAGTGGTCGGACAAGCCGAAATTGCCTGGATCATGTCTTTCAAGCCGTCTTCGATACGTTTGGCGATTTCGATTTCGCCTGCGCGTGTCAATAATTCGACCGAACCCATTTCACGCATATACATGCGGACCGGGTCGGTGGTACGGCCGAAGTCCGAGGCGACGGTCGACAGCGCGGCTTCAGCAGCGGCCTCGGCATCATCATCACTGGCGACGGTGGCAACGGTGTCGGACAGCAGCAATGTTTCTGCGTCAGGCGCTTGTTCGTAGACTGCGATGCCCATGTCGCTGAACGTACCGATGACGCCTTCGATGGCTTCAGGATCGATAATATTTTCAGGCAGGTGATCATTGATTTCGGAGAAGGTCAGAAAACCACGTTCCTTACCCATCTTGATCAGCATTTTGAGCTTTTGCCGACGCGCTTCGAGTTCTTCTTCGCTGGCTTCAGTGTCGGACGAGAATGCATCTTTCAGCAACGCCTTTTCCCTGGCTTTGCGATCCTTGGCCTTGGCCTTGTCGGCGGCTTTCAGCTCGGCCCGTTCGACCGCGTTGAGTGCTGCCACTTCATCGTTTTCCGGCTGAAATTCTTTTGGCTTGCGACCACGACGTCCGGGAACTTTGACCGACGGTAGGATATAGCCGGAAGTATCAATCGCTGCCAGTGTTGCGGCATCCGTGGTTTGACTTACGCCTGACCCAATCATCACACTAACATCGGCTTTGACCGGAGCCGCGGCTGCATTTTGTGATGATCTGACGACTTTGAGTTGAAGTTTCTTGTTTGTCACAGGGGCTTTCGATTTCACAGATACTAGTTTTGCAACAGTTCTTGATGCACTTTCCTTCGTGGTTGTTGCAGTTGCTTTAGAGATTACTTTCTTGTTAACGGGCTTAGTAGGCGATTCCGATGAAGCTGCCGTTTTCTTTACGGAGTATTTCGGTATTGAGGAAGAGGCGCTTGATCTAGCCGCTGCTGGCTTCGTATCTTTAACAAAAAGTGTCAGGGATTTTACGGATATTTTCATTGCGTTCGCCATGGAATCAAATACCAATTTGGTTACACTGATTTGCGCTATGGTTATTGCGGCCCGCTGTCAGTTCGTTTAAACTTTACCAAGTTTAAATCGCCGACAAAGCCGCCTGCTCACCACATCTCTCTACGTTTCTATCCCATTCAGAAAAACTAGTGTTACTATCAATTCAGTAGCTAAATAGGCTACTTCTAAGAAGTTTAATCTAAATCTTTAATTGTAACATAATGGGGACATTCTTCCAATCGAAACGTCCCGGATCTTGTTGTTGTGGGCCTTGTCCTGATCTTGACCTACCTGTATTTTCAGAGAATTTTTAGCATAAGCTGGTTTCCGCCTCAGCTTCGCGCCGTAATTGCTCCTGCTTTTGCATCAAACCTCGATATTGCTGGCGCGCTTCGTCGCTACCTAAGCCGGACGCCGCAAGCTGATCAAGTTCATTTTTCAATATCTTTATTTTAGTCTGGCGAATTGCGCCCGCCAGTTCTAATCTTGCAGTCTCTGTTTCCGATTCCCATTCCGCCGCAATTTCTGCAATCAAGGATTCAAAATTCTCGCCGCCTTTACGCAAATGCTCTGCCAGTGTCGCAAAATTCGCCTGGTCGCCCATTTCATGGCTAGCGGTAATCAGGCGCGCTAACATTTCCGCCAGATCTGGGGCAAAGTGCGCTACCGCATCCAGTGCCGCGTCGTCCAACTCGGAGGCAAGTGCCGGATGCGCCACCAGCAGGCGGATAATTTGCCGCTCCAGTCCGATCGGGGCAGGGCGTTTACCACGCGGCGGCGCGTGGCGTGTCGCGGCGATCGGTTTGGTCAGCTCGAATAATGACTCAATTTCGGCTGGCGTCGATTGCGTCAGCTGCGCCAGTTCACGGACAATTTGTAGCCGCAACGATGATGGTGGCATCAATTGCAGCAACGGCTTGGCATCGAATTGCGCCCGCGCTCGTCCTTCCAAAGTGCTCAAATCGGTTTCGGCTGTCACCTCGTTGAGTAGAAACTGCGATAGTGGCATTGCGTCATGAATTTGACTTTCGAATGCCTCTGCGCCCATTTCTCTGACAAAACTATCCGGGTCGTGTTCCTGTGGTAAAAATAAAAACTTAACCACTTTGTTATCAGTGGCGTGCGGCAGGCAGGCAGGCAGCACGCGCCGCGCAGCTCTCCGACCAGCCCTGTCGCCATCAAAACTGAATACGACATGATCGGTTTGGCGCAACAGCTTGTGCACATGGGTTGGTGTGCAAGCTGTTCCCAGTGTGGCCACCGCTTGCGGAAAACCAAATTGTGCCAACGCCACCACGTCCATGTAACCTTCTGTCACCAGCACGTAGCCAGCCCCCCTTATTGCCTGGCGCGCCTCGAACAAGCCATACAATTCGCTCCCTTTCTGAAATAGGGGTGTTTCCGGAGAATTCAAGTACTTCGGTTCGCCACTATCCAGCACGCGGCCGCCAAAGCCGATGACTTGACCTTTGGTGTTGCGAATTGGAAACATGATGCGATCGCGAAAGCGGTCATAGCGTTTACGGTTATTGCCTTTTTCATCGGTGCGATCGATCACCAGCCCGGCTTCGACCAGTGCCCTGACTTCGTAATTCGGGAACACCTGGCGCAGGCTGTCCCAGTTGTCTGGGGAGTAGCCCAATCCAAACCTGGCGGCCACTTCACTGGTCAGGCCGCGCCGCTTTAAATAATCGACTGCGTGCGTAGCGTTGCGCAATTGCTGTCGATAGAAATCGCAGGCGCTGCTCATCGCGTCCGACAGCGCCAGGCTTTTGGCCTGGCACTCTGCTCGCTGCGCAGGGGGAATCTTGTCGTCGTTGTCTGGTACCGTCATGCTGACGCCTTGCGCCAAATCATTGACCGCTTCCACAAAACCTAGCCCGGAGTATTCAATCAGAAAGCCGATCGCTGTCCCGTGTGCGCCGCAGCCGAAACAGTGATAGAACTGTTTGGTCGGGCTGACGGTGAAGCTGGGGGATTTCTCGTTATGGAACGGGCACAAGCCCATCAGGTTGGCGCCTCCCTTTCTCAATTGGACGTATTTACCAACCACGTCGACTATGTCGACGCGGTTGAGCAGGTCCTGAATAAACGATTGCGGGATCACGTAGATTTGATGGAGATAGGAACTATATCGGATATTTTATGTGTTCAGGCGTTGGTCAATATCGCTTTCACCAGCGCTGATACCGCCGTCATATCGGCACGGCCGGCCATCTTCGGTTTCAGTATTGCCATTACCCTGCCCATGTCTTGCGGTCCGGCGGCTGCGCTGATAGCCACTGCTGTGGCGACTTCTTCCTGGATTTCCGCTTCCGATAAGCCTGCCGGTATGTAAGTCGAGAGGATCGCAAGTTCAGTTTTCTCGATGTCTACCAAATCCTGACGGCCACCGGCTTCGAACTGGGTGATCGAATCCTTGCGCTGCTTGATCATTTTTTCGATGATGGTCAGAACGTGGGTATCGTTCAGCTCGATGCGCTCATCGATTTCCTTTTGCTTCATCGCGGCGGTAATCAACCGGATCGCGCTCAGTTTGATCGTATCCTTGGAGCGCATCGCTTCTTTCATGTCGTCGGTAATCTGTTCTTTCAAGCTCATGCAGTTCTCCAAGTGGTGGGGTTTCGTGTTGGATGGAGAACTAAAGTGATTAAATTAAGATGCTGAAATATCTGGACCTCGAAATACCTACAGCACGCTGCCATCCTGGCCACGCTATACTCACCGCATTCTCCCACGGTTGCGCTTTAGCTGCCGACATTACAGCGTTCGCTACGGTTTTTTAAGGCCGCTTATTACCTCTATTTTGCCTTTGTTGCGCGGTTTTGCTATTAATTTTTATGGCAACGGATACATTGCAATAAACCTAACCATAAACAGAAAAAATCCGCTGCGTAGAAATACCGGAGCGGGTTTATAATTTTATTCAATCAACCGCACCTAGTGCGATGAAAAATTAATGCAATTATTAGTACAATTTTTTCGGCAGTTGCTGGCTACGGATGCGTTTGTAATGGCGCTTCGCAGCTGCTGCGAGCTTACGTTTGCGCTCAGCAGTTGGCTTTTCGTAGAATTCGCGTGCACGCAAGTCAGTCAGCAAACCTGTTTTTTCAATGGTGCGCTTGAAGCGACGCATAGCGACTTCGAACGGTTCGTTTTCTTTAAGATGAATTGTGGTCATGTAAATTAAAAACCAAGTTTATATACGTAAATAAAAAATTATAGCGGGGAAAACCAATAAATGGAAGTCTTATCTCGCTTTTACACAATCTTGCCGTTAATTTTCACAAAAGTCTGACTGCCGCACGCGCGGCAGTCAGACTTTTGTGAAAATTCGATCTATAAACAAAACTAGAGTATCGCCCACTATTGCCCCAAGAAAAAGGCCGACAGCAAGAAAAAAACTAAAGTTTAGGAGAGTATAGTTTCTTCGGTACGAAAATCGCATCAGCCAGAATGATTGGAAAGGTATTGTTTTTTGTGCGCAGATCGACCAAACCTGCTTGTTCCGCCGTCAGACTTCGTATCAATTCCTCCTGCTTGATGAGCAATTCGCTTGCTACCACGCTGGATTCAAATTTGGCGCCCATTGTTGGGTCCGATGCGTTCTTGAAGTTCACTTCTAAGCGAGCCTTCTCAGAATTGGCCCGGCCCATTTGAATGGCGTTGGCCTGCGGCTGGTAGGTAATCCAGGTTCGTTTGAGCATCGATTCCAACCCTACGCTGTGTGAATTGATGAAGGCCTGAACCGCCGAGTTCAGATTGGCTTTTGCTTCGCTAGATGAGAAACCGGCTACGCTGATATCGACGAAATCGGTGTTTTTTTCCAGCGATTGCCTTCGGTGTTTTGCGGAGTAGGCGCGCGCGCCCATCGCTATCTTCATCCAGGGCCAAGCCTGCTGAGGTTAGCGCTTCATTTTGTACCTTGTAATTGGCGTTGCTTGAAGCGCTCGTCTGATTGGGTGGTCGGTTCTATCAGTGTTGTGATAGGGGTTGGAAGCTGCCCAATTTGCAATGCTCTCACGCTCCCCCATTTTTGCGGTGGCGTCAATGCCAGCACAGCTATAATCGCGGCAGCGATGATAACGCACCCCAAAACAATCGTCCAATGATGCTTAAGGCTATCCCACATTGCAGTAAGCTGCCAGATAGTAACAGCACATTTCATTGGATGGGATGTGCTAGTGCAAAGGGCGGAAGAGTCCAGTTCATGGATCCTCCAGAGAGTTGGTTTTGCGTCGTTACAACGACGCCGCAGGATGCCATATCGGTAGATGAATGGTGTGTTGCTGATCGATGAACTACCTTCGCATCATGTCGTTAAGCCGGGTCGCCTTGGCTTGATTACGTTTTTATTCCGATGTGCTTGGGAGGATGCTACCGAGTTTGTTCCCTATTGGCACAAAGACGCTGACAATTTTTGATTGTTGAAAAGTATAGGTAATGCATGCCCCGGTTTTGGTAACACAGAAAATAGTTTGTCAGCCTTTGATTAAATTAACTTCATTCCGCAATCGGCTTGGGTATCAAGCTCTGATTTATCAATGCTTGCTGGCTCCAGATTGCGGTACTGTGTGCATCGGTTTGCATCGGTTTGTTCTGGCAATACAGGAATTTTTTCTGCTGCCAGTTGTTTTTCCACCAGGGTGGTTTGCGTGCCAGCATGGAATCAGTCGATTTTTTTATAACTTCTTGGCATTCGACACGGTTTCACCATCGGTGCCGCACATCAAAAATACGCCGTCCCGTTGAGCGCTAGTGCTGGTATAGGCGCTCAGCATGGCCAGATATTACGGATGCGTGTATGACGTCAGGCGCAATGTTGGAGTAGCAAACGGCTGGATGATCTTGATCAATGTGTGGGTCGAATTGCGCCTCCAGGATCCGTCGCATGGCCAGCATCCGAGCCATTTTCGGCGCCAACAAATCGATTGACATGAACGCGGGAATCTGTTGTTTGGAGCACTTTTTTACTTGGTCGATGTTGTTGCAGATCGAGTGTCCCATGGACTGAAAAATTTCGGCGCTGGTGACGCGGTCTATATCGATAGACACGCCATGCAGCAGCATCGACAGCAGTGCCGTCGGATTTGCCATATGGCGCGAGCCGTTGTAGCTGGGAATAACGATCGGTGCGTATCGTTGCACACTTTCCGATGGTATCTGTATCGGTGTTAATGATGCTTCGACGGCGTCGAGAAAGTCGGCAATTTGAATCACCGATTCGACCTTGATGCGCATGGCCAGCAATATGCCGTGCATCTCCAGATCCGAGACCCGGCCATCCAGCATCGTAGAATACGGATCGTATGCATCATTACGTGAAAGGCTGCGTGCGCCATCTTTGCCGCGCTGCAGTTGCGCACTGAAACACTGGCAGAAGACGCTGTGTCGGAAATTATACTGGCCGTGATGGAGTATCTCGATCGCTTCAAAGAACAGTCGTCCTTCAAGACCTACGTCATCGGTATATTCAAGCACAAGCTGTTGGATTAGTTGCGCAGCAGCAAAAACAAGGTACAGTTGAATCCGGATAAAGATATCGATCGCAGCGACGCCGACATGATCGATAGTTTGTTCACCCCGGCAAGGCATGCAGTAGAAGCCGCGTCCGACTGGAGCAATCCGGATCAGGCTTTAGAGCGCAAAGAATTTTTCGATATTCTGCAGTTATGCATCGACAAGCTCCCGGCCAAGACTGGACGTATTTTCATTATGCGCGAGTGGCTTGAGCTGGATACCTATGCCATTTGCAAGGAGCTCAACATTACTGCTGCCAACGCCCGGGTCTTGCTATACCGAGCCCGCACCCGGCTACGTGAGTGCCTGCGACTCAACTGGTTCGGCGCGCAGGCCTGAGGCATTGATAACAGGCCTTAAGATTTATTGTAAATATTGAGCAGGTCGTACGACTAATTGGCGTCAACCGATATGATTAGCGTTGGCCAATTTTTCCCGAGCGAGATTAAATACCTTTTATGTCATGTAAACACCGAATTTCGCACTACCGCGATACCCAGATGCTCTTGTCGCAAGCGCAAGACGCCAGTCTGTCGCTCCTGACCCGTGCTCGAGTCAGGATACATCTGTGGACATGCACTGCCTGCACTAGGTTTTCGCAGCAACTGGCTTTTCTGGGGGGGGCAGGCAATGCAACGCATCGACAAGGATTAGCAGCGGTAGTGAATGCCGCCTGCGCTTTCTTTTACAATATGATATTGTAAAAAATGCTCCCCCCTCATGATTGTTCTTGGCGTTGAATCTTCCTGTGATGAAACCGGCATAGCGTTGTACGACACGCAGCGCGGCTTGCTGGCCCATGCTTTGTATTCGCAGGTAGCGATGCATGAGAAATATGGCGGTGTGGTGCCGGAGCTGGCTTCGCGCGACCATATCCGGCACGCTATTCCTTTATTACAACAAGTGCTAGCGAAAAGCAGCATCGACCGTCACGATATCGATGCCATTGCCTATACCCAAGGGCCTGGTTTGGCTGGCGCTTTGCTGGTTGGTGCATCGATTGCCTGTGGCCTTGGCCTGGCTCTGGATAAGCCCATGCTGGGTGTACATCATCTTGAGGGACATTTGCTGTCGCCTTTGCTAGCCAGCAGTGACGCGCCGGAATTTCCCTTCGTCTCGTTGCTGGTCTCCGGCGGTCACACCCAATTGATGCGGGTCGACGGTGTCGGCCAATACACTTTGCTGGGTGAGACGCTGGATGATGCGGCCGGTGAAGCTTTCGACAAATCGGCCAAGTTGCTTGGTCTCGGGTATCCCGGTGGACCGGCGATTTCCCGGCTGGCCGAGTTTGGCGATCCGTCTTCGTACCAATTACCACAGCCCATGTTGCATTCTAAAAATCTGAATTTCAGCTTCTCGGGTCTCAAGACAGCGGTACTGACGTTGATCAAAAAACATCCGGCAACGATCAGTGAACAGGATAAGGCAAATATAGCACGCTGCTTTGTCGATGCGTTGGTGAATGTACTGGTCGCCAAATGCCTGAGCACTCTAAAACATACCGGTCTCAAGCGGTTGGTGATCGCAGGTGGCGTCAGTGCCAATCAGCAATTGCGCAACGCACTGAATGCCGCTGCGGTGAAGCGCCGGTTCCGTGTGTATTATCCGGAATTGGAGTTTTGCACCGACAATGGCGCGATGATTGCATTCGCCGCTGCCATGCGGCTGCAACTCAAACCGCAAGCAGCGCAACGTGATTATGCGTTCAACGTGCGGCCACGTTGGCCGCTTAACGAACGCGGAATCTGAGAAAATTGCCGGCAACGCGTATAATAATTAATTCTGGGATAAAATGTGCCGGAAATCAATGACTAAAAAACAATCTGGTTGGCGATCGCCGTTACGACGTTCCCACAATCATTTGGCTCGGATGCCGTCGTCTTTGCATGTTATATGCAAGCGTCAGTGTTGATGGGCCGACACGAATTCACGGATAAAATTGGAGGCAAATAGTGCCTTTGCGGATGTAGATTCGTTATTTGGGTGCATTTTGAACCGAAGGTCGCCAACTACCATGTCAGACATCAAGTCCGAGATTCAACTCGATCCAGCAGTGCCCGTTGCATCCTCCATCCGTTTCGAAGACTTTGGGCTGTCCCCGGATATCCAGCGTGCGCTGAGAGACCAGGGCTATGTTAATCCGACGCCGATCCAGGCGCAGGCGATCCCGATAGTATTGCAGGGGCGTGATGTAATGGGCGTGGCACAAACCGGCACAGGAAAAACTGCCGGTTTTTCGTTACCGATCATCCAACTGCTGCTGAGGCATGCCAATACCAGCGCTTCGCCAGCACGACATCCGGTACGCGTGTTGATCCTGACGCCAACCCGCGAACTTGCAGATCAGGTGGCCGATAACGTCAAGGCCTACAGCAGGCATACATCGTTGCGTGCGACTGTCGTATTTGGCGGTGTCGATATTGCGCCACAAACGGCTGCGCTGCGCTCTGGCGCCGAAATCGTGATTGCTACGCCGGGACGATTGCTGGACCATGTTCAGCAAAAAACGGTAAATCTGTCGCAGACGCAAGTTCTGGTCATGGACGAAGCGGACCGCATGCTGGATATGGGCTTCTTACCGGACTTGCAGCGCATCATCAACCTGCTGCCGGAAGAACGCCAGAACCTGATGTTCTCGGCCACGTTTTCGAGTGAGATTAAAAAGTTAGCGTCGAATTTCCTCAAGAATCCAGTGACTATTGAAGTGGCACGCAGCAATGCCACCGCAGACAACGTTACGCAGACCATTTACCGCGTCGATGAGAAAACCAAGGAGAAGGCGGTATCGTTCATTATTCGTGAACGCAAGCTCAAGCAGGTGATCGTTTTCTCGAATACCAAGATCGGCGCCTCGCGCCTGGTGCGCCATCTGGAGAGCGAAGGCGTCAAAGCTTCTGCGATTCATAGCGACAAGACGCAGAATGAGAGGATGGCCGCACTGGAAGCGTTCAAGCAAGGCGAGATCGAAGTGTTAGTGGCGACCGATGTTGCCGCACGCGGTCTGGATATCGCTGAACTGCCATGCGTGATCAATTTCGACTTGCCATACAACGCCGAGGATTATGTGCATCGGATTGGCCGTACCGGCCGTGCCGGCGCCTCCGGCGATGCAATTTCACTGTACGCCGACAAGGATGAACGCTTGCTGGTCGAGATCGAAAAGATGATCAAGCACAAATTTGTGCGGGCCGAGCTGACTGGTTTCATTGCCAAGTCGGCTGCCGCCGATCGAGGAGATAACCATAGAGCCGCATCGGGCTCTAGCTCGCAACATACCTGCAGCTCCTATACGTCACCACCGACTCCGAGCGGACGCAAGGAAAAAATTGATCCCTGGTTCCTAAAACCATACGAGCCGACTGCCACTCCTGATGCGGGTGATTTTAGTGCGGCCCCGGTGGGCGCCCCGATTAAGCCGCAGGTCAAGTTGGCGGCGCTGTTGGGCGGTTTGCCAAAGCGCTAATCCGGGTTCAACCTTGGGCGAATCAATTCTAGATCCCTTCAGGCAGTGGTAGCCAGGGGCCAGAATGCGGCGATGCTGTCGATCGGTCCGATATCCAGGCCGGGGAACCAGGCAGCCTTGTTCAGCGATTATATCGGCTATCTCACATCAATCGCCTGGGCGTCATTCTGTTTGGATAGTTTTTCGCCATCCGAATTGATTATGGCCACCAGCGAACCCGCGTGCAGAGGGGGCAGAGATAATTTTGTTGATTAGACATTGCTGGTCATTCATGATGAGCTGTTATCGGTGCAGTTGCGTTTGGCCTTGCCATCAAATATCTGAATTCCATCGGATTTGAACCTGTAAATAGATTTGTGTAGATATGCACGGTTCAATCTAGTATTTCAAAGAGATTGACTGATGGACATTTCGCCAGACTGAGGTAAATTTATATCCTTGGCAAGCTTGCTTGCCAAGGATATA
>JFJP01046177.1_pt1 | contig 12417 bp, 8 predicted proteins | sample 431651 | NCBI WGS metagenome assembly JFJP01 (sample SAMN02602958, study PRJNA72255) | Microbial mat metagenome, whole genome shotgun sequencing project. | biome: fresh water; feature: sink hole; material: water; isolation source: purple microbial (photo- and chemosynthetic) mats found in... | reverse complement strand
GGTCGTTATCAAGCTCTTTTGCTTTTTCTAAATAAGGAATAGCAAAACTTTTGTTGGAAGAATATAAATAACAAACACCAATTTTATAATTTAGAACCGAGTTATTGGGGTTGTAATCGTAGGCTTTTAAGAAAAAAGGAAGCGCATCGCGGTATGAGGGCGGTCCCAGTTCATATAGGTCATCACCCGATTTCAATTGCTCCCAAGCATCTTTAAAATTCACTTTATCTTCCGTTTGAAATTCTTTCTTTTCAATTTTAATATTTTCTTGCGAAAAGGCGTAACTAACAAAAAATAAAATGAATATAACGAAAATAAAATGTTTCATAATAGAATATTTTTTAAAAAACAAACAAGAGTAAGAATGTCAAAAAAAAATTATTTATTACGAAACAACTATTCACAATTTTCAATAAGTTTGGCGGCATTTTCTACACCAAGTTCGTTAGCCTTTTTCCAGTCCGCACAAGCACCTTCAGAATCTCTTAACATTTCTTTTGCGCTACCACGGTTAAAATACGCAAAAGCGTAGTTACTATCGAGCGAAATGGCTATGTTTAAAGCTTGTAGAGCTTCCTCGTAACGTTCCAGTTTCATTAAAGCGGTTGCTTTGTTGTTATAGGCATAAGCATATTGAGGATTAAGTGAAATAGCTTTGTCAAAGTCTTTTAGAGCCATTTCAAAATTTTCGAGATGAAAATAAGCACTGCCGCGGTTGTTGTAAGCCGAAAAGTAATCGCTTTTCAGTTCTACTGCTTTGTTATAAGCTTCAATAGCAGCATCATAATTGCCAAGTTTACGTTTTGCACTTCCCAAATTATTATAAATTGAAGCCGGCGAGTCGCTCAATTCAATGGCACGTTCGTAGTCGGAAATAGCACCGTTATAATCCTCCAACATTCTTTTTGTGCTACCGCGGTCATTATAAGCATAAACATAGTTGTTGTCAATGTAAATAGCCGATGAAAAATCTTCAATAGCTTTCTCATAATCAGTGTTTTCAAAGTCAATCACTCCTCTGTAATAATAAGCATCGGCACCGTTGTAACCATTTTCAATTGCTTTTGAAAAAAAAGTTGCAGCTTTCTCATAATCATTGCCTTGAAAGTGCAAATAAGCAATGCCGAAATAAGCCGTATTCATTGACGGATCGTGAGTTATTGCATTTTCAAAATCGGCTATTGCGCCCGTTTTATCGCTTAGTTCAATTTTTACACTTGCGCGATTGTAGTACGCTTTGGCAAAATCGGGTTTTAAACGAATGGCTTCGTCGAAGCTGGAAAGTGCAGCAGTAAAATTCTTACTATTGTATTCAAGAATTCCTTGATTATAAATAGCTTCGGCTTGGTTAGTTTCTTCTTGACCTATCGCAAAAAAAGGAAATAGGAAGAATAAAAAAATTGGAATTAGTTTTTTCATTTTTTTTTATTATGGTTAATGTTTCAAAAATATAAGTGTTAAGTAAATTATGAATTTTGAATTAAGAATTATGAATTTATAAGAAGCAGTAAATAAAATAGTTATAAATTACGTAATACCTAATTTCTTTTTTTTTGTTTACAAAATAGTGAACAGCGGCTAAAATTATTTTCGCTTAATAATCAGCTATTTACATGTTTTAAGAAATGTTTAAATTTTTTGTAAGTTAGTAAATGCAAATTTTAATTTCGTTTTTTTATTTTCGACTTTTATCAGTGGCGCGGTTTTGAACCGTGCCACTGATGTTTCAAAAGCATTTTCATTTTAAAATAACAGAAATTGAATTTTTTACGTTACTTAAATATGAAAAATTCTCCAAAAAATGAAATTGTATTTGTAATTAAAAGTTTCATATTTAAAAATTTAATTTTTGAAAATACATCTAAAGCATTTAAAACAAAGCAATTAGAAACTTCTATGAAAATTTTTCTTGTTAATTTCCGAAAAATAAAGTTAAAATAAAATTATAACCAAATTAAGCAAAATAAATAGTTTTCTGCAAAAAAAACTTCAAATGATTTTGTTTTTAACTGAAATTTAATTTTCATTGTGGTTTTATTGGTTATTAATGAACATTTTACAGTTTTTTTATTTACAGAAAGTTTTTTTTCTTTTAAGCTTTTTGGAAAACGAAAATGAAATTGCGTAAAACTTTGCTTTTCCCAGCCAAAATAACAAGGCTTTTTATAATTAGAATTGTGAATCATTAAAAATGTTTATTACTTCATACTGTTTTTGGAATTTGCAAAAAAAAAAAATAGAAATTTGTTTTACAAAAAAAAGTCATAAATTGCTTAATGTACTTGATTTCTATCTATTTTTGAATAATTTTTCGATAGACAAATTCAAAAAAAAATGTGAAAAAAAAATTAATTAAGTTATTTTAATTTTCATTCGTAAAATTTTTAATATATTTATATGAAAATTCAAATTTTGTTTTTAACATTTATTAACATATATTTTATTGAAAATAAACTTATTATGTTTTTTTTCAATAAAAATTTTTGAATTTTTTTGCTCTTTTCCGAAAGAAAGAAACAATTTATGAACAATTCAAAGGCTTGTTTCGTAAAATTGGAATTATTAATTAGGAAATTGTTTATAAAGTCTTTTTTTGTCCACGAATTTCACGAATTACACTAATTTTTTTTCGTGAAATTAGTGTAATTCGTGGACAAATCTTTTTTTTTATTTGACTTTGTGGACAGACTCTAATTAGGAAATTGTTTACTGTTGATTATATTTCTATTGCAAATATAAACTTTGTTGTTACTAAAAATATGCGATAACAATTTCAAAATCAAATTATTACATAGATTATGAAACTTTCTCTTTGATAATTGGTTTGAAAAAATTAAAAATTATAGGCAATGGATAAAAGAGAAGTATTTGATATAGCTAATAATTACTTAAAATATTTGTTACTGCACAATTATAAATATGAAACAGCTTATTTATTTGGCTCTTATGCAAAAGGTACATTTACCAACGATAGTGATATTGATATTGCGATTGTTTTCAATGATTTAAATGATAGATTTTCAACTCAGGTTCAATTACTAATGTTAACAACAAAATTTGATACGCGAATTGAGCCACATCCAATAGATAAAAAGGATTTTAATATAAATAATCCTTTTGTTTACGAAATCATGAAGTATGGTGTTGAAATGAAAATGGCAACTAACTAAATGATAATAAAACACGCTACCATGAAGGTTTTCAGTACTTCGGTACATTTGTGTTGTTTACAAGCTTTCGTGTCGGTTGATACGAAAATCGCTTTAACAAACCGAAAACTTGCACGTAGTGTATTATTTTCGTTCTAAATTATTTTTCACTTTTTTTTCTTAGAGTGAAAAATTGAATAAATTTCAAAAAAAGGATTTTCAATTGCGGAAAAAATTCCGTTAACCTTTTGTTCAAAAAACAACAAAAAACACAAACTAAGTTTAAACGCAACATTTAACGATATTGACAAATAGGAAAAAAAATAAAAAATTCACCGTGCGCTTTTTATTGCTCATAATATTCTGCTTCAGCAGTTTAGGGGAATTGTTTTCGCAAAATTATGCTGAGCATGTGCAGTTGGTGCTTAATTTTGCAAAATTTATTGACTGGACACGTTTTGAGTTCAACAACCCAAACGACCCGATTGTGATAGGTGTTTATGAGGGCAAGGAATATACTAATACGTTTGACTATATGGCAAAAAGTCAGCGTGTTTCGGGCAAAGAATTGGTGGTGAAACATTTTGTTGCCGGTGAAGACCTTACGAATTGTAACATTCTTTTTTTACCCCATATAAAAGAAACGGAGATTACAATATTCTTAAAAAAACTTGATGACCACCAAATAGTTACAATTGCTAATAATATTGACGGGTTTTGCAGAGCCGGAGGTATTATTAATCTTACCTTAAATGATCCTGATTATCAATTTCAAATAAATTATAATAAAGCGGTTAGAGATAATATTGCAATTAGTCCGCAAGTATTAATTAAAGCAAAAATCATAAATTCAGAATAATATATGAAAATAAATATTAAAGATTTACCACTTAAATATAAAATATTAACGCTTGTAACTTCCATAAGTTTAGTTATATTGTTGTTATACAGTGTTTTATTTTATGGTTACGACCTTGCGGAATTTAAGAAAAATAAAGCAAATTCAACAGTAACTCTTCTGAAAGTTATTTCGGAGGCAAATGCTGCTAACCTTATATTTCCTTTTAAAGGTTCAGAAGATGCAGAACTTTTCCTTTCGTATAGTCAGGTGGATAAATATATCAATCAAATAGTTATTTACGATTCTTTGAACAATAAGTTTGCTGAATATTTAGCTGAAAATGAAATATTTAACAATAAATATTCGAATATTGATTTGGATACTACTTTTTTTACTAAAGAAAAAATTATTGCTGTCCAAAAAATAATTTACGACAATACTTATTATGGTAAAATTGTTTTGGAAGCTTCTATTGGTGCTGAATATGAAGAACGTAACGAACGTTTCAACCTTTTTTTAATTATTTTCAGCTCCATTTTTGTCTTTTTTGCTTTTATTTTAATTTACCAATTGCGCAAATTTATTTCCGTTCCTTTGAATGACCTCAACGCAATAATGAAACGAATTACCAAAGAAAAAGACTATACCGTATTCATTACCAAACGAAACAACGACGAAATTGGCGAACTTTGCGACCGATTTAACGATATGCTCTCTGCGATTGACAAACAGTCGAAAGCAGAAAAAAATGCAAAAGAACAAGCACAACATTCCCTAAAAATTAAGGAACAATTTCTTGCCAACATGAGCCATGAAATTCGTACTCCTATGAATGCAATTATTGGTATGACCGATTTGTTGCAAGATACCAAACTTGACGATGCCCAGTTTACTTACCTCGACAATATGCGCGTTGCCGCCGATAATTTGTTGGTGATTATTAACGATATACTCGACTTTTCAAAAATTGAAGCCGGAAGAATTGAACTCGAAAAGTTGGAGTTTGACCTCTATCAATTGTTGAACCGTTTTAAAAGTATGCTCCTGCAAAGTGCTACTAAAAAGGGACTTGCCTTTGAAATTGAAATAAACGAAAATGTTCCCAAAATGGTGATTGGCGATCAGGTGCGTTTAAATCAAATAATAATGAATTTGGGTACCAATGCCATTAAATTTACAGAGTATGGTGGTGTGTTAGTGAAAGTTACAAAAGTTTCCGAAAGCAATAACAATGTGCGCCTTCGCTTTGATGTGATTGACACCGGTATTGGTATTCCGGAAGACAAACTGGAAAGTATTTTTACAAGTTTCAGCCAAGCAAGCAGCAACACCACCCGAAAATATGGCGGCACAGGTTTGGGGCTTACCATCTCGAAGCAGCTTGTGGAACTGCAAGGCGGAAAAATTTGGGTGAAAAGTGAATTGAGCAAAGGTAGTGTTTTTTCTTTTGAAATAGTTTTTTCTAAATCGGAACAAAAAACCCAAACTGACCAAGTGAAAGTTACAAAAGAGTCTTCAATTGAAGTCATTAGAAAACAAATAAAATATCCGCTGCGAATACTTATGGCGGAGGACAACAAAATAAATCAATTGTTTGCAACTACCGTTCTCAGAAAAAATGGTCTTGAGGTGGACGTAGCCGAAAATGGAAAAATAGCCATAAAAAAACTTCAAGCCAACGATTACGATATAATTCTTATGGATTTGCACATGCCCGAAATGGACGGCTACACCGCGAGCGAATACATACGAAGAGAATTTGATTCTCCCAAAAAAGACCTGCCAATAATTGCTCTAACTGCCGCTGCTACAACCGGTGAGGCAGAAAAATGTTATGCTGCCGGAATGAATGACTATATATCAAAACCTTACAAACCGGAAGATTTGTTGGTTAAGATTGTGGCTCTGGTTAAGAATAATAATGTAGATATTAAAGTTGAGGAAAAAATGTTGAAAAATGTACGAATTACCGATTTGGAGTATTTAACAAATATGGCATCGGGTAACAGTGAAGTGATTGTTGAAATGATAAATTTATTTTTGGAGCAAGTTCCTGAGTTTATTGCCAATATGCAAAATGCGCTCCGCGAAAAAAATTATTCTGTATTAGCTTCGGTTGCACATAAAGCAAAATCTTCAATTCATATCATGGGCATGGCGAGACTGCTAATGAACTTTCTTCGTTAGAGATACTTGCCAAAAAAAGTGAATCGCCACATCTTTATCCAAAAAAAGTTCAGTATTTTATTGCTGCTTGCGAAAAAGCTGTTTACGAATTAAAAGATGAACTTCGTAAATTAGGCGCCTTGTAAAGAGAAAAAAATCGGCAGCTATCATTTTTTAAAAAACTACATAATCAAAAAAAATACCTCAAACCTTATTACCTTAATTTTTAATGGTGTAATAAGGTTTGTTTTTTTTGTTTGTGATTTAGCAAAATATATGTATAGTAGCATTTTCCTTTCAAAAAATAACTAAAAATATAAATTATGACAGAAAATTCTAAAACCAACATTTTTTCCAAAAATACATTTTTGGATGAATATGAGAATCTTCAAAATAATGTTCCACAAGCATTTTGGGGAGATACGCATAGATATTATGATTTTGTAAAATATCCTTTCGATTATTTTCAGTCAAAATCACAATTAAGACATAAAATTGGAATTTTAGATGATTTTGAAGAAAATGATTTTTTTGATTATAAAATCGTTCCAGTTGAATTTGACAAGCTAAATGAAGATTTAGGAAGTCAAGATTTAAAAGATAATGATTTTTTTCAGATAATTTCAAATGTTTTAGGTTTTGATGTTAGTAAAGCTTTTGATTTTTATATACATAATTCGAATAAAGCTATTGATAAAAGTTTTAATGCAAATGAAACAACAAAGTTTAATGATGATTGTTATGCTTGTTATTTGCCAATGCATGCATTTTTTAGAAGTAGAGCAACACCGTGGGGAATTTATATGTTTCAAAATTTAATTTTTGAACGTGCAGCAGAATTATATAGAATCTTTAAAGAAGATATTACAAAAGCAAAATGTTTGCATTTTTTTTGGATGTCTGTATATAGGCATGAATTATATCATTACCAAATTGAACGTTATGCTACAAAATTTGAAATAGCAATACAAAAACCATTTTATAAACCTTATGTAGAAAATGTAAGATATAAAGTTCAAGGAACACGTCATTGGTTAGAAGAAGCATTAGCAGAAGCATCGGTTTTGAAGAGTAGTTTGATAACACACCGAACAAATATCAAAAAAGGATTACTCAAATCCATCTACGAATATGATTTACAATTCGCAGGTCCAGGTTATAAAGATTATAAATGTGAGTATTATGGTGGTCCGGAAAAGGCAAATTTATATTTAGGTGCGCAAATATTAACGGGTAAAAGAGAACCTTCGCATGAGATAACAGAATTTATTTCACCCAAATATGAATATAGTTCAAATGATAAAGCTGTTCCGGGTTATGCTATTATATCAAAATATGATATTGAAAGATTTCAATAGCAAAAAGTTTCGATAATTTTATAAATTTCGGTTCTTGTACTTTTTGTGGAGTACCTTCGTAGGAGGTAAAAAGTGATAGAAATATAAAACATAACACATTGTATAACAGTGGTGTGTGATAAATCTTGGTATTTGTTTTCTATCGTTATTTACCATCTCCAAAGGCATTCCACAAAAATAATTAAAAAACAAAAAATTAATTAATTATCTGATTTTCAATATATTTTTTTTTATTAAAAAATCATAAAATGTTTGATTTTCAGTGTATAAACGTTTTTTCATAAAGGATTTTGAGACAGCCAATTTTTCGGAAGAGCAAAATGAGGTTGTCTTAAAACTAATATTTCTGGTTTAGCCACAAAGTTATTTCGTAAAAAGTAATTATCAAAATAACAGACAAAATGAACAAAATCGATACGCAAATACAAACACAATTCGAACAAGTACATACAATTATTGACTTTCATCGTTCACGGGCTTTGCAAACGGTGAATAACGAGACTTTGTTGATTTGTTGGAAAGTGGGAAAATTTGTTTCCGAACGGTTGAAAAACAGCGACTGGGGCAGTAAAGTAGTTACGCAACTTTCGGAATATTTGCGCACCCAAGCCCCCGATTTAAAAGGATATAGCCGCCGGAATATTTATAACATGGTTAATTTTTACGAAAGTTATTCCTCCTCTGCGTTTTTCAATTTATACAATTCATTAAAAACTGCACAGAAGGCGAATAATGAAATTGTGCAGGCATTGTCTGCTCAATTAGAAACACAACAAAATACTGATAATAAGCAAGATATAATTGTGCAGTTTGAAACTGCACAATTAACAGATGAAAACGATTTACCAAAAGTTTTGCATTTTATAAATTGGACAAACCATGTGGAAATACTTAACTCGTGCAGCATACCAGAAGAGCGACTGTTTTATATTTTGTATGCTCACAAAGAACGATTTCAGTTAAAAGAATTGCAACGTGCTATTAAAACCAATACCTACGCACACATTGTAAAATCCGAAAACAATCAATCGAAAGGAATGGAACTTGCCTATCCGAAATCGAAATACTTGTTTAAAGATGTGGCATACTTAGATTTTCTGGGTTTGCCGCAAAAGCACACAGAAAAGCGTTTGCAAAAGGGAATACTCGAAAATATGAAAGATTTTATTCTCGAACTTGGCAAAGATTTTTTGTTTATGGGACAGGAATATCCTTTGCAGGTGGGCGATAAAACTTTTAAAATAGATTTGCTGTTTTACCACCGTGCCTTGCAGTGTTTGGTGGCTATTGAATTGAAAGTTACCGAGTTTGAACCTGCATTTTTAGGGCAGTTGGAATTTTACCTCGAAGCCCTCGACCAAGACGTAAAACGAAGCAATGAAAACCCAAGCATTGGAATTTTGCTTTGCAAAGAAGCAAACCGCGAAATTGTTAAATATGCCCTCAACCGTAGTTTAAGCCCCACTTTGATAGCAAAATATGAGCGTGAACTTATACCCAAAGAAGTATTGCAACAAAGTTTATCCGAATTTTTTAGTTTTATTAACCTTTAAAACTCTAAAAAAAATGACACCTCACAACACCGCTACAGTGCAATTCATTCGATTCTTAGAAAAGGAACTTAAAACTACTTGTAGAAAAGAAAATTTAAAAAAGATTTTCGAAGATGTACGAGGAATCATCGCAAAATATTCCACCGACAGTTATGGAAACATTATTGGCTTATATATATCTGAATTTAATTTACGATACAAACCATACATTTTTCAGGAAATTGTAAAACAAATAACTTTGCAAAATTTAAAAATATCCCAGTCAGAACTTTCAGATATTTCGGCAATAAAGAATTTAAAAAATCTTACTAAAATTAATTTTAAAGACAACCAAATTAAAGACATTTCTGGTATCAAAAACTTAAAAAATTTGACCGAAATTAATTTTGGATTTAATCAAATTACAGATATTTCGCCAATACAAGATTTAACAAAATTGATTGAAATAACTTTTACTTCAAATCAAATTACAGATATTTCGCCAATAAAAAATTTGACAAATTTGACTGAAATAAATTTCGGATCAAACCAAATTACTGATATTTCTGTTATTAAAAATTTAAAAAATCTAACCACAATTTGGTTTTATGGAAATCTAATTAAAGATATATCTGCAATTAAGGATTTGAAAAACCTAACTAAAATTAGACTTTGTATTAATAAAATTACCGATATCTCAGTAATAAAAAATTTGAAAAACTTGACTGAAATTTCGTTTGACTTAAATCAAATTACTGATATTTCAGCAGTAATAGATTTAGAAAATCTAACCGAAATTAACATTAATTATAATCAAATATCGGATATTTTACCAATCAAAGACTTAAAAAAATTACGAAGAATCAATTTACAAAAAAATCCTATAAAAAAAATATCTGAATGGATTTGTGACTTTTCAAATATGAATATCCGTTGGGATGAGCAAACGGAAAATTATGGTTTCATCTCTTTTTTCGACAACCCCATAGAAAACGTTCCCATAGAAATCATCAAACAAGGTAAGGAGGCAATACGCAACTATTTTGCGCAACTCAACCAAGTAGATTATTTGTACGAAGCAAAACTGATTTTGGTAGGCGAAGAACGGGCGGGCAAAAGTACGTTGGCTAAGGCATTGTGCCAAACGGATTTTAAAATCAACCTGCACGAGCAGTCCACCGAAGGCATTGCTATTTTGCGTTGGGATATTCTGCAACAACACACCGATACGCCCAAAGATTTTCGGTTCAATGTGTGGGATTTTGGCGGTCAGGAAATTTACCATACCACACATCAGTTTTTTCTTACCAAACGGTCGCTGTATTTGTTTGTAAGCGAATCGCGCAAAGATTTGCGTTTCGACGATTTTTATTATTGGTTGCACATTATCAATTCGTTGGCTGGCGACAGCCCCGTGCTGGTGGTGCAAAACAAATGCGACCAAAGCCACCAACTCAGCGATATTACGGAATGGAAAAAACTGTTTCCGCAAATTGCCGGCGATTTGCACAAAATAAGTTGCAATACCGAACATTCGGATTGGGAAAATATCCACAAACTTACACTCGAACTACTGAAACAACAGATTTACAACGTTTTGCGCCACAAAAAATTGGCGGGCATTGGCGACCGCTTGCCTGCTTCGTGGGTGGCGGTGCGCCGCGATATTGCCGAATTGCAAACCCAAAACACGCCCTACATCAGCCAAACCCAATATCGAGAAATTTGCAATAAACACGGTTTAGATGCACAAAAAGCTGATTTTTTGAGCGATTATTTTCACGATTTGGGCGTATTTCTGCATTTTCGCCACGATATTCAATTGCGCAACACGGTTTTTCTTGATTACAAATACGTTACCAAAGCCCTCTACAAAACATTCGACAACAAAAAGATAATCAACAACTACGGCAAATTTACCGATGCCGATTTGATAGCAATTTGGGATACGCCCGAATTTGCCGAAAAACAAGCCGAATTGCTCAACTTGCTGAAAAACCGAGAATTTAAAATTTGTTTCCAACACGCCGCCGGTTATTACCTTGTGCCGCAACTGTTTTCGGACAAACAACCCGAAACCGAATGGCGCACTGACAGCGATAATTTGGTATTTTGCTACACCTATCGTTTTTTGCCCAAAGGCATTTTGTCGCAGGTCATTGTGTTGCTCAACCGCTATATTCACAACAATACCTTTTGGAAATCGGGCGTATTGTTTGCCTACAAAAACAGCCGCGCCCTTGCAACCGAAGATAAAGTAAATAAAAAAATCAGCATTCGTGCCGAAGGCAGCGAAAAACGCGATTTGTTGGTGCTGATTGGCAATGCCATAGAAGAAATAAACGGCACTTACACCAATTTGTCGGTAAGCGAAGAGTTGTCGTGCAATTGTGCCGAATGTGCCATATCGGAAAAGCCGTATTTTTGGAAGTTAGAAACCATCAACAAAGCAATGCAAAAAGGCAAACGCACCGTAGAATGTCAGACAAGTTTCGCGGAAGTAGAAATCAATCAACTACTTGGCAATTACATACCCGCCGAACGTTTTGCAGAATTTAGCAAACACGGCGGCAACATTATCAACATTTACGGCAGTCATAATATTGTTTTACAAGATGTTAAAGATAGTGATATAGGTATTAACAAATGAATATTGTTCTGAAAAATTCACAAAAAAGCAACGTAGTTGCGAAATCTTTGTAGAAAAGTATGGTTCAAGTATTCTTTAAGGTGCGTAGCACCGAAATATAAAAATTGTACGTTATTTCAATATGTTCGACAAAAATATTAATAATTTCCTTTAATTAGTTGATTTTCAATTGCCCCGACCTTTAGGTCGGGGATTAATATAAACATCTAAAATTTAGGGCTTTAGCCCTTTTTTGTCATAAATATTGTTAATTGTCAAAAGATTACGGTGCTACGCACCTTGATTTGTGAAATTAATTTTATTGCATAAAAATTTAGAAAAAGTCGCAAGCTAATTTCTACTTAAAACTATCACTCAAATAAAACACAATTTCGCCGCCATTAATTATTTCTGAATGAAGCAAATAATTTCTGTTGATTTCTGTGCCGTTTACGGTTACTTTTTCAACATATACATTCTCAGGACTTTGGTTTATTGTGTTTATAATAAGCGTTTTACCATTTTCCAAATGTATGGTAGCTTTGCTAACTGACGGACTGCCAAGCTCATATTGATTAGAACCCGGACAAACCGGATAAAACCCCAACGCACTAAAAATATACCATGCCGACATTTGCCCCGCATCGTCGTTTCCGCACAAACCATCAACGGTGCTGCCGTACATTGTTTTTTGAATCATTCTTACACGTTCCTGAGTTTTCCAAGCACTTGAAGTATAGTT
>JFJP01001315.1_pt1 | contig 12418 bp, 10 predicted proteins | sample 431651 | NCBI WGS metagenome assembly JFJP01 (sample SAMN02602958, study PRJNA72255) | Microbial mat metagenome, whole genome shotgun sequencing project. | biome: fresh water; feature: sink hole; material: water; isolation source: purple microbial (photo- and chemosynthetic) mats found in... | reverse complement strand
CAAATTCAGAAAAAACTCGAAAATCACGATAAAAATATTGAGTTGGTTTTTAGTTATTTGGATGAATTGACAGAAAAAAAAGAAGAAGTTAAACCAAGAACTAAAATTGGTTATAAAAAATAGTTCTTTAAAGACGCAAATTGCGACCTTAATGAAATCGAAAAAATTAACAGATACTGAAACAAGTTCAGCATTATTATGAAAATAACCCTAATTGCAGGAGCAAGACCTAATTTTATAAAAATTGCACCTATTATAAAAGCGATTGAAAAACAGCAATCTAAAGGAAAAAACATTTCTTATAGATTAGTTCACACAGGTCAACATTATGATAAAAATTTGAGTGCTACTTTTTTTGAGGAGTTGAATATTCCGCATCCAAATGCTAATTTGGAAGTAAAAAGTGGTTCGCAAGCCGAACAAACTGCTGCCATTATGGTTGCTTTTGAGAAAGAATTAACTCAAAATCCTTGTGACTTGGTTTTGGTAGTGGGCGATGTCAATTCGACTATGGCTTGTGCTATTGTAGCTAAAAAAATGAATATAAAAGTGGCTCATGTTGAAGCCGGAATTCGCTCTGGAGATATAACCATGCCCGAGGAAATTAATAGAATTGTTACCGATAGTATTACCGATTATTTCTTTACAACCTCAGCATCTGCCTCTAAAAATTTATTGAAAAATGGTGTTCCATCAGAAAATGTTCATTTTGTTGGAAATGTAATGATTGATACTTTATATCAAAATTTAAATCGAATTTCGGCTCCGAGTTTTTGGGATGAATTCGAATTAGAAACAGGTAATTATATCATTTTAACCTTGCACCGTCCCTCTAATGTTGATGAAGAACAATCGTTAATCAATTTATTAGAAGGAATTGATAAAATGGTAGGCACTAAAAAAATAATTTTCCCCATTCATCCGCGAACGAGCGCCATATTGGGTGAAACCAATTTGAATTTAAAAAACATATTGTTTGTAGAACCACAAGGTTATTTGAATTTTATGTATTTAATAAAAAATAGTTTTGCAGTGATTACCGATTCTGGTGGGATTTCTGAAGAAACAACCGTATTAGGAATACCCTGTTTTACGATGCGAACCACCACAGAAAGACCAGAAACGATTGATATTGGAACCAATAATTTAGTTGGAATTTCAATAGATAATCTAGAAAAAGTTTATAAAGAAATTACAGATACTAATGAAAATCAGCATAAAGGAATACCTGAGCTATGGGACGGAAAAGCTTCAGAAAGAATCGTTGATGTTTTGTTAGCCACGAATTTCACAAATTAGGACGAATGTTACTATTGAGCTACGCAAATCAATGTCGTTTTAAACGTCAGTTCGAGTGCTTTAGAACATTAATGCGACAGTTTTACTGTTCTAAATTGTATCGAGAAGCCAGAATTTATCGAGTTCTCGATACAATTTCTTAAAAAAAGCTATCGCATTTTTTAAGAAAACACTCGAACTGACGAACTACGTAATCAATTTTTTTGCCAGGCTGAATAGTTAAGCATGATTTATAACTAGTAAAATTTCACCAAGAATTAGAATTTAAGAAGAATTAAGCACTGATTTCACTATAGCATTAATTAATACTTATGGGAGTTTTGAAAATTTGTATACTAATTAAGCATTCCGAATTAGTGTAATTTGTGGCAGAAAATTATAGTAAAAACAAGTTCAAGATGCTGAAACAAGTTCAGCAGATACTGAAATAAATTCAGCATAAATGAAAGAAATACTAATCATATCTAATTATTATCCGCCAGAAAAAGGCGCCGCTGCCAATAGAATTGAGCAGTTGGCGTTGAAATTGTATCAAAACAATTATAAAGTTTCTGTTGTTTGTCCGCTGGGGAATTATCCAAAAGGGGAATTGTTTCAGGAATATAAAGGCAAATTTTCGGTTACTGAAAATCGTAATAATATCATTGTAAAACGTCTTTGGATTTACCCGAGTGTGAGCAAAAATTTGGTTGTTAGAATTATTTCTGTTTTGTCATTTTCACTGAGTTTGTTTTTCTATTTATTGTTTAAAAAAACACCCAAAAAAGTAGTGGTTCAATCGCCACCATTGTTACTTTCTTTTATTTCAGTATTTATTTTATCGTTAAAGAATAAAAAGATAATTCTCAATATTTCAGACCTTTGGCCCTTAGCTGCAATTGAGTTAAAAGCGTTGAAAGAAAACTCCTTTTCACATAAATTCTCCTTGTTTTTAGAACGACTCATATATAAAAAAGCGACAATAATTATTGGTCAATCTAACGAAATTATCGCGCACGTAAAATCATTATTTCCGAATAAAAAATGTTATTTATATCGCAATTTTCCAGATCATAAAGTTGACCATTTTGATTTGATATTTGAAGAAAGTCAGCCTATAAAAATATTTTATGCTGGACTTTTAGGCGTTGCTCAAGGCGTTTTAGAAATGTGTGAAAAAATAGACTTTAAATCCTTACAGAATGACAAAGTAGAATTACATATCTTTGGTGATGGCGCTGAAAAAAATCAAATTGAAGCTTTACTATCTTCTGAAAAAGGCAAAAACATCTTCTTTCATGGCATGATGGAACGCGGTGAATTGCATGAAAAACTTAAAACATTTGATGTTGCCATTGTTCCATTAAAAGTTAGAATTTATGGTTCGGTTCCTTCTAAGATTTTTGAATATGGAGCACTTGGATTTCCTATTTTATATTTTGGTGGTGGTGAAGGTGAAACTATTGTTGAAGAAAACAATATGGGTTGGATTGCGACTGTAGAAAATTATAATGAATTAAATAACAAAATACAATTAATTTCAAAAATGAGTACGTTGGAATTATTTAAAATGAAAGAAAGAATTTTCAAGGAAAGTCAAATCCATTTTAATTTAGATAATCAAATAAATTATTTAATTGAAAAAGAGGTGTTTTAATACGCTTTATCTTCGCCTTTAAAAATGTTGACTACCGTTTGAATAATAATTTTTATATCCATTACGATAGACCAATTTTCTATGTAAAAAACATCAAATTTGATACGGTTTATCATATCTTCATCGGTTTCAATTTCGCCACGATATCCTTTTACTTGAGCAAGTCCTGTTATTCCTGGTTTTACATAATGACGCACCATATATTTCTTTACTTTACTTGCATACGATTTATTCTGTGACCACAAATGAGGTCTTGGTCCAACGACTGACATATCGCCAAGCAAAACATTAAAAAATTGAGGTAATTCATCAATACTTGTTTTACGCATAAATTTTCCCATTTTGGTAACTCTTGGGTCGTTTTTAGATGCTTCTTTTTCGGTGGTTTCATTTACCTGCATGGAGCGAAATTTGTAGCAAAAAAATTCGTTTTCATCTAATCCAGGACGACCTTGTTTGAAGAAAATGGGACCTCTAGATTCTAATTTAATTAAAATTGCAATTAAAGGCATTAGCCATGAAAGGATGAGAACGATAACCAAAAAAGAAAAAACAATATCAAAAATTCTTTTAATTCCTTTTATTGTTGGGTTGTGAAGTTGGGTTTTTTGAAGCGATAAAACTGGAAAAAGCTCATAATAGTCAATTTTCATGTTTTTAGAGAATATCTCTTTTGTATCTGGAATGAATTTTATTGTTTTATTATTTTCATCGGCAAACTCAACCAAATCTTTGAGTTTTTCATTTGAAATTTCATTTAAAGAACAATAAATTTCATCTATTTTTTGATCTATAACAAAACTTTTGATATCTTCTACTCTACCTTTTACCTCGGGGTTTTGTTTTTTATCTGAAAAATAGCCTTGAAAACGATATCCATAATCCAATCGATTATCAAAAACTTCTTTAAGACGAATTGCTTCTTGGGTGTATCCTATTATAATTGCATTTCTGAAATTATTTTTTGTAGTAATTCTGTATTTTTTTAGATAGAAAAACAAGAAGTATTTAATTCCGGCAATTATAGCAAAACTAATAAACATCATAATTGCAATTGCTTTTCCGCTGAAAATTACGGTTTTAGCAAAAGGAAAAAAGGCAATTACCACCAATAAAAACAAACTAAATTGTTTAAATATTTTAGTGATAATTTCTACTGGAGTTGTAAACCTATATACTTCATAGAATTTTACTAAAAAGGCAATGAATATCCAGGCAAGTGTTTGATAGACATTATAAAATACCACATTAAGGTTTAATTCTCTAAAGAAATATAAACTTAATATGGTAATGACCAAAATATCAATTATGATACTTATTGGTCTAATATATTTAGAATACCTACCTGTTTGCTGTGCAACCATATTTTAATGGATGTAACCTTTAAAATCTTTGTGTTCTTCTTTTAATAATTCTTCAGAGGATAAAGATTTGAAATAATCATAGGTTAATTTCATGCCTTCTTCTCTGTTTACTTTAGCTTCCCAACCCAAAATTTCTTTGGCTTTGGTGGTGTCTGGCTGACGTTGAAGAGGGTCATTAATTGGAAGCGGATGATAGACTACTTTTTGATTAGTCCCTGTTAGTTTTATAATCTCATCGGCAAAATCTTTAATTGTAATTTCATCTGGATTACCAATGTTTACAGGATATATATAATCAGAATGTAAAAGTCTAAAAATTCCTTCTACTTGATCGGTTACATAGCAAAAAGAGCGTGTTTGACTTCCGTCGCCAAAAATGGTTAAATCTTCGCCACGTAATGCTTGTCCGATAAAAGCTGGAATTACTCGTCCGTCATTTAGTCGCATTCTTGGTCCGTAGGTATTAAAAATTCTAACGATTCTTGTTTCCACACCATGAAAAGTATGGTAAGCCATTGTTATTGATTCTTGAAAGCGTTTTGCCTCATCATAAACACCTCTTGGACCAATAGTGTTTACATTTCCATAATATTCTTCTGTTTGTGGATGGATTAAAGGATCGCCATATATTTCTGATGTTGATGCAATAAGTATTCTGGCTTTTTTTACTCTCGCTAATCCTAATAGATTATGCGTTCCGAGAGAACCTACTTTTAAGGTTTGTATCGGAATTTTTAAATAATCTATGGGAGATGCCGGAGATGCAAAATGAAGAATATAATCTAATTTTCCGGGAACATGAACAAATTTTGTTACATCGTGATGATAAAATTCAAAGTTTTCTAGTTTGAATAAATGTTCAATGTTTTTTAAATCTCCTGTAATCAGGTTATCCATTCCTATAACAAAGTATCCTTCTTTGATAAAACGATCGCAAAGATGTGATCCTAAAAAACCTGCCGCTCCTGTTATTAATATTCTTTTCATAATTTTGTTTCTATAGTAATGGTTTCTTTGTGGTTTGTTGAATTGTAAATACAAAATAATAATGTAAAAAAGACAACGCCTCTTTGTCTGCTAAGAAAAGATTCTGTCAAAAATAAACTTATCATTAGAACTGCAAAAGAAAAATGCATAAAATCTTTGTTATTTATTGCTTTTTTTAATGTTTGAAACAGCATAATGACTAAAAGTAGCAATCCCACTACGCCAATTTCGGCAAAAAACTGTATGTATTGATTGTGAAAGTTAAAGGTTCCATACCCATGATGTAGCTTATATTTCTTTTCTTTTTCTACTAATTTAATTTCGGAAGCATTCAAGCCAAATCCTTGAATAAATAAATTTTCTTCTTTTAAAAGTTCCAAAAACATTCTTGCTTGATAAACTCTTAAAGCAGTTCCAGGAAAGTAATCATTTGGAGAAAACGTTTCATTGTTCCATGCTTCATAGATACTAATGTTGTGCACGCCGTTTTGCAAAGTTGCTGAAACATCTGTGCTTATATTATTTGGTGCATTGTTTCTAAACTCTTCTTGAAAACGTTGTTTAATTTTGCCTAAAGACAGTCCTACAGCAATAATACCTGCAAAAATTATAAGATTTCTTAGTCTGATTTTGCAAGATGCTTTTGAATAGTAGAAAAAGTAAACTAAAATCAAAACAACAACAACTAGAATTATATTTTTGGAAGAAAGTAACATAATAAATCCTGCGAGAAGTAATGAGAGTACTATATCAATTTTATATTTAATTTCTTTTGTGAAAAAATAAAAAAAAGCTACCGCAACAAAAACAGAAACATGAATTGCATTTAATAATTTCGGTACTAATCCATAATCATCATTGTTTTCTCCATGGTAGAAAAAGCAACGTGTGTCTTGATTTATTGAATATCTAATTATTGCTCTGAAAAAGAAAAAAACTACAAGTAATACCATTGAAAAGCTATAATATTTCAAAAGTTTTTCTTTTTCTATTTTAGAAATTTGCACATTCATGAATACCAATGGCAGTAGTAGTAACGTAATTCCTTTTGGAATGGCTTTTAAAGTTTCGTGTTTATCAATACTCCAAAAATAGGATACAGACATCCATAAAAACAATAGTATTGGAAAGAAAAAAAGTAAATTTTTATTAAAATTGGTCTTATTGAAATTTATAAGAACCGATAAAATTAATAGTATTAATGCAATATTGTTTACCGCTAATGAAAATGGAATAGTAACAAGTAATACTAAAATGAAAATAAAAGAAGTGTTCTTATTGCTTTCGTGTTTTATGTCTTGAATAACACTCTTCAAAAAGTTGTAAATATTGACCATTTATTTTCTCCCAATTAAAATCTTTAATTATTGCTTGATAGTTATTTTGAACTTTCTGCAAGTTATCACTTTTTTTGACAGCTTCTAAAATATTTTTCACCTCTAAAGGATTAGAAAAGTAGATTCCGTTATCTTTTAAAATTCCTTTATTGAAATCGTTATTATGAGCAATAACGAGTGCTTGTGATGCCATAGCTTCTAAAAGTGATGGATTGGTTCCGCCAACAGAATGACCATGAAAATATAATTTAGAAAAATAACGAAGATTATTTAAATGCTCCAGATTATAAATTCCTCCTAGAAATTTAATATTATCATGACTTTTAAATTTGTTTTTTAGGTATTCTCCATATTTTGTTTCGTGTTTTCCTATGACCAAAATTGGTGTTTTATCGTTTGATTGTGCTACACCTTCTAGAACCATATCAAGATTGTTTTCAGGTTCAAAACGTGCCATAATCATGTTGAACTTTTCTTTTTCAAGATGGTATTCTTTTAAAAACTCTTCATTTGGTGAATCAAATGGATAAGCGCCATAGGCAATATAGGTTGATTCTTTTTTGTATTTTTCTTTTAAAAATTTTTCAATTCCAATTGAATCGGATACTAAATAATCACTTGAAATTGCTGCCAATCTTTCGGCAAATTTTAAAAATTGTTGCACTGGCTTAGAATATTTAGTTCTTTTCCACTCTAAACCATCCATATTTGTGATAATGATTGGCTTTTTTGGAAGAAGAAAAAACCAAATAGAATTGCTTGTATAACCTAATTGAAGAATAATATCAAAATCTCGTTTTCGAGAATCCATGATGCAATTGTAGTCATAAATAAACTGACCGAAAGTTCCATATTTATACTCTGGATCATGTTGATGAATGATGTTTACACCATGAAAGGTTTTTTCTTGAAATTTATGGTTGTGAGAGTTGTAGCAATATACTTCATGTCCTTTTTCTACAAGATACACCGAAAAAAATTCAGCAAATTGTTCAAAACCTCCGTAATGATTTGGAATTCCACGAGTTCCGAGAATGGCAATTTTCATGAAGTGATTTCTTTTTCTGAGGGCAAAAATAAGGAAAATTAGTAATGTTTTAAAAAATTATAAAAACTACTGTTTTACTATTAATGAGAATCAAGGGTTGTAATAAAATACTATTATTCTTGGGTTTAGACCTTATAGGTTTTAAAAACCTGTTAGGTATTGTGTTGATAATTATAAAGTTATAAATTCAACTCTTGATTCGCATTATTAATTCATATCCCTTCAAGGTTTCTTGAGCTGTTTTTTCCCAAATATAATCCGTAAGTATTTTTTCCTTTAATTTTGGATTAAATGGTGAACTGTATGCTTTATCTATTGCTCTTTTAATTGAATCTACATCGTCTGGTTCACAATAAAATGCATAATTTTCAAAATAGTCATAGGTATCTCCTTTTTTAGTAACAACTATATTGCATCCCATTGCGGCAGCTTCTAAAGATGATAATCCTGGTGTTTCCATCCAACTTGCTAATACATGTACTTTAGCAACATTGTATAAATCTCGTAAATCATCGTGAGAAATTGCACCTAAAAAAGTTACGTTGTCTCCAGCTTCTTTTGATTCTTTACCTACTAGAACTAACTTATAATTAGTTCCTTTGACTGCTTTTACTAAATTTAATGTTGATTTCCTTCCTTCTATTCTGGCGGCACAAAGAATACAATCTTTGAATTCTGAATATTTATTTGGCTTTTTTGTATCACTATCTGTAAAAACAGATTTATCAATTGCGTTTGGAATGGAAACAAAATTGTAGTTTTTAAGATTAAATTCAGTTGCAACTCTATTCATTTCTGAAACTGAATTAGGCAAAAAAACAGAAGTGTTATCAACAATTTCTTTCATTAAGCCATAATATCCTTTATAAGTCATTTTAAAAACACCTTTATGAAAACGTTTTTCAAAATAGTGTTTTATTAATGTTTTCAAATAATTTATTTGATATGGAGAAAGAAATTTGGCTACTTTTTGAAAAACACCACCTCTAGCTTTTTTTTCAAATTCTGTGTAAAGACCATAAATTGTTGATAAAGCAATTTTTTTATTTTGCTTTTTAGCATTTATCATTTGACGATAAATGTCTTGTGGTTCCATTAAGTTAAACAAATGAACTAAATCATAATCTTTTAAGTCTGGTTCAAATTCTAATGAAACGTCAACGGTTACACCTAGTTTTTCAAGAAATTCCTTAGTTTTTAACATTTGAACCATGTCGCCACCTGGAGCATCAAATAAATTGGTTCGAGATTGAAAAAGCACTTTCATTTTAGCAAATTAAGAGTTGCAAATATAGTTTTTATTAGTAGTTTTACACTTCTTAAAATTAGGATTATTCTAATAATGAAAAAAATACTATTCCTTTTTGGCACTCGACCAGAGGCTATAAAAATGGCTCCGCTAATTCAATGTTTTTCTAATGATAAATTATTTGATGTAAAAGTTGCTGTTACTGCTCAACATAGAGAAATGTTAGATCAAGTTTTGCATTTTTTTAATATTAATGTTGATTATGATTTGAACATCATGAAGCCTAATCAAACTCTTCATCAGTTAACGGCCGATTTGATTTCAAGAATAACAGATGAAGTTTTATTAAAAGAGCATTTTGATTATGTTTTTGTTCAAGGCGATACAACAACAGTTTTGGCATCGTCTATTGCTGCTTTTTATCAAAAAATTAAAATTGTTCACATTGAGGCCGGATTAAGAAGTAATGATATTCACTCGCCTTTTCCAGAAGAAATGAATAGGGTTTTGACTTCAAAATTAGCTTCTTTTCACTTTTGCCCAACAAATAATTCTAAAGAAAGTTTAATAAAAGAAAATATTGATAAAAATGTTTTCGTCGTTGGGAATACTGTTATAGACGCTTTGCTTTTAGGATTAGAGAAAGTAAAAATGATAGAAAATCAATTTGTTGAGAAATATAATTTTATTGATTTTTCAAAAAAGATACTATTAGTTACCTGTCATCGAAGAGAAAATTTTGGAAAACCGTTTGAAGATATTTGTGAAGCTTTACTTGAAATTTCTTCAGCATATTCAGATACCGTTGAAATTGTATATCCTGTTCACCTTAACCCTAATGTTAAGGATATTGCTTATAAAAAACTAATTGCTAAAAACATAAAATTAATTTCACCTCTTGACTATCCTGATCTTATATGGATGATGAGCAAAAGTACTATAATACTGACAGATTCTGGTGGAATTCAAGAAGAAGCTCCAAGTTTAGGGAAGCCTGTTTTGGTTTTAAGATCTGTAACCGAGAGAATGGAGGGTGTTGATGCAGGCACCGCAATTTTAGTAGGTTCAGACAAAGAAAAAATTGTTTTAGAAACAAAGAAATTATTAGAAAATAATGATTATTATAGTTCCATTTCAAAAACAACAAATCCTTATGGTGATGGAACTACGAGTGAGAAGATAAAGCAGACTTTGTTGATGAATTAATTTTATCTTTAAAAAACAATAATGCTCCAAGAATAAAAATAATTATATCTCTAGAATTATATATTCCTGAAATGGTTAGCGTTGTAAAAAAATATAAAATTCCGATTGAAGAAATAAAAACAGTTGCGTAATTAGAGTTCTTATATATTACTTTATATAAAGAAATTAAAAAGCTTAAATAAATTAATAAACCAATAATTCCTGTTTTATAAAAAACATAAGCAAATCCGTTGTGAAGCTCAGAAATAAATTTCATGCCTTTATTTTCGCCTGTAAGTGGTGCTTCAAACTTTAGATTGACTAAAGAACCATATCCTGTGCCTAAAATAAAACTACTTGGATATTCTGTCATTAAATTGAAAGCTCTTTTTGCTTCATATCCACGCCAGTGATCCCATAAATCTTTATGGTTTTCTCTATCTATTCTTGTTTTAAAAATTTCTTCGGGAGCAATTTTTACTTTAAATAAAAATGCTTCTAATCCTGGTTTACTTCTATCTATTTTTATGCTATGTAAAAAAATATAAAACCCAATGATAGCTAATAAAAATAGTGCCATTACTTTTATTCCTTTGGTGGTTATTTTGGTATATCCATTGATTGATAATAAAAGTAATATTGCTAAAACCATCATTGTCCTGGATAAATACAAAATACACGATAATAAAAGAACCCAAAAAACTATTCTATAATTTAGTTTGTTACTAAATAGATTTTCATTGGTTAATTTTTTATAAAAAGTCAAGAAGAAAAACGAAAACAACTCTAAATAATTGTCTCTGCCATATTCTCTAATTTCAGAAACTGTAGTAGTCCTACTAAATCCAAAAACAATTATAAAATGTATTATTGCAGAAATAAATCCAACTAAAACAATTGTTTTAGTAAATGTCTTTAAATTATCAATCTTTTTATAAAACAAATACCCAATAAGTAAACCTGTTATTGGTTTTAAAAAATGTGAAATGTCTTTTATTATATTAAACATTTTGAAGTTGTTGATAATTGCTCCTATAAACCCAATAAAAAAAAGAAGGAAAAGTGGTGTAATAATTTTATAAAACTCAATATTTACTTTTACTTTTTCATAATAGAAAAATAGTGCTAATAAAAATAATTGTATAATTAAATTTAACTTAAATGATGGTAAGTATAACTGCAATAAAATTGCAATTACAAACAAGCCGCTATAAAATTTAGTGGAATTTATTTTCATTTAGGTTTTTTGAGAATTCAAAATTAATCTAAATTAAGAGATGATTTTATTTTTTTTACTAACTTATTTATTTTCAAAGCTGCCGATACCTTTAGTTTTTCAAATCCATTAAAGTGTTTGGAAATATATAGTTCATAGCCTTTGATTAGCATTGGGTTTTTTGACTTTGTAAAGCCTACAAAATGCATATAACTATAGTTTGGTAAAAACACTCTTGTTAGTCCTTTATTTGCAATCTTTTTACAAAAATCTACGTCTTCCACATACATAAAATAATCTTCATCAAATCCGTTTATTTCATTATAAAGTAATCTAGTTAGAACTAAAAAAGAGCCTCCTAGCCAATCTACATTATAACTTGATTTTGAAAAATTTCCAATAACAAATTCTTCATCTATTTGGAGAAGTTTCTTCATCAAAAACATATTGTTGAAATTAGGGAAAACTCCTGCAGCAGGAATGTATTGCTTGTTCTTGTTTAACATGTTAATACCAATTACTCCAACGTTTTCTTCCTTTTTTAAATAGTTTAATACCGGTAATAGATTGTCTAATACAATAGTGTCAATATTAATTAATAATAAAAATTCGCCTTTTGCATATTTGACTGCTTCATTATTTCCTTTTCCAAAACCGTAATTTGTTTTTGACTCAATTAGTATTACTTGAGGATAATTTTCTTTAAGAATCAAACAACTATTATCTGAAGAATTATTGTCAAGAAGGATTATTTCAAATGAAATTCCTTCAAGTTTATTGTATAAAGAATCAAGGCAATCTTTAAAATAAATTTGCCCGTTATAATTAACAATTATAACTGATAACTCAACTTTCATTTAAAAAAAAGTAAAAAATCCTAATTTCTTTTTAATATAAATATTACAAATTAGATTCATTAAGACTGATGAAATTGAACTTGCAATTGCAGCTCCTACTATATTATATTTTGGTATTAAAATAAAGCAAAGTAGCATATTTATTACTAAACAAATAAAATTTATTCTTAAAAGTGTGTTTTGATTGTTTGACATGTTCAAAATTTGATCAACATTTCCTGATATTGCACTAAAAAAAGA
>JFJP01039874.1_pt1 | contig 12421 bp, 17 predicted proteins | sample 431651 | NCBI WGS metagenome assembly JFJP01 (sample SAMN02602958, study PRJNA72255) | Microbial mat metagenome, whole genome shotgun sequencing project. | biome: fresh water; feature: sink hole; material: water; isolation source: purple microbial (photo- and chemosynthetic) mats found in... | reverse complement strand
CCCTACGATTTACATCATTTGTAATTCCTATGTAACCGTCTGTAAATGGGTTTAGATGCCCTTCTAGACGGTACCAGTAGACAAAGTATTGTTGTAACATAACTATCCTTAGTGAGTAACTATACGTAGTATAGCTTCTTATTGCTTAAAGTGTACCTAGTCTCCTCTTTTCAAAGGAGTATCGGACTATATCTTCACCTTTCGGTGCAAGGCATTTCGGTAGTCACTTGACTTACCTACGGACATTATTAGCTGTTCTAGCTTCTCGTCTAACCCTATTACTTAGGTTAGCTCTCCAATGTATCACGGGACTTGCATTTATCTCCGTGATACTGAGCATATATATTATTAGCCACATGCTTACTACAGTACTCACACACAGTACGTTTAGCTTTTTTACCAAAGTTAGGATTGTTACTTCCTAACTTTGCTTGTCTAACTGCTTCAAGAGACTCCCCGCTCCAGTTGAGTGGTTTACCTTTTTTAGCTTTAGACATATTGGCTCTATGTTCCTGTGTAGCAACATAGTGTACTGTATTTTCAGTTACTTTTTTACCTCCTGAAGTTGTATTGTAGCCTTCAAGGTAACTGTTGAACTGTGTAATGTAAGCACACTCTTTATCGTCTAAAAGCTCACTAGGTATACAATCTTCCAATAACTCTACTAAGAATGCGTCTCTGCCGTATTTTAGTATCGCACGTTGAAAGTACCCTGACTTGCTTTTAAGTGATTTAGCTTGGCTTACGTGGTCATACCATCTTTTGTAGATACATTGAACAGTCTGCCCTATGTATATTTTACCGTTGATGGTATTTGTAATCTTATATATACGCCCTAACTTCATAGTGAACTCCTCTGTTAAACCAACAGTATAGCACACTTTTCGGTTTTTGGTCGTCCTAGTCTCTGAACCTTCTAACTATCCCTAGTTAGCTTGGCTGCTGATTGCCGTATGCACATGCACTTAGGGTTCCAGCAATTAACCTTGTTTATATTAGCCTGCTCACCCATAGTATTAAATGAGCAGTGTTACGAAGTAGCGTCTAAACTGGTCTAAGTCTGCTACCTTCTTGGTCTTAGTGTGGTGTAGTCTACGTACAGAGTTAGTCTCTGTGTCATAGATGTCATAACTGATAGTCTCTTCACCCACTTGCTTAAAGCGATTGCACTCGATAGTGAATGTCTCATCACCAATTGTTACGGTCATGTGCTCAGTAGGTTTGACATTGTTGATTATGAACTCTTTGAATGCGTCTGCTACAGCTAGTTTGCCTGTAGTTAGCACTTCATTGAAGCTCTGCACTTGTTCAAGGGTGTACTCGTGCTTCCAGTCATCCCATAGTTCATAACAGGCTTTAGACGAGCCATATAGTCTAGGTGTAGCTGCGTGTTTGAACATCGTGCGAGACATGCCTTCAGATGCCCAAGGATCGCTTAACTCTGTTCCATAGCAGTTAGTTACGGTTAAGAGCTGTTCATCTCCTAGTAAGGCTCCTATGTACTGTAGCATTGATGCGCTTGCGTCTAGTTCTATTGGTACGGTCCAATAGTTGCTATCTGCTCGCTTTGTTAAGTAAGCTATTCCTTTAGTGCGCAAGATTGGTGCTATCAGTGGCTGTTTATCTAGTCCATAATAGCGATCTAGGCTGTCATAGAGGCGCTGTAACCATATGTTCTCATGTGCTGAGCTACGCCCCTCTTCCTTACTGTAGTCTAGGTTATACAGTGTACCTTGTAGATAGCACTGTTGACCAAACTCTAGCTTCCCTGCTTTAGTACCACTTTTATAGCCGTTAAGCTCGGCTATGAACAAGTATATTGCATTTGCTCCTGCTGTAGTTGCCATCGATTCTCCTTATGTAGTGCCAGAGGTCTAAGCCTCTGACGGTATAACTAGCAATGCCCTCATGTCTTTGAAGCCAATTGGGTTGCCTACTTTACTTAACGCACTACTAATAGCTCTACCGCGTGAATCGTTATAGCTATCGCCTCTAGTGAATAACTCATCAGTAGTTAAGTGATAATCTAGTATCTCACTACTAATGGTATCATAGCTAGCTTGATCGTGGCGCATATGTGGGTACATGTCTGCTATCTTATCCATAGACTTGGTAAGATTGCGACGAATGACTTCGCTGTAGTCTGACATGTAGTTACGGTCATAGCTGAACTTAGTATTGCCTGCTTTCATAAAGCCAGTGCGAACTAGTCCAGTATTAGCAGTACGACCATTTACGCGAGTAGCACTAGTTTTTGTACTTTGGTTACTAGTTAATCGGTAATGTATGAACTTCTTGTATGCGCGTATCGATACTAGTTCATCTGGTGTACAGAACTCTAGTAGCTTATCTTCGTTAATACTAGCTTCTGCCCAGTTACGAGCAGGTATAGCATGGCAGGTAATCCAGCCACCTCCTGACAATGACATCAGAACGATGTTGAATACTCGTGCATTGGCAAATCTATCTGCCCAGTAAACTAGGTTGACGTTGCCTTTGTCCTTTAAGTATGCTCGCCATAGAGCAATTACTAGCTTGTTAGCTAGATGAGTATAGTGCTGTCCTATGGCTGATACGAACTTATCGTAGGCAGGTAACTCTATGTTACCTTGTAGTACTAGGTTACGCATATTTCTCCTTAAGTGAGGCCGAAGCCTCGTTGTTTAGCAACTTATGGTTGTTGCTCCTATAACTGCCTGTACTTCAGCTGCAGTTTTATTCTTTTCTGCAGTGAGTAGCGCATCGCTAATGCGCTTAGCAGCTAGCTTATCTGTTAGAAAGCTAGTGTCTACAGTTACGCCTAGTGCTAATGCAACTAGTTGAATGTTAATAGTAAATTTATCGGTATCCATTGGCTTGCCGTCTACTATTACCGCATAGTTACGGTTGTAGTATGGCAGTGAGCCTAAGCTATCTAGTGTAGCTTCGATTAGTGGCTCACTAAGACCAGTTACTGCAAGCATCTGGTTCTTGTGGTCCGCAGCACTATACTGGATGCCGGTTAATAGTCTGATGATTGCGCTAATCTCCGTACTTAGTCCGAACTGTGGGCTAGGTGACCACTTGCGTGTCTCTCTAGTTCTAGTTGAGTAGATTGGCATAGCCTCTACAATACCTGAGCACAATGCTTCAGCTTCTTTAAGCTTGCCAATAGTACGCTCAAGCATGCCGGTTACTATCATCCCTTCCTGGATGATTGGATTGTTGAGCACTGTTTCTATCTTTGCAGATAGTCTTTCTTCAATTCGGTCGTCTAATTTTGCTTTTAGGTCTTTATACATAGGTTCTCCCTTATTTGCTTTGTTGGCCGAAGCACAGCTGTTCTATCCGCACATAGAGCAGGTTTATGTCATTGCTATCCTTTACATAATATTTTATGTATTATTCTATGTATTATTTTACATGCTGTTTTATGTACTTTTGCTGTAGTGTGTATGGCTGTGTACATAAAACAGCAAGATTTGCTTAAAGTTAGCTTAAATGGTATGTAACCGTTAGTTGCACAAAACTCGATATCCGACTCTAAACCCCTTCATATAAGGCTTGCTGAAAACTGACTGCTGGTCAGTTATCTAAGGAAAGGTCTGTACGTTACAGACCTAAGTCTGCTTCGTAGGCTTTTTGCCATTCCTCACTTGACAGTGAGCAATAGGCAAACTGCTCACAATACTTGCTATACTCAATCTCGAAGTCAGCTTCAGGGTTGAAGCCTCCTTCTCTATTGGCATTTGACTCGTAAACCCGTTGCCACAGCCAATTCTCGTTTTCTTCATACCACTCGTCGTATGTAAGCATCCTATCTCCTTAGTTTTTTGCAAGTTGTTAGCTCGCTACGTAGCTCTCGTATCCTCGAGCTCCTATCCGCCAGCAAAGCCTAGCAAGGCCGAAGCCTTGCTTACACACCATCTCGGATCAGAGTCCAAGGCAGGTGTGTTTGTTATAGCAGTTTATGCACTTGCTAAGGTGTCGACAGCTTACAAGTCGTAGCTGTCAAGTAATGCGTTGTTTCCTAAGGCCGTCTTGTATTCGTCCTCAGTGATCGTTCTCGCTGACGCCTTCTTGACCAATCTTTGCTTTTGGTCTCTACGCGCTTCACGCACCTCCGCTTTACCCATCTCTACGGCTTCATCAGCCATGTCAAAGAGCCCTAACTTCCACGCCACGAATACTGCAATTATTGCTAGTCCTATTAATTCCATCTGTAACTCCTACTTATAGTTGTATACCTATACTGCAAGCCGTAGCCAGTAGTATAAATACCACGATTTCATTTGCGAGAGAGGAGCGATAGCGACGAACGATCGATAGGAGAACTCGAATGTGGAAAGAGTGGAAGAAATGAGAGGGCTCCTATCGACGCAGGTGGAAAAAGAAAAAAGGCCTAGACCTACCGCTTTAGCGGTAGATCTAAGCCTGTAGTTGTAGGTGACGGCGAAGCCTCATTTACAGCGTCCCAGTAACCACGTTGCACTGGGTACGCGGCATAGGCCACGCCCCGGTTGACGTAGTATACACGGCTGTTTAGCTCAACCTTTGATGCTAATACTTCATCACTGTTAAGTCTGAAGCCTGCAGCTCTTATAGCTGCGCCAATGTTGTTGCATTCAACTTTGTCATAAACTCTTTTCATAGTATATCTCCTTAAGTTTTAATTTCATCACTTCATTTCAAAATGACAGCACACACGAAGAATGAGGGGGGGATGTCATTTGGTTATGGGGACAGTAACGGAAAACTGAACCAAAACACAAGAGTAGTAGCGCTACACATGAGCCCCCTCCCCTCCCCTAAGCTAAACAAAAGCTATACTATGTTACAATAAATAAAATAAAATAAAATAAAAAGGATTGTAATGTATAAACCGGTTGTAGGCTTTGAGATGTTATATGATATAAACGAAGAAGGCACGGTAGTGCGGTACTTAAAGAATGGTAACTGTAAACCTCTAAACCCTAAACAAAACAAAGTTGGATATCCTATTGTAGCTTTGTCTAAAAGCGGTAAGAGTAGGTGGTACTTAGTACATAGGTTGGTAGCAGAAGCCTTTGTACCTAATCCAGATAAGTTACCGATAGTAGACCATATAGATGAGGATAAGACAAATTGTAGCGCAAGTAACCTACGATGGTGTACTGTGCAACAAAACGTAGAGTACTACTGTACAAAGGATGGTAGACGTCATAACATTGAGCTAGGTAAAAAGCGTAAAACGCAGCTAAGAGAGTACGAAGCGAAACTTAGAGCTGTGCGACTAGAGCTGACAGCAAAAGAAAAACTACTTACCCAATACAAGACTAAACTAGGTAAACTAGAAGCTGAACTAGGTAAAAAAGAAGAGAAGTTACTACAAGTAGAAACCGCTATTAAACAGTACGCACAAAAAACCGCTACAAAACCTAAGGCGTACGAAGGCTACCTAGATACTAAAGGTGTGAAATTTACATCTGTAGAGGATATGATAGGAGTGACAGGTAAGCCAATCACTATAAATGGCGTGGTGTACCCTAGCACAAAAGCAGCAACTAGCTACATTGTCGAGCAAGAACTGCTAAAAGGTGTAGTACGCAATTATGAGACTGTACGAAAAGAACTACGCAGGTACTTACAAGGGTTACGGGGTGCATTTACTATGTACACTAGGTATAGAATCGAATAACTTATGACAGCCTTAACTTGCAGTAAGTACCGCACAAAGTAAACTAATTCACTGCATAGAAAGGTACACCCTGCCTGTACCTATTGTACTGAGAAAGGTACCAGACGGTAGTACCTTTTTATGCCAGCGAACCCCCACCGTTAACGGCTTTCTCCTATTCTATAGAAACAACCCGCAAAAGTACCTAACCCCTAAACTACGGACTAGATGTGATTAGAGAAAGGTACTGGCAGGCGGTACCTTAGTAGGTAACGAAACAGTAGATGCGTACCAATCTAGGTATAAATAGGTGCAGAACAATACTAAATTGAGTACTTACACGCTGCAGACTGCGCTGTAACCTCTAAACAAAACATAAGATATAGCAACAGCGTCAAAACCTCGTAGTACCAGGCTATTCAGTAAATTGACATACACGGCTGTAGTGTAGAACATACACGGCTGTGATGTATGTCATACACCACTGTGATGTATGTTGGTACTAGATAAGTGTTAAAGGTACACTTAAGTTAGTGTATGATATAATACAGCAAGGAGATTAAATGAAGAGAGCAATAGAGACCACGACAAAGATAGACCACTCTACAGGAGAGGTGCTAGAGACGTCTGTTGTACGCCGCTATAGAGGCGATGAACCTAACTACATTAAGCTGTACTTAGAAGACATCAGCTATATGCATGGACTACCCACTACAACTAGTGAATTACTAAATGAGTTATTGAAATACGTAACTTACGGTACACAAGAAATCATACTGAATGCGGCAGCTAAAAAGCGAATAGCAGAAGAGACAGGTATGGGCATACGAACGATAGACAATCGTCTACAGGAACTAGTTAAATCCGGTATCATAGATAGAGTAGCCTTAGGCACATTCGTACTCAACCCGTATCTATTCGGTAAGGGTGATTGGAAGACTATAACAGCACTACGTAATAAGAATATACACCTGGAAATAGTGTACGATAAACTAACAGGTAAGCGAAAGTTAAAAGGTAAGGTAGAAGAATGACAACAAAACCAACAGCAGGTACCATGTATGTAGCAAAAGATGGTGAGATGGTAATAGTCCTAGGTACGTACCACAACTACGAACAGAAAGGACTAGTTACGTATAAGATAGTAGGACAGAGTGAGGTAAAGACAGATGATGTCCCATACTTTAATAGTGTATATAAACAAGTAAAGGAATAGAAATGTACATAACTAGCGTAGATAGACTATGGAAATACCCGTTAGGCTCAAGAGTAAGTATAAAAGGTAAAGGGTATATATATACAGGTAGAGAAGACTGGTCAGAAGCTGAACTGTTTGATCTAAGTGAAGGAATAACAGTAGGTATCGAGGACATAGTCGAGGATGAAGAGTCACTTACATTAGAGATACTAGTAGGAGACTATGATATCGATACTCTAGTTAAGGTAGAAGTAGGACGGCTATTGAACCTAGTTAACGATGGATGGGCACTAGATACTAAGATGCTCAACCTAACACCTGAACTAGATAAAGTGAAAGCGCTAAGAGCGATAATCAATGCATCAAGATGATAGAGTAGAAGGTAAAGCGATGAGTAGACCCGCAGGATTCGTAGAAATAAGCGGAAATATATATCCTGCAGGACATGCGTACGGTGAGACCTACTTCAAGTACGCTAATAGCCTGCTAGCGTATGACCCGCTACGTGATGGTAAACTGATAACAGAAGAGGATGCTCGCAAGAAGTATCCTGAATATTTTGTATAGGAGGATAGATGAGTAGAGTAGTTGATACAGGTAAGTTAGCTAAAGCAATGGACACAATGCTGAATACACAGAAGCAAGCAACAGACATGGAGAATGAGTATATGCGAGGAATGTATAACGGTATGGAGTACATGCGGTCATTAGTTACAGGACAAGAGCCGGTATTCATGGAACCTGATGGTACACTAGATAACAAAGCGATGCAACGTACGCCAGAAAGATACCTATAATGTGGTATGCATTCCTTAACAGAATGGGACCTTGCAGCAGTAAGTGGATAGCTGAGAATGGTAGAGACTGGGCAGGTGGTAGAGTGGACCTAGATTGTGATAATGAGAAAGATCCGAACTACGATCGGTATGGAGTAGAGTACAGTGCGCCAGTAATGCGAGAGAAAGACTGGTATGGACTAGGTGAGTGGCTAGGTAACCAGGCATGGAAAGATATGCCGAGTAGAGAGCAGGTGTTCAGAGGGTTTGAACTAGCGGTAGGACGGAGTATAGAGTACTTTAGGACAGACGATGAACTTTAAAGTAAACACTGACCTAGGTAAACTAGATTCGACAGAAGGTATAGTCTACGTGCTAGAGATGGAAGTAGATGGAAACATAGTAGTAAAGGTAGGCTTCACTAAGCGAGTGCTAGTGACAGACAGGATATGCGAGATACTTACAAGCTTCTTTAATAGTTACAGATACTTCACTAGATTGTACCCTAAGAGATACAGGCGAACTAGTGAGGCATTTGAGAAAGAGCAGGAAATACTGACGTACTTTAAGAATAGGAAGTATGAGAGTAAGAAGAAATTCAGTGGATGCCAGGAACTGCTGGATGTACCACTAGATGAAGTAGTTGAAGTATACGAGCAAGTGCTGAAAGGTGAGAAACTTGATAAAAAACTGGACAATAGTAAGCGATGTGGACGAGGAGCTGGAGAAAAGAGAGAAGATACACCTCCTAAAAAGCGAGGCAGACCAGCTGGAAAAAGAGATAGCGCCCCTAGAAGACGTAAGTCTACCAAGATGGGCGTATAATATAGTAGAATGGAACCAACTGCTGTACAATAGAACTAGATTACGGTGTAGACTACGAGATATTCAGAAGCAATTAAGCGAACTATGTGTATAATATGGTAGATCGAATAGGCGTGAGAGCTATACAAGACGATCTTCTCCTTTGTGTAAGGCCCTAGGCTTAGCGGACTAGGGTCAACTACTTATAAAACTTCAAGCGGAATTAAGCAAATTTACAGTATAGTACGTACAGTAACATACAGTAAAGGATAAAATAATGGACGTAGTACCAGTATACACGTTGGAAGACGTACAAGCTGCTATGCCTGCAAGAAAAAGTACAATCACTCAAGAACTAGTGGATATGCTGAACCAAGCGGAGACAGAACCAGAGTTCCAAGGGGAAAGTCTACTACAAACAATGGTGACTTATGAGAGTGTACTGCAGCGAGCAACAGTAGGAATCAAGGAGTATGCTAGAGCAATCAAGTTCTGTGCGTACCTAATGTCAATGGATGATAACTATACAGAGGCATATAAGAAAGTGTTCTTCGATAGGGCCTTCGTACGCGAGAGAATGAACCTGCCGACTGACTCTGTGCAGTATAAAGAATTAACTAGCGCGGCATCTAGGTATAGAAGAAGTAAACTAGTAGTGGATATACTCACTATCAGCCAGGCACCACTAGATGTGATGTTCGGTGGAGCAAGGATGAAGGCGGTAATGGTACTAGCTGACACAATGATGACAGCGAAGTACGATAGAGACAAGATTAATGCAGCTAAAGAACTACTAGCGGCAACTAAAGGGCCGGATAGTGTCAAGATGGAACTCGAAGTAGGACCGAATAAGGCGGCAGTAGAGATACAGACTAGACTATTCGATCAACTAGCTCAACTTAGTAGGCAGCAGCACACTAGATTACTAGATGGTGAGAGTATTAACAGTGTACAGCGAATAGGGATAACAGCGGAATTCACAGAGGCGGACATTCATGGCTAAGAGTAAGAAGGAACTAGTTAACCCTAGCGAGGATAGTGAAGTAGGATTGATCGAAGGTGATGAGAGCGTACCGTATAATGACTGGCAAGCGTACCTAAAGGCAGTAGAAGAAGGTAAAGAGAAAGAACCTGAAGATATAGTAGTGATGAAAAGACCTGACTATGAGTTCAATGTGGATGCGGCACTAGATACAGTAGACCTGACGTTCAATGGGTATATACCAAGTGCGGATGCGATTGAGTTCTTTAATATAGTAAGGCTAGTACTAGGTGAAGACCCTGAAGTAGATAACTCACTGATGCACTACTTCCTAGTTGACCTAGTGTATGGGAATATTAAAAGACAAAACTACCCGTATAGCGAGGCGATTAGGGAGAAGATTAGGATTAATGATAGGAAGATAGCTATAATAGCGAGTCGTTATTCGGCGAAGAGTACAGTAATTACAGCGTATATGCCGATAGTACTAGCAATTAAAGGTAAAATGCCTAACTTCGGTACGGTGATGTTCGCAGTAGGATTCGGTGATAGTCAGCAAGCAGGTGCTAAGGTACAGGCTAATACAATTAGGGACTTCTGCGCAGATAGTGCGTTCTGTAAAGAGTACTTCGAAAAAATGAGATTCACAGATGAAGAATGTGAGTTCATTAGGCGAGGTGATGGACGGCTAAAGGATAGAGCATTCATGTACAAAGTGAAGGGAGCTGCAGGTGGTAGTGTGCGCGGTATCCGTTATAGGACTGAACGACCTCAGCTAATATTCTTCGACGACATAATTAAGAATGAAGCTGACGCAAGTAGCCCGGTCATCATGAAGAAACTGAAGAGTATGATCTACTCTGATGCAGAGAATGCGCTAGGGGTGCGGGGGAAGATCATCGCGATCAATACGCCGTTTAATAAAGCGGATCCGATCTACAGTGCGCTAGAGAGTGGAGTATGGACGCCGATATGTCTACCGATATGTGAGAAGATCTACCTAGGTATGCCAAAGAGTGAGTACAGAAGCTCGTGGCCAGCAATGCACTCGTATGAAAAGACGATAGTTCGGTACGAAGATGCACACTATGGTGGGACATTGAGAGAATTTAACCAGGAATTAATGTTACGAATTAGTAGTGATGATGAAAGAATGGTAAAGGATGATATGATCCAGTGGTACGATAGAAGTAGAATGACTAGAAACCTAGCTAACTTCACGATCATAATCACTACAGACTTTACAGCGAATAACTCTGGTAAGGGGGACTTTAGTGGTTCGGCAGTGTGGGCGATAGGGGCGGATGATGATAAGTTTCTACTGGACTTAGAGTTGAAGAAGCGAACTATACAAGAGCAGTATGAGGGATTGATTAGACTGGTGGCTAAGTGGGGTAAAGGTGGGCGACTGATAGAGGTCGGAATAGAGACTGATGGACAACAGCAGCTGAATCTATTTGCGTTAAAGCAGATGATGGCAGATAAGAATGTATGGTTCAGATTCGCTAGACAGAAGGGCGCTAAAGAACGTGAGGGCATAAGAAGTAAGGCAGCTGGTGGTAGTAAGTTGGAGAGATTCAAGTACATGATGCCTAGCTTCGAGATGGGAAAGATACACTTTCCAGAGGAGCTAAGGAATTCACTAGATATGAAAGAGATGTTGGAGGAATTGAAGTACGTGAGCCATATGGCGATCGGGTGTTTAGCAGGTGATACAAAAATACTTACTCCTACTGGCTATGTTCCAATTGAAGATATCAAACACGGTGATGCAGTTATCTCCCACAATGGCTGTACTTCAACTGTACTTAAGGTAAAAGACCCTATAATAACAGGAGTAAAACAAGTCTATACAGTCGTAACAGGCGCTGGTATAATGCACTTAACTGAGTGTCATCGAGTACTAACTATGCGTGGGTACGTCCCAGTAAAGGACTTGTTAGCTACAGACCTAATTATTAAGGACGATAGATGGCTAAGACAGTCGAATACGCAGGATATAAATGGACAGATAGAGGACGGGGCTATTACCAGTCAACTAGAAACATCGGATCGAAACGACAGTGGCTGCACCGCTACATGTACACACAAGAAGTGGGGCCTATCCCAGAAGGTATGGAAGTACATCACAGAGATGAGAACAAAGATAGCAATACCATCGGTAACTTTGAACTACTTAGTCCGTCAGACCATCAAAAGCTGCACGTCGCAGATGATGCGCATTGGTACAGCGACAAACAAGTTGCTATCAGAGCTGCTACTAAAGAAAAACGGCAAGCGGCTTGGGACGCAAAAGACAAAAATCGAACTTGTGTCCAGTGCGGGACAACCTTTCAACTCAAAAAACGAGATAAGAATGATACAAAGTTCTGCTCCAGTAAATGCCAACACCATCAGCGTATGTACACAGCAAGTAACACCTATGAGGCACCTAAAGAAGTCGAGTGCAAGTGGTGCGCTAAAGTGTTTATGCAGCACACCCACCACAACGTATACTGTACTGAAACATGCGCTACAGCAGCTCTGCAAACAAAATACAGAGTTGAAACTGTTACAAAGCAGTGCGAGTACTGTGGTAAAGAGTATACCGCAAATAGATTATCTAGTGGAAAGTGCTGTTCGGTTGAATGTCGAGAAGCTAAACGCCACTCATTGGACACCAAATGCGAATGCCGAGAATGTGGAACTGGCTTTATGGGACAATCTGCAAAAGTTAAATTCTGCTCAAATAGCTGCTATCGTAACTCCGTTAATAAGCATAGAGCCAAGAGCAGTCGAGACGGTGTATGACTTCGAAGTTGAAGGTACAAACTGTTTCCTAGTTGATGGTGGCGTGGTAGTACATAATTCGAAGCATGATGATGGACTAGACTTGATTAGCCAACTTGGTATGATAGAGTACATACTACCTAGTATGAGTATGGAAGAGTACGAAGATAGTGAGTTACCGCATGCTAGTAAGCAATACTGGGGTAAGTGGGAGCATGACAAAGAAGATAGTGGAAGCTCAGTCATCTTTTAAGGTG
>JFJP01023585.1_pt1 | contig 12422 bp, 8 predicted proteins | sample 431651 | NCBI WGS metagenome assembly JFJP01 (sample SAMN02602958, study PRJNA72255) | Microbial mat metagenome, whole genome shotgun sequencing project. | biome: fresh water; feature: sink hole; material: water; isolation source: purple microbial (photo- and chemosynthetic) mats found in... | reverse complement strand
CCAGTCTCCGTCTGTCGCGCTCTGGGGGCCGAGGTGGTCATCGCAGTGAACCTCAATGGCGACATCGTGGGCAAGCATTTCGTGAAGGCCCGGAAAGAGAAAAAGAAGAACGGCGTGGCCGAAGCGTTCACGAATCTGGTCAAGGAATACGCAGGACCCCTCTTTTCCTTTTCCGGAGAGGAAGACGAGCCCCCGGGGCTTTTCGACGCCATCGCCGGTTCCGTGAACATCGCCCAGGAGCGCATCACGCGCAGCCGTCTGGCCGGCGATCCTCCGGACATCCTGCTCTCGCCGAAGCTTTCGCACATCGGATTGCTGGAATTCTTCAGGGCCGGGGAGGCCATCGCAGAGGGAAATAAATGCGTGCAGCGCATGCTGCCGGAGATAGAGCACGTGCTGGGCGCGATATCAGCCGTGCAGGCCGATTTTTTTGAAAGAACACCGTAATCCTGAGGAATACTCATGCGCATACTTCGACTTGCCCTTTTCTTTTTGTTCGTTGCCACGCAGTCCCTGGCAAGCCAGGCCATGGCGGGCCAGATCCGTCTCTCCGACACGGATTACCGCACCTATCGGACCCTGACCCTGGACACGGGCCTTGAGATTCTGCTGGTGCGCGACGAGCGCGCCTCCAAGGCCGCGGCCGCCCTGGCCCTGCCCGTGGGCAGCCTGGACGACCCGGATTCCCAGCTCGGCCTGGCCCATTATCTGGAGCACATGCTCTTCCTCGGCTCCGAGGCGTACCCAGGCCCAGAGGAGTACCAATCCTTCATCAACAAGAACGGCGGACAGACCAACGCGGCCACGGGTTACACCTCCACCACCTACATGATCGAGGTCGATCCTCCGGCTTTTCCCGAGGCCCTGCGCCGCATGGCCGACACGCTGGCCCGGCCCAGACTGGACCCGGTCTATTCGGACAAGGAGCGAAACGCGGTCAACGCCGAAATGGAATCCAAGAAATTCAGCGATGGCCGCAGGCTGGCCATGCTGAGCCTCTCCACCCTGAACCCGGACCATCCTGCCACGCGCTATACCGGCGGGAACCTGGAAACCCTGTCCGACAAGCCTGGCAGCAAGCTGCACGAGGAGTTGGTCCGCTTTCACCGTACCTGGTACTCGGCCAACCTGATGAAAGGGGTGCTTTACGGCCCTCAGAGTCTGGATGAGTTGGAAACTCTGGCCCGGCGTGAGCTTGCCGTCATTCCCGACCGTCAGGCCAAGGTGATCGTGCCCACGGTCCCGCCGGCCACGGATGCCGAGCGGGGTGTGATCATCGGCGTGCGCCCTGTGCGCGAGTCCCGCAGCATGACCGTCGAGTTTGTCCTGCCCCAGGAGCTGGACGACTACCGCACCAAGCCTTTGCAGGTCGTGTCCGCGGTGCTCGGCACGGAGACGTCGCATTCCCTGATCGAGGTGCTGCGCGACAAGGGGCTGGCCCTTGGGCTCTCGGCTGGCGGCGACACCACGAGCCTTCGCAACGGCGTGACCCTGTCCCTCTTCGTGCAGCTGACGGAAGAGGGCGACCGGCGGCGTGACGAGGTGCTGGCCACCATCTTCGCCTACTGCGACCTGCTGCGCACCCAAGGCCTGGACCAGGCGTATTTCGATCAGCTGCGGCGCATGTGGGACATGGAGTTTCGCTTCGCGCCTCTGACCAGCGGTTTTGATTATGTCGCCTCCGCCGCCGGGGAGATGCTCCTGCATCCGGTCGAGGATGTGAATTTTGCGGCCTATCGCCTGGATTCTTATGACCGCGCGGCCGTAAGCAGCGTGCTTGCGGCCCTGCGGCCCGAAAACGCGCGAATCTTTCAGGTTGGGCCGGATCAGCCCGTGGATCGGGAGGCTTTTTTTTACCAGACCCCGTACAGCGTGCGGCCCGTCAAGGACGAGGATGCCAGTCGCTGGTCCGCCCTTTCGGCGGGCATGGATGTGCGCTTGCCGGACCTGAATCCTTTCCTGCCGGATGATTTTTCCCTGGTCGCCGCCGAGGGCAATGCGCGGTCCCGCAAGCTCCTGGACAGGCCCGGCCTTTCGATTTGGCACGGCCAGTCCGGTTTTCGTCAGGAGCCGAGGGCCATCCTCATGACCCGGCTGCAGTCCGCGCATATCGCCTCCACCCTCAAGCAGACAGCCCTGCAGGGCGTCCTGCTCGAACTGTGGGCCCAGAAGCAGGCGGGGCTGCGCTACCAGGCGCAGGAGGCCGGGCTTGGGCTGTCCGTGTCGGGCGATGAAGGCATCCTGGTTCACATAGACGGATTCAGCCAGCATCAGGCCGACCTGCTGCCCAGGGTGCTCGACTTTCTTGAACAGGAGGTGGAGTCAGAGGATTTCGAGCAGGCCAAAGCGGAGCAGCTGCGCAATCTCGCCAACATGGAAAAGCAAGGCCTCTTTGGCCAGGCCATGGGCGCAATGCGCGATCTGCTCAAGGTGCCGTCATGGGACCACCGGGCCATTAAAGAAACCACCAAGGGGCTAACCCTGCAAGACTTGGATGGGTATCTGCGCGCGGTAAAGCAGGATCTGCGCTTTACGGTTTTCGGGTTCGGCAATGTCACGGCAAACGACCTGCGCAAGCTGGGGAGCGGTATTGAGTCGCTCATCGGATCCGAGGCCGGCGCGCCCCCCGTCGCGACGCGCATCTCCCCCAAACAGGGAGTGGTGGCCGACTATCGAAAAAACAGCGTGCTGGAGGACAGCGCCCTGGTCGAAATGTTCCTTGATCCTAAGCCCGGACCCGACTCCAAGGCGCGCATGCTCCTCCTGGAAGGACTTCTGTCCAACCGCTTCTTCAGCCGCCTGCGCACCGAAGAGCAGCTTGGCTATGTGGCGACGAGCTTTCCGATCATGTTCGCCCACACCGCCGGGATCGGATTCGGCGTGCAGAGCCCTGTTCAGGGTACCGCCGGCCTGTCCGATCGCTTCGAGTCCTTCTACTTCAAGGCGCTCTCGCAAATGCGCGGCGTGACCGGAGAAGAATTCGAATCCGTGCGCCAGGGCGTGCTGGCTTCCCTGACCAAGAACCCGGACACCCTGGACGAAGAGTTCGGCTGGCTGGAAACGGATCTGCGCCTGGGCAACCAGGCTTTTGACGGCCGGGAACAGCTGGTGAGAGCCTTGAAGAGGGCCACCCTGGCCGGAATCGTCCGGACCTACGAGACCATGGTCCTGGGGCCCGGCGGCACGCGAACTGTCATCCAGATCCAGGGCTCGCGCTTCCGCGACTTCGGCTGGACTCGCAAAGCGGACGCAGCGCAGGTCGAGCAACCGGAAGACTTCCACAAACTCATGGGGCTGCAACGCTACCAAGGCCTCTGAACCGCCAAACAAAACAAGGGCGCCCGTCAACAACAGGCGCCCTTCTTCAATTCATAACGGGACGGGCAGGAGACTCCTCCCTGGCCGCCCAAAGACAAAGCCTATTTCCCGCCCAACTTCCGTCCTGCCAAAAACGCCGCATAGTTGGCCTGCCAGATGGCCGGCTTGGGGCTGACGTTCTTCAAGGCCTTGAGCCAGTATTCATTGGGGAAGGAGTCGAAAGGCGCGAGGGTGCTGAGGACGCCGATCATGACCACGTTGGCGCTGCGACCGGTGGGGTCACCCAGACCCAGGGCCGTGCCGAGCACATCGACGTCGATGACCTTGTAACCGCCTAAAGCCTCACGCACGGCTTCCACCGTCGGATAGTTTTCGGCCTTGAAGAGCGGGGGCATGATGGCTGTATTGGCCAGGATGACCGTTCCGCCTGGCTTGAGCATGTCCAGGAAGCCAGGGCGGAACACTTCACTTCTTTCCATGCAGACCAGGCACTGGGTGGTGCCGGGCATGAGCACGGGAGAGTGGACCGCGCCGCAGGCGAAAGTGCTGATAACGGGTCCGCCCATCTGGGCCATGCCGTGGGTCTCGCCCTTGACGATGTTTTGCTTGTCGTAGCCCAGCAGGTAGGCGAGTTGGGTCAGGGCGCGACCGAAAAAGAGGTTGCCCTGACCGCCGACACCACGGATGGCCACGGAAAGGAAAGGCGGCAGACTGCCTGTGGCCGGCAGGTCGATGCTCTCGGGCGGCACGGGCAGATCAGGACAGCTGGTCAGGCCACAGGAGCCCTGGTCCTTGGCCGGGGCAATGGCGCCCTTGGGGCACATCTGGGCGCAGGCCGGATTTTGGCTCACGCAACCCGTGCAGATGTTGTTGAAAAAGGGCAACCCCTCGGCATCGGCCTCTATGCCGGAACAAATCTGGCACATGCCGCAGCGAATGCACAGTTCCGGATCCACCGCCATTTTAACGCCGTAAGACTCCTTGGGCATCTTGCGGATGCACACGCCCGTGACCACCAATGTGGTGAAGGTACCGGTTTCGGCGGAGGCCAGAGCCCCTTTGAGGGCCTTTTCCAGAGCGTTCTTGTCGTAACCGCTGACTTCGACCAGATGCGCGCCATGAGCCTTCAGACTTGCGTTCAGGTCGAAGACGTTGGGGTCCCCGGCGAGGTTGGCGGGCGAGGTGGGTGAGGGCTGACCGCCGGTCATGGCGGTCCAGTTGTTGTTCAGGATGACCTTCACGCCGGGAATGTTCCTGAAAATCGTGTTGCGGGTCGCGTCCATGCCGCTGTGGCATTCTGTGCCGTCACCGAGCACGGCCAGGCATTTGCTGGCGGCCTCGGGCCGGGACAGGACATAACCCAGTCGTTTGGCCTCGCTCGCACCCATGGCCAGGGCCGTGTCCATGGCGTTCAAAAAATGCAGCAGGGTATTGCAACCGATGTCACCGAACACGGCTTCGAGCTTGCCCTTCTTGCGCATCTTGCCGACGATCTGGCCGAAAAGGCGATACGGGCAGCCAGCGCAGATCATGGGTGGACGCGGCAGGCTGGCCACAGCCGATTTTCCGGCCGGCTCGGCCAGGCCCAGGCGGGCGGAGATTAGCGCCGGAGTCCATTCGGTGACGGTCTCGTCCTCACCCTTGCCCTGAACCGCAATGCCCTCGGCCAGGACTGCCTCCTGGATAAAACGATAGCCATCCTCGATGACAAAGACGGGGCCATCGATGCTCTCACGAAAACGGCGGATCAGATCCATGGGCAGAGGATAGGTGAAACCCAGTGACAGGACGTCCATGTTTTTGCCAGTGGCCTCCCGGACCTCCTCCACGAAGAGGCCGTTCACGCCGTGGGTGATGATGCCTGTCTTGCCGTCACCCTTGGTCCAGACATTGAGCGGACTCTCCTCGACCATTTTGCGCAGGGCCGGGATGCGGGTGGTACGGACCTGGTCGTGAAACATCCGCGCCCGTACGGGCAGGGTGATGAAATCACTCATTTTTTCTGGCAAGGGCGCCTTTTCGCGTGTGGCTGTCCCCATCAGCCGCACCAGGCCTTCGCTGTGACAGAGCACGCCGCTGGCGATTACGGCCACGGGAGTGTTGAACTGGCGCCCCAGATCTGCGGCGATGCGCGCCGCCTCATGCATTTCCTGGTGATTGCGCGGCTCGAACACCGGGATGCAACAGCTTTTCAGCATGTAGCGCGGATCTACCAGATGCTGAGTGGAACTTGGCGTATAGTCGCTGGCAATATAGTAAACGAGGCTGCCTCGCTGGCCGGTATAGAAGGCGGCGGAAGTGATGACGTCGGCGGCCTGGAACAGACCCGGAATCTTCATGGTCACGACACAGTCGCTGCCGGCCAGAGTGTGGCCGAATCCCACGCCCGCAGCCACGGCCTCGTTCACGGACCAGCCCACGGTGATCATGTCCTGCACTTGGGACAGTCCTTTGTCGATGACCTCGGTGCTGGGCGTGCCGGGATACCCGTCCGCGGCATGGATTCCGGCCCGCACGCAGCCCACCGCAAAAGCCATGTTGCCCTGTATGACCACACCCTTGCCAGCCTCACCGACGCACAACGCCTTCACTGCACTCATGAATCCTCCAAAAAAATATGTCTCGAAGAAGCACCCGCTCACGGGTGTGACGGCAAACTTACAGGCGCACGGTCCGCCCATGGATTCCAGGCACGCGCCCTGTCGTCCTGGGGGTACGCGAAGCCCTGCCCTTTCTCAAGCCCCAAGAGGTGCGAAACGTGCACGGCCAACATTTGGATACCAACCGCCCCGCTCGGGCAAAATACAGATCCAGGAAAAACATGTCTGTCGATATTTTCAAAGACGCTCTGATCATAAGCTTGCATCTTCAACCATAATCTGTTTGAAGAAACCCCATATGGGAACTACGTACGCAAACATTACGCTCAAAGGTCCAAAGGCGCAGGATATCCTGCAGGAGCTCGGCAATCAGGGCCGTAGCGCGTTTGTTTCTCCAACAGAGGATGACCTGACCACTGTCTATGACATGGACAGCGACGAGGGCGATACCAACGCCCTCACCGATCTGGCCGAAGACCTCTCCGGTTACTTTGGGTGTCCGGCCCTGGCCGTCCAAACCCTGGACGAAGAACTCCTGAACTACTGGCTCTACGCGGACGGGGAACTGCTTGACACCTACCGGTCACCGGCTCAGTCCCTGGACCCCGAAGGCAAGGGCAACGCCAAGAGCCAGGGCGGCAAGCCCGAGCTGCTGGCTCAACTCTTCAACACCGATGCCACCCGTGAAGAGATCGTCGACATCCTGCACTGCCCGGATCAGGACTGCGGCTTTTCTCTGGCCGTGGACCGCCACCTGAGTCTGGTGGAACTTCTCGGCCTGCCCATGTGTTCTGTCGGCTTTGGCTTCTGCGATCTGGATTCGGGCGAATACCCCGAAGACCTGGACGAGGAAGATCTGCTGCGAGTCGACGAAGACTGATCCCCGCTTTTTCAGCCATGCTGAAGCTCGTGCAAATGACGCAACAGCTCCCAGGAATATCCGCCTGCAACGCAGGGCCAGATCGAATTGTTCTGGCATAGCGGCTCGTCCTGCAACGGAAAAGAAGACACTTCGCAGGCCCGTTCAAAGAGAAAACTGCTCGGGATGGGCGTGAAATAGGCCAGCTCGGGGCGAACCCCGCTGGCTTTGGCCATCCTGATGGTCCTTTCCACCCCGGACATGTCCTGATCCGGTAACCCGAAAAGAATGTAAGCCCTGATCTCTGCCTTGCCGAAACCCGCCTCATGCAATGCGGCAATTCCTGCTTCCCACTGCTCCCTGGACAATTTGACGTCCAGCCGGTGCTCGAAATCCTCTGTCTCAAGGCCCAGGCGCACAGTCTTCGCTCCAGCCCGCTTCAACCGCCCGCAGACCTCCGGCGTGAGATAGCGGACATGCACGGCGTTGGGCGTGTGCAAACGCACATCAGTGCCCTCCAGCCAGTCCAGCAGGGGCCACAGCCAGATTTCGGGAGCCACCAGCAGAGCGTCGTCGTAAAAGGCGAAATCGCGCACGCCGCGGGCATATTCCGCCTGCACACCCGCGAGCAGGGCCTGCGCATCCGCCTGACGAAAGCCCGGGTAAAGGCTACCGCTCGCGCAATACGGGCAACGGAACGGACACCCCCTGGAGCCGAGGATGACGGAAAAACCGGGATCGGCATACAGGTCAAGGGCCAATTCCAGGCCTGCTCCCGGTGGAGGTTCAGGGGCCGACCTGCCGAGCAGCCCCCATAGCCGCAGCCAGAGCTGCGGATCTTCAAAGCGCCCGCCAATCACAAGATCTGCGCCCAGGCTTTGCGCGTGCTCAGGGCACAAGGACGCATAAATTCCGCCCAGCACCACCGGCACGCCGGGCCAAAGCTCACGGACCATGGCCACGGCTTCAGCCGCACCGGGATACCAGTAGGTCATGATCGTGGTCACAAGCACCATGTCGGGGGGCGGGGAAAGATGGCGCAGGGCTTCGCGCACCGTATCGGGGTCGTGTCCGTACCGGCTGTAACGCCGGGGCACGCCGATTAAAGCCTGGGGGGTTGGAACGATCGTCCTGGGAAAATGCCCCTGGCCCGTGGGGTGGGGCAGGGGCCAGGGGATATCGGACCAGGTCTGGTCCAGGCAGTCCATGAGCGCGACCCGGCCCTTGCACGTCCGAAACATATGCAGACCAGCGAGAAGGCCGGCCGGGCGTGACCACAGACCATAGGCCGCAAAATCATAGACCCAGGGATTGATGCCGAGGATGCGAGGAGCATCCTCGGGGGCATCACTGCAGGAAGTCCAGATAATCTCGGGCCACTTTGGCTTCACTGGATTTGGGGTATTGTTTGACGATGCGAGCAAAAAGCTCCCTTGCCTCATCTGTCTTGCCCGTACGCATCTGATGTTCGGCCAGGGCCAGCATGGTCGCGGAACTGTCCATGTCCGCCTCCAGACCGCTCTTGAGCACCTCCTCGGCTTCATCAAGACGATTCTGGGCCACAAAGGCGTCCGAAAGGAGCTTGTAAGCCGGAATAAATCGCCAGTTGCGCAGCAAGGCCTTGCGCCCGAACTCCTCGGCCTCCTGAGCCCGTCCCTTGCGCAGCAACAACACGCCCAGGTTATAGGCCGAGAACTCCGGGGTGACATAGGTCAGGATGCTGAACGCCTTGCGGTAGGCGGCCTCAGCTTCCTGATCCCGGCCCAGGGCTTCCTCGGTCTTGCCCAGATTGTTCCAGGCCTCACCAAAGTCCTCGTCGATTTCCACGGCCTCGGCAAAGCCCTCTCGGGCTTTTTCAAGTTCCTGCAGACCAAGGTATATCATGCCCGAATCAAAATGAAACCGGGACAGATGCTTGGCCGCGGACTCCACTTTCAGAAGTTCCTGCAGAGCCAGCTGATGCTGATTGCTGCTGATATGCGACTCGACCAGGTTGAGACGCAAATCCACTTCCTTGGGACTCATGTTCGAGGATATGTCCCTGGAGGCGCCTTTGGCTCCGCAACCGGCCAGGGCAAGGCATAAAATGAGTACCATCGCGCAGGTCTTCATGGCCGTGCTCCTTGACAGCCCCCTTTTGGGACTCCCGAATTAAATGACCTTGTTCAGAGAATATTCGATGATGGCCTGGGCGCCAACCGCCTGCAACCTCGGCACCAGGTCACGGACCTGGCAGGTTTCGACCACAGTCTCGATGGACAGCCAGTCGGATTTGTGCAGATGGGCCACGGTCGGAGAGTTCATGCTCGGCAAGAGTGCCATGACCTTGTCCACGACATCGGCCGGCGCGTTCATCTTGAGGGCCACCAGCTTGTCCGCACGCAGGGCCCCCTGCAGCAGGGTGTTCATGTTCTCGATCTTGGCCCGCTTCCATGGATCCTTCCAGGACTCCTTGTTGGCGATGAGCTGGGTATTGGTCTGTAACAACTCGGCAATGATGCGCAGCCCATGGGCTTTGATGGTCGTACCCGTCTCGGTGATCTCGACGATGGCGTCCACCAGTCCCTCCACCACCTTGGCCTCGGTGGCGCCCCAGGAGTATTCCACTTCCACGGGAATGCCCGCGTCTTCGAAATAGCGCTTGGTAAAGCCCACGAATTCCGTGGCGATCTTCTTTCCGGCCAGATCTTCGGGCCGCCTGTAGGGAGAGTCTCCGGCCACGGCCAAAACCCATTTGGCGTGGCGGTTACTCGCCTTGGAGTAGATCAGGTCATCCACGATGACGACATCGGACTGATTCTCAAGGACCCAGTCCTTGCCCGTCAACCCCGCATCAAGCAGGCCGTTTTCCACGTAGCGGGCCATCTCCTGAGCCCGACACAGTGAACAGGTCAGTTCGGGGTCGTTTATTTCCGGGAAGTAGTTCCGATGGTGCGAGGTCACCTTCCAGCCCGCCTTGGCGAAAAGCTTGATCGTGGCCTCTTCCAGGGAACCCTTCGGTATCCCGATGCGCATCTGTTTTCCATCAACCATTATTTGTAAACCTCCTTGGGGTCGAATACCATGGGGGAGCAGTCCGTCCAGCGCCCCTGTGCGTCTCGTTCACGAAAAAAACAGCTTCTGCGGCCCGTGTGACAGGCCGCTCCGCCAACTTGCTCCACAATCGCAAGCACCGTGTCCCGGTCGCAGTCCAGACGGATCGACAGAACCTTCTGCACGTGACCGGACGTTCCACCTTTGTGCCACAAGGATTTGCGGCTGCGGCTATAATAATGGACCTCGCCGGTGCGCAAGGTCTCGTTCCAGGCCTCTTCATTCATGTAGGCGAGCATGAGTACCTCCCCGCTCGCGCCGTCCTGGGCGATGACCGGGATCAGGCCTCCGCATTTCTCAAAATCAGGCTGTTCCATTGCTCCGTCCTTCTTCACTCGATGTCGATTTCGTGCGGCCAAGCGCCTCAGTCTTGAGCTGACCGCAGGCTGCCGCGATATCCTGCCCCTTGCTCTTGCGCAAGGTCACGATAAACCCCTTCTTGCGCAGAAGCGCCTCGAAGGCCAGCACATCCTCGGGCTCGGGCGCAGCGAATGTGATGCCGGGCCCGGGATTGTAGGCGATGAGGTTGATCTTGCATTTGAGGTGTGAAAGCAGACGCACCAGCTGCCGGGCATGCTGGAGACTGTCATTCACGCCCTTGATCAAAATGTATTCGATGGTCACTCTTTCCCGAGCCTTGAGCTCCAGGTCCTGCAGCGACGCGATCAATTCGTCGATGGGCCAGCGCGCAGCCCCCGGCATGAGGCTCGCCCGGATCTCCTGGGTCGGGGCATGCAGGGAGATGGCCGGCAGGACCAGCCCCTCGGCTCCGAAGACATCCATCTTGCCTTTGATGGCGCAGGTCGAGAGCGTGATGCGGCGGCGTGAAAATTCCAGCCCCTCGGTGTTGGAGAGGATTTGCAGGCTGCGCCGCACCTCGTCCCAGTTGGCCAGGGGCTCGCCCATGCCCATGTACACGAGATTCTTCACTTCCTCAGCCAGACCGTGAGAACGCAGATAATCCCTGGCCACAAGAACCTGGGCTGCGATCTCCCCACCCGTCATATTGCGTGAAAAACCCATAAGCCCAGTGCTGCAAAAGGTGCACCCCATGGGGCAGCCGATCTGGCAGGACAGACATTGGGTGAAGCGTTCCCTGTCCGGGATGAGCACAGTCTCGACCAACGCCCCGTCAGCCAGGCGCAGCAGCAGCTTGACCGTGCCATCGCTGCTGGTCTGGACCTCGTGCACCTGTGGCCAAACAAGCGACCACTCCCGCACGAGCTGTTCCCTGAAATCCTTGGCCAGGTTGGTCATGCCCGAAAAATCGTGCACACCTTTACGCCACAGCCACTGCCACAACTGCCGGGCCCTGAAGCCCTGGTGCCCCATGCCCTGCACGGCCGCTTCGAGTTCTGGGTAGGTCAGCTCAAGAATGTTTGGCATCATGCTCCAAAGTTCGGAATCATAAAGGCACAAGGGGCGTCAAATCGCAGCCCCTCGTGCCTTCGGCAAAAAATACTGCGCGAAGCGCGTCTCCTAGAGTTGCTCCTTGGCTTTGTAGGCGGCCACAAAGAGTTCAGCCTCCTCCACCGTGTTCACATCCCCGGAAATCTGGGCCTGGAGTAGATTGTCGCGAATCAGCCCTACGGCCGGTCCGGGCTTGATCTTGGCAATGTCCATGATCTGTTTGCCGTTCAGGAGGGGCTCCAGCAGCTCCTCCCGAATATCCGCCCGCTCCAGCATCTTCATGTTGTGATTGAATTCCGTGTACTTGGCATTCCTGGCCTTGATGTCAGCCCGGGCCATCTCGATGAGGCGCGGATAATCATCCACGGCCTTGAAACGGCGGATGCCCTTGTCCGTGAGCATGAAGTGAAAGCGCATGTGGTTGCGCACCAGGTTGACGATCATGTCCACTTCCTCGGTGTTGAGGCGCAGGCGCTTCAAGATCTTGCGCGTGACCTTGGCCCCGATGCGGTGGTGCTGATAGAATGTGGTGCGACCTTCGTAGACCTCTCCGGCGTAAAGCTTGCCGCAGTTGATGAAAAGACAACCCAAGGTTCCGTACCAGTCGTAGGGCAGCTCCTCTGGGTAGCGCTGCATGACCTTCAGCGTGTGCGCCCAGATGGACACGGGGCCGGCCTCCTCGTCATTGACCTGAAAAATCCGGCTCAAGGCTGCCAGCTCCGGCACCAGTCCGTGCATGATCATGGAGTCGAAAAGCAGCTCGGCGAAGCGCCACATGTTCTCGGCCTCGACCTTGCGCCATTCGTCCATGATGTCCGTGACCGAGACATAATCAAGGACCCGGCGCGAGGCGCGGACGATGGACATCCACGAATTCTCTTCGATGGGCAGCTGGTAGTTGGCCGAAAAGCGCAGGGCCCGGATGGCCCGCAGGTAATCGTGCTTGAGGGTCTCGTCGGGGATGCCCTGAAGCTTGATCAGTCCGCCAGCTATGTTCTCAAAGCCATCGTACACGTCGCGGGAACGGGGAATGAAGGGACATGCCAAGCTTACGGGGAATCCGTCGTCCGCCTCCAGTTTCTTGAGCATGTTGCCCGTAATCTGGGCCACGCAGGCCTCGGGATGGGAGGCATCCGCCATAT
>JFJP01012365.1_pt1 | contig 12424 bp, 10 predicted proteins | sample 431651 | NCBI WGS metagenome assembly JFJP01 (sample SAMN02602958, study PRJNA72255) | Microbial mat metagenome, whole genome shotgun sequencing project. | biome: fresh water; feature: sink hole; material: water; isolation source: purple microbial (photo- and chemosynthetic) mats found in... | reverse complement strand
GTCGGCGCGGGCGGCAACTTTCTCAGCCAGCCATCCACCAGAAAAAACTACAAGAGCGGATACTACGTCAGCCCGTTATATCCGCACTACAGCATGGAAAAATGGCAGGAGATCGGCGCTCCAACCGCCCGTCAAGTACTACGTGAAAAAACTCAAGATTTAATGGTGTCCGCTCCTATGCCCGATGACCACGATGAATTCATCGGCAAAGGCGAAGAGTTTATTTCAAAATACACCAAATAAAAACGAGAGAGCGTGTTTTTGCGAAACACGCTCTCTCGTTACTCATTACTCGTTACTCGTTACTCGTTACTTTTTACTTCTCGCTTCTCGCTTCTCCCTGAACTTTCCCCACAGCCCATACCCTTCATTCCGCCTTTTCTCCCGCCGCTCATGTTGCTCGTGGATCTGCTCCACGTGATCGACTTTCTCTGCGATTGCAGCCTCCAGCCACAGACGCCCCTTCTCTGCAGTTGCGTGACTTCCCGCGCCATACGCGCCCGTCTTTGAGTCGTCGTCCCACGGTGGATTGGCGACCAGCGAGCCACCCTCGATCCAGTCCATGTAGTAGTCTGGCGTGGAGATGAAGTTTATTTCATCCACGACGCGCTCCATTTGACACAACTCAGGGCGCAGGTGAAGCATAAACGAAGTTTCGAGTTCGCAAGCATGACCCATGCCGCCAATCTTCGAGGTGCGATATTTCTCCAGCGCCGCCGCGCCGATTGAGCCTGACGTATGCAGAAAAGCCGTCGCGCAAAATATCCGGCGGTGACGCTCGCCCGCGTACTTGACCACATTTACAAGAAACGAAGTGTTGCCTCCATGTCCGCTCATAAAATAGAAGCGATCAAATCCGCGCGAAACAAGAACATCAATTACCGCCAGCCAAAAATCCTCAAAGGCGCGTCCGCCCGCGTTGAGAGTTGCCGCGAACGACGAGCGATGCGTGGAAACTCCGTACGGCATAACAGGTAGCGCAAAACTGCGTATAGGCACTTGACACACAGTGCCTTGGGCGATGGCTTCAATAATAACCGTGTCCACCATAAGAGGGAGGTGGAATCCGTGCTGCTCGGTGTGCCCGATTGGAATCAAAATAACCTTGCCGCGATCAGAATCGGGCGGGAAAAAACTGATCGGCGAGTATTGCGATGGATGGGGCTGCGATAACCGTTCAACGTTCAAAGCTAAACGATGAGAAGATTGCGGATCAAACCCTTGCGGCGCGAGGCAGTACACGCGGGTAAATCCGTCGTCGCGCAGGCTGTCAAGCAGATTGACAAGATATGGAACGAAAACCGTTTCAGGCACTTCCAGTCCGCTTCCGCGCCAGCCAAATGGAAACGGCGGCAGCATCCCAATTTTGTGCGGATGTCCTAATTGATCAGCCAACAAGTCAAGATCATAGCCAGCCCCAAGCGGAATAACAAGCGGCGTATCGCGCGGTAAATCAGCAATGACATCCCAACTTAGCTCATCGTATTTAAAATACTCTATTTTGCGTGTAGTCAATTCAGGAGAAGAGTTTTCAATCATCTTTTCACCTCAAAAAACTAATTTTGCCAGCCAATAATTACCAACTCACTTTGGCAACAAATACCAATCCAAGAACCGCTCCATCCGCTCGTACACATCATACAAATTTTCGCGACGCAAAAAACCATGCGGCTCATCGTCATAAGTTTTGTACTCAAAAGTCTTCCCTTCACGGCGGAGCGCTTCGACCCATTCTTCGCTGGCTTCAGGTGGAACCACGGTGTCCAACAAACCATGCAAAATTAAGACTGGCTTTTGAATATTCCTGGCGTCATTGATGGGGGAGCCTTTTAAATAAATGCCAAGATTATCAGCCGGGTGTCCAAGAAAAATTTCTGTGTAAAGTCTTAACCGTTTTTCACATTGCGCCCACGAACTGACCAGATTTGAATCGCCATACTTTGCAACGCCGCACGCAAAAAGATATTCAGGGTCGCGCGAAAGCGAAGCCACAGTCATGTAGCCGCCGTAACTTCCGCCTGCAATTCCAATTCGATCAGGCTTGATCTCTTTGAAGGTTCGCAAATATTTTGCGCCATGCAGGCAGTCTTGTGCATCGCCAACACCCCAGTCATTGTAATTGGCGCGTTCAAATTCCTGACCATAGCCCGTGGAACCGCGATAATTCGGCGCGAGGTAGGTATAGCCTTTTGCTGTGAAATATTGCGCCAGTTCATCCCACCCTAAAACATATTGATCTTTCGGCCCGCCGTGTGGATATAAAATTGCCGCGCCGTTTGATTTTTCAGGGCGATATAAAAATGCGGGAATTTCCAATCCATCATAACTTTTGTACGAAACGATCTCAGGCACAGCCATTTTCTTTCGCATTGCGTGAAGCGCAGGCGGCGTTGAAAAAGTTAATTGCGTTATTTTCCTGCTCAAAAGTTCCATGCGATATAAATCTGGTTGAAGGGTTGGACTTTCAAATTCGAAGGTGATGAAAGACGCATCCTTTGCCCAGTTTGGATTGGAATGAATACCCGCCTCGCTTCTTAATTCCACCATTGAGCCTGATTCTGTTTCGAGCAGCATTAATTCAAACGATCCGCCTCGGTTCACCACCACAAGCATCTGCTTTCCAGAAGGCGACCATTCATACTGGAAAATATCTTCTCCCGCTTTGGTCAGTTGATGCAAACCTTCGCCGTTGGGCTGGATGAGATACAGCTCTTCGCGTCCTGTTTCCTGCGAAATAAACGAAATCCAATTTCCGTCAGGCGACCATTTTGGAGATAGCGCGCGCGTAGATGGCTTGCCGTACAAAGTCACCTGCCTGCCTGTATCAATTTCAAGCAAAACAATGTCGAGTCGATTCAGGTCATCAAAACGGCGCAGGTTAAACACGATAAATTTTCCGTCAGGTGATGGGTGCGCGTCCCAATGATCGCCAACCGTGTCTGTGGTCAACGCGCGGGGCCAACAACCCTCTCGGTCAGTGAGCAGCAGCTGGTCGGTGTCGTTTCGCTCCACGGTAACAATCAAGCCGTTTGAGTCAGGCATCCAACGCGGCCCGCTTGCAGTTGTAGTAAAGTCTGTTATTTTTTGCGGCAGTCCACCTTCGCTTGAAACAATGTGAACGTGTCCTTTAATTCCAAATGCCAGCCATTTGCCATCTGGTGACCATGCGGGAATTTCATCATCCCAATAGGCTACAAGATTGCGCTCGGTGGTGATGCGCGCCAGCCATCCGCCGTCTGCTGACATGGTAAAAACATCTGAGCATGTTTCGCCATCTTTAATGCAGGCAATCTGTCCCTGAGAAGAAAGCGCATGAGACCGAATCCGCTCCAGGGAGGTAAGAAGCGAAAGGTTCCATCCTGTAGGCGGTTTGATGTCCGGCCGTTTCACTGAAGGCCATCCATTGCGTTCATATTTTTCAGTTAGTTTGATGGGGTTTTCCATGTGTGCCTGCCTTTTGTAATTTTTATCAACACATTATCTTTCACTAATTCTAATATTACAGTAAAATTCTTAATCAGTGGATGATACCCTGATATGCTTAATGTGTAGCGCCGTCGTTTTATGACGAAACAAACAACTGTGCCGTGGCAGATGATCCCTGTCATGGCGCATTGTATTTTAGGAAGATCAAAACTTTTTCAACCTGGAGAGGAGAAAAATATGAACCGGAAACTTTTGTATGTCATGATGATCATTGCGTTGATTCTGTCTGCCTGTGGCGGAGGTGGAGCGGGCAAGCCGTCTGTTGTTCGTATCGGTTGGTCCAATGGGCCAGACACGCTTAACCCTGGGCTTGCATGGCTTGCGGAATCCTACACAATTTATGAGTTGATTTACGACTCGATGTATGATTTAAACCTGGATGGTTCCTTTCAATTAACCGTAGCCGACAGTGTCAGCGTTTCAGATGACGGCATGACATACACCTACAAGATCAAACAGGGGATCAAGTGGCACGATGGACAACCCTTTACAGCCAAAGACATTGCCTTTAGTTACACACTTTACAAGAACCGCGATGATTTCCCGACACTTCACTCTTATACAGAGCATTTTGTATCCAGCGTCGCCCCAGACGATACAACACTTGTTTTGAAACTGGATCAAGCCATTCCAAATATCGAAAGCCGGCTGGTCTTTTTGTACATTCTGCCCGAACATATTTGGAAAGCATACACCGACAATGCGGCAGAATTTGAAAACCTTGAAATGATTGGCTCCGGACCATTCAAGATGAAGGAGTACAAACCCAATGAATTTATAGACCTTTCCACAAACGTTGATTACCAAAGCGGGCGCGCGAAAGTAGATGAGGTTATTTTTCAAGTATTTAGCAGTCCCGACGTTTTGGTGCAGGCGATCAAAACCGGGCAAGTGGATATGATTACCGAATTACCAAACACCAGTGTAGAAGCGTTAAAAACAGCCGAAAACGTAAAAGTGGCAGTTGGCGCCCCCTTTGCGCCAAACATCTCTGATATTATTCTTAATCAAGTGGACCCGGCAAACTGTCCGCCTGAAGCCGATGGCGGAGTTTGCAGTGGGCACCCCGCGCTTCGTGACAAACAAGTACGCCTGGCCCTTGCCTACGCAACCGACAAAGAAAAACTTATTGATGTGGTGTTAATCGGCTACGGCACGCCGGGAATAGCCCTTATCCCCGACGGCATGGGCGAATGGTTCAATAGTTCGATCAAGGACTTTGAATTTGACACCGCAAAAGCCAATCAACTCCTTGATGATGCCGGCTATAAAGACGCAAATGGCGATGGAATTCGCGACATGCCTGATGGTTCAAGACCGCTTACCTTCCGCCTGAACTGGCCAACAAGCAGTATTGTGGCGCCCCGCATGGCTGAACTATTGGGAGAAATGTGGAAGGAAATTGGCATCACCCTTGAGCCTCAGGCAATTGAAGACGACGCGCTAACCTCCAAATGTTGCCCCGCTCTTGATTACGATCTCATGCTTTGGGGCTGGGTCGCAGATCCTGACCCAGCAACTTTGCTGATTATCCCCGCAACCGATCAAATAGTAACAGGCTACAACGAAACCGGATATTCAAACCCCCGCTATGATGAACTTAATGTACAACAGGGCACCGAATTAGATCACGCCAAGCGCGTACAAATGGTCTGGGAAATGCAAAAAATTGTGCATGACGATGTGGTGTATATTATTCCGTTTAACTACAAGCAAATACAGGCATATCGAACAGACCGCTTTACAGGCTGGTTGGATGGAGAAACAAAACTTGCCCTGGAAGACGTTACCTCGCTTATGGTAATTGAACCCGTAAAATAAGATAAAAATAGAGATGGGCTGGATCAGCCCATCTCTATTGTGGAGTATTTCCCTTGCAACGCTGGCGCATGTTACTCAAAAGATTAGGATGGGCGCTCTTCACCATCCTCTTTGTCGTAATTCTGAATTTTTTCCTTTTCAGAATTCTGCCTGGCGATCCTGCGCGGCAGGGTATTCGTGATCCCCGCCTCAGCCTTGAAACAATAAATGCAATCCGCGTCAGGTTTGGCTTGGATAAGCCGGTTATTAATTGCTTTGAAACGCTAAACCCAATAAAAATTGGATCATGCGGGGTTAATCCGCTTGATACGCAATTCTTTATTTATGTTGGGAACCTGCTAAAAGGCGATATGGGAACTTCCTTCTATTACAACCGACCCGTGGAGGAAGTTCTGGGAGAACGCCTGTGGAATACAATTTTGCTGATTGGAGCAGGACAAATTCTGGCTATTCTACTTGGCGTAATTTTTGGTCTGTTCGCCGCATGGAAGGTACGTACAGCCCTTGATTACACCGCGTTGATTTCAGGGCTGGTTGCTTGGAGCCTGCCAACTTTCTGGCTGGCCATCATTCTGCTGTTTTGGGGCACAAACATGGGGTTGCCAATTGGCGGCAAAGCAACGCCCGGTATGAGTTCGTATCCATTCATGGATCAACTGGGAGACCTGTTCCAACATCTATTCCTGCCTACGCTTGCTTATACAATCATTTACATGGGCGAATATATGCTTATTATGCGTTCAAGTCTGCTGGATGTGTTGGCTGAAGATTATATTATGGCGGCAAAGGCAAAAGGACTGTCCACGTTTCAAATTCTAAAAGATCACGCGCTAAAAAATTCAATGCTGCCTTTGGTGACAATCATAGCCATTAACCTTGGATTTACTGTGGCCGGCGTGATTCAAATCGAAACCGTATTCTCCTGGCCCGGTTTGGGCGGGGCGATCTTTGAATCGGTGGGCAGAAAGGACTACCCGCTGTTACAGGGCGCATTCCTGCTGATCGCCATCTGCGTCATTCTCGCAAACTTGATTGCAGATCTTACCTACTCTTATCTTGATCCCAGAGTGCAGGTGGATTGAAAATGAAACTGACGCCTACCCCTAAAAATACATCCACTGCCAAATTAAGTGTTTTTTGGAGTTCCCTGCGGCGCAACCCAATGGGGTTGGTTGGTCTTGCAATGTTGGCATTTATCGTCACTGTAGCGATTCTCGCTCCTTTGATCGCGCCTTACGACCCTAAAAGCACCAGCGGCATAACCAGCAGTGACATTTATAACCCGCCAAGCGCCGCCCACTTATTTGGGACAGATGACGCAGGCAAAGATGTCCTCTCAAGTTTTATCCTTGGTTCGCGCATTTCGTTGATTGTCGGCTTCTTTGCCGCTTTTATTTCAATTGTGATCGGCGGCGTGGTTGGAATTGTTGCCGGCTACTACGGTGGGCGCGTGGAAAATATCCTCATGCGCGTTACCGATATTATGCTGGTCATTCCAGATTTGCCATTAATGGTTGTGATCATCGCACTGACCAAACCATCTCTGTTTAATATTATTTTTGTGATCGGCATCTTCGGCTGGACAACCACCGCCCGCGTTGTGCGCTCGCAAACTCTGGCGGTAAAATCGCGCAAGTTTGTAATGCGCGCAAGGGCAATTGGCGCGGGAAATATGCACATCATTCGGCATCATGTTCTTCCGCTTGTGCTGCCCCTGCTTGTGGTGCAGGCTGTGCTTACGGTTTCAGCCGCCATCCTCAACGAATCAACATTAAGTTTTCTTGGGCTTGGCGATCCAACTTCCCCCTCGTGGGGGCAAATGCTTAATTTTGCATTCGGGCGCGGAGCCATGTCCACGGGCGCGTGGTGGGTTCTGGTTGTGCCAGGTTTTGGCATTGTCTGGGTTGTGTTGAGTCTTACGCTTTTCGGGCAGGGGCTGGAACAGGTGTTAAACCCAAGACTTAATACGCACCATTTAATGCCGGGCAAGCCCACAGTCCAAAATGGGCGCGTTGATCTAGATCAAGAAAAGGGAGCCTTGCTCGAAATCCAGCATTTATCCATCCATTATATTAATGAAGACAAAACCGCCGCGCGCGCGGTGGAAGATATTAGTTTCACCCTGAACAAAGGCGAGTTGATTGGTTTGGTGGGCGAAAGCGGCTGCGGTAAAACAACGTTGATGTTATCGCTCCTGCGTTTACTGCCCGCCGCCGGACAAATCGTAAACGGCAAAGTTTTCTTTAATGGCAAAGACCTGACCGCGCTCAGCGAAGAGGAATTAAATACGGTACGCTGGAAGGAAATTTCGATTGTGTTTCAAGGCGCGATGAACGCGCTTAACCCTGTGCGAACCGTAGGCGATCAAATTGCCGAGGCGATCACCAAACACGTGCCAGCCATGCCGCATGATAAATTACAGGAACGCGTAACCGAATTGCTTGATCTGGTGGGCATCGCGGCAGATCACAAAAACCACTACCCGCACCAATATTCGGGTGGAATGCGCCAGCGCGCGATGATCGCAATGGCATTGGCTTGTGATCCTCAGGTCATTATCGCAGACGAGCCGACCACCGCGCTGGATGTAATGATCCAGGCGCAGATATTGGAATTACTCGACAGCCTGCGAAAAAAACTGGGACTCGCTATTATTTTTGTGACGCACGACCTCGGCGTGGTCGCGGAAATTTGCGACAAGGTGCTGGTCATGTACGGCGGCGTAACCGCAGAATATGCAGATGTGGACACAATTTACAACGAAGCGCGCCACCCATACACGCAGGAACTGCTCAAAGCATTTCCAGACCTGACGAAGCCGAAGAAAAAACTTTCATCCATCCCTGGCTATCCGCCACGTTTAGATGCACTGCCCGCTGGCTGTCGCTTTGCGCCGCGCTGTCCCATTGCATTTGAACGCTGCCGCATCGAGCAGCCTTCTCTGCACGCAGTCGGCGCGGAGCATTTTGCAAGTTGCCATCTTGTTGAGGCAGTCCAATGAGTCAGGAATATTTTTTGGAAGTACGCGGATTAAAAAAATATTTCGAAGCAGATCGCGCCAGTCTGTTCTCGCGTGAACCCCGCTTCGTTCACGCAGTGGATGATGTGAGTTTCAACCTCAACCGCGGCGAAGTGATTGCGCTGGTTGGCGAAAGCGGATGCGGAAAATCAACGCTCTCTTTGCTTTTGATGGGACTCGAAGACCCCACCGCAGGCAGCATCATGTTTGATGGGCGCGACATCACGCACTTAAATGACCACGAACGCAAAAGTTTACGGCGCAAAATCCAAATGGTGTTTCAAGACCCGTATGAATCCCTGAACCCCACGCAGACCATTGAAGAAATTATCAACGAACCCTTGCTGGTACACGGAATTGCAAAAGATAAAAAAGAACGCAGTGGGCGCGTCATAAAAGCCATGGAAGATGCAGGCTTGAAACCCGCCGAAGTTTACCTAAACCGCTTTCCGCACGAACTTTCCGGCGGACAACGTCAGCGCGTGGTTATCGCCGCCGCGTTGGTTCTCGAACCCGAAATCCTGCTTGCCGATGAACCTGTGTCCATGCTGGATGTTTCCATTCGCGCCGAAATCATCAACCTGCTGGCTGAACTTCGCATCACGCGCCAAATTGCAGTCATCTTTATTACGCACGATCTTGGCTCGGTTGGTTTCTTCGCTGATCGCGTGGCGGTCATGTACCTTGGGCGCATCGTCGAAATCGGCGCCGTGCTCGAAATTTTGGAAAGCCCGCAGCACCCATACACCAAAGCCCTGCTCTCCGTCATCCCCGTCCCCAACCCGCGTTTGCGCCACGAGCGAATTATTTTGCAAGGCGAAACGCCCAATCCCATAGACCTGCCCACGGGCTGTCGTTTTCATCCGCGCTGTCCGCTGGCAATGGACGCCTGTACAAGCAACGACCCGCCATTCATCACGTTGAGCAAAACACATCAAGCCGCGTGCCTGCTTCTAAAATAATTAAGGATCAAATAATTGGACATCACAAGTTTACAAAACCCAAAAATAAAATATATCGTCAAACTGCGCGAAGATAAACGCCAGCGATTGAAAGATGGGGTCATGATTGTGGAAGGCCACGATGAGTTGACTCTAGCCCTCAGCAGCGGACTCAAGCCGCAGTCGCTTCTGACCGCGCCCGAGCTTGATCCTGTCGCGATGGACATTTCCCCCGCCGACGTAATCACCGTCACCCGCGCCGTCTTCGAGAAAATATCCTACCGCGACAACCCCGACGGTTGGCTGGGAATTTTCCCCATTCCAAAAATATCACTCGCTGATTTAAAACTGAGCGCATCGCCGCTGGTCATCGTCGCCGAATCAGTTGAGAAGCCCGGCAACCTCGGCGCAATTCTTCGCACAGCCGATGCGGCAGGCGTGGACGCGCTTCTGGTCTGTGATCCCCGCGTGGATTTGTGGAATCCCAACGTAGTCCGCGCCAGTCGCGGCGCAGTCTTCACTGTTCCCACCGTCGAAGTTGATTCGCCGACTGCGCTGGCATGGCTCAGATCCAAAAAAATGCGCGTGCTCGCGGCAACGCCATCAGCCCAAGTGTTGTATACTGACATTAACTTAAAAGAACCTATTGCCATCGCTGTCGGCACCGAAGATGAAGGGCTGACCGATTTTTGGATGCAGAACGCAGAGATTAAAGTGAAAATTCCAATGATAGGAAAAATCAACTCATTGAATGTTTCAATTGCAACTGCGTTGATTACTTATGAAACTGTGAGACAGAGAAGGGAGAAGTAATTAGTTTTCTTCCATCGGGAGCTAAGTCTCCGATGGAAGAGAGTAAAGAGAGTGAACCCATGAAAGCATTATGGCTTGAAAACAATCAAATTTCATTGCGCGAAATTCCACAGCCAAACAACCCAAATGAAGCGTTGATCAAAATTCGCAGGGCGGGAATTTGCAGTACCGACCTTGAACTTGTAAAGGGTTATTATCCATATACAGGCGTATTGGGGCATGAATTTGTCGGCGAAGTGGTAAACGCGTCTGACCCAGCGTGGATCGGTCAACGCGTGGTCGGCGAGATCAACGCCGCCTGCGGCAAGTGCGAAGCCTGCCTGAACGGACGCCCGTCCCATTGCGAAGTCCGCACGGTACTTGGCATCACCAACCGTGACGGAGTCTTCGCTGAATACACAACCCTGCCGATTGGGAATTTGCACCGCGTCCCCGATTCAGTTTCAGATGAAGTGGCTGTATTTACAGAACCCCTAGCCGCTGCGCTGGAGATTCAGCAACAAACGCACATCAAGCCGACCGACCGCGTGCTTTTGGTTGGCGCAGGCCGGCTGGGACAATTAATAGCGCAGACTCTTGCCCTGACCGGTTGCGACCTGCGCGTGTTGACGCGCCATTCCTATCAAAGAGATATGTTGAGCGCGCGCGGTATTCGTTTTATTCCAGAGGCTGAAATTCAGCCGCGCAAATGGGATGTGGTTGTGGAAGCCACCGGCTCTCCCGAAGGATTCAACCTTGCCCGAAAAGCCATCCGCCCACGCGGAACACTGGTGATGAAATCCACGTATGCCGGAAACATCACCATAAATCTGTCATCCATTGTAGTGGATGAGATCACAGTTGTTGGATCACGCTGCGGTCCCTTTGAACCCGCCCTGCGTTTGCTGGAAAGGCGCGAAGTTGATCCCACAGTCTTGCTTTCAGCGCAATACACACTGGCTGAAAGTATCAAAGCCTTTGACCATGCCGCCCAATCGGGCGTTTTGAAAGTGCAGATCGAAATTTAGTTTGGGTTGTGCGAGTTCGATATTACCGGATAAAAGAATAAACAAACTGCACAAACATAAATAAAAACGGAATTAAAGCCAGCGCAAGCGCAACACGCGAAAAATTCTTTGAGTCATTTTTGCGCGTGTATCCGGCTACCCCCAAGCCAAAAGTAAGCGGCGTCAGAATACAGAAAAACAGGGCGGTAAAATTGTTTAATTTGCTGAATAGTTCTGCGGAAATATTCAGGTTGGCAACCGTGAAGTTAGACAGCAGAGATAGAACGCTGAAAATGCCAACAATGAAAGCCGTGATACCAAAATAAGTTTTCTTTCCAACTTTATCGGTCAAAACAGGGGGACACAAAGCCTCAAAGACTCAAAGAAAAAACTTAGTGACCTAGTGTCTTGGTGACTTTGTGGTTTTTAACGCTTTACTTATGCAAGAAGTCCATTAATCAGACTGACATAACCTTTTTGACAATGAACACCGCGCCCGCGAAGGCAATCCCCAAAATACCTGTGATGCCGGGTAAAACCCACATTAACATATTACTGCTCGCGGATTTGATCCGCGCATCGAGCGGATGTTCGGGGTCGTAGCGGACTGTGATCTCGTTCCCTTTTTCGTAGTAGGGTGAGCTGCTGCCTTCACTGATTTGCAACGAACGCCTGCGCCCATCATTTGCCGTAAATTCGATCACCGGATAATAGAAATCGCGGACAATATCGTTCTTTTCATTGACTAGTTCGCGGCGCACAACTACATCCACCACGCGCCCGGACGCGGATTCCTCTTTGCTGATCTTTTGAATATTCAAGAAAGATGAAATCAGCGTGACCAGAATCATCACCACGGCGATGCCGGTAAAGCCGCCCAAAACCCATCTTTCCATGTTTGGGTTTTCCGCCTCTTTTCGCAGTTCTTCAAATTCCTTCTCGTCGAACTTGACCTCTTCAAAGTCGTCTTCGGATGCAGCCTGAACCATGGCTGAGAGTTTATCTTTATCCTTCCAGTTTGGGACATCATCCAGCGAGTTGTAGGTTACGCCGTCCACTTCAAAAGAGAGCGGCTCGTCGTTTTCCCAGTTGATCGAATATTTTTTCTTTGCCATTGGGGTTCCTTTATTTTGACTAACATTGTCTGTATTTTACCCCGCAAGGCTTGAAATCCCCGATTCTGTGGCGCGGGCAAATATGCCTGCCGCACAAGGAGCAGCCGCAGACAAATGAATTAGAATAATACTCACAGGAGGGAAACCTAAGACCAGGAAAAATTGGAAGTCTAAATCATATTTGCTTCCTATGCTATAATTTCAACATGACATTAACTCAAATCTCTCAGGAAATTGACTCAC
>JFJP01040012.1_pt1 | contig 12426 bp, 12 predicted proteins | sample 431651 | NCBI WGS metagenome assembly JFJP01 (sample SAMN02602958, study PRJNA72255) | Microbial mat metagenome, whole genome shotgun sequencing project. | biome: fresh water; feature: sink hole; material: water; isolation source: purple microbial (photo- and chemosynthetic) mats found in... | reverse complement strand
TGGCCAAGTCCGAATTTTTGTCGAGCATGAGCCATGAATTGCGCTCGCCACTGAACGCGATTTTGGGCTTTGCCCAGCTGATGGAGTCGGGCACGCCGCTGCCCACGCCGTCACAAAAAGCCAGCATCGACCAGATCTTGCGGGCCGGCTGGTATTTGCTGGAGCTGATCAATGAGGTGCTCGACCTGGCGCTGATCGAGTCTGGCCGGGTGAGTCTGACGTGTGAGCCGGTGTCGCTGGGCGAGGTGCTGGACGACTGCCAAACCCTGATTGAACCGTTGGCGGTGAAGAAAGAGGTGCATCTGCACTACCCGCAATTCGCCTCGCCCTACTTTGTCGGGGCTGACCGGACCCGGCTGAAACAGGTGCTGATCAACCTGCTGTCCAACGCCATCAAATACAACCGCCAGAGTGGCAGCGTCCATGTGACCTGCAGTGAGCGCGCCTTGGGCCGCCTGCGCATCAGCGTGCAAGACAGCGGCGACGGCCTGTCGCCGGACAAACTGGCACAGCTGTTTCAGCCCTTTAACCGGCTCGGCAAGGAAGACAGTGACGAAGAAGGTACCGGCATCGGGCTGGTGGTGAGCAAACGGCTGGTGGAGCAAATGGGTGGCGACATTGGCGTGCTTAGCACGGTGGGCGCAGGTAGCGTGTTCTGGATTGAGCTCGACCTGATGGGCGCACCGCAGTTCAACGACGGTGCCATTGAGCAATTGCTGTCGTACGCCGAGTCAGGCCCCAGCGGCATCCGGGTACGCAGCTTGCTGTATGTGGAGGACAACCGGGCCAACATGGAACTGGTCAAACAGCTGATCGCCCGGCGGCCCGACCTGCGCCTGCTGGGTGCCGAAGATGCCACGCGCGGCATTGCGCTGGCCCGCGAGCACCTGCCCGATGTGATTTTGCTCGACATCAACCTGCCCGGCATCAGTGGCCTGCAGGCGCTGAAAATTTTGCAGGACGATCCCAATACCCGGCACATTCCGGTACTGGCCCTGAGCGCCAATGCCATGCCGCGCGACATTGAGCGCGGCCTGGCCGCCGGCTTTTGCCGCTACCTGACCAAGCCGATCCGGGTCACCGAGTTCATGCAGGCGCTCGACGCGGCGCTGGCGCTGGCGCAGGCGCAGCGGACAGCCGATCGCGTGGACAGCCAATGAACCCCATCGTGCCGACTGACAACGAACTGCTGGATGCCCGCATTCTGGTGGTGGACGACAGGCTGACCAATGTGCAATTGCTGGAGCAGCTGTTGGCCAGTGCGGGCTACCGGCAGGTCACATCGTGCCAAGACCCCCGAGCAGTGTGTGAGCTGCACCGTCAGCAGCATTTCGATTTGATCCTGCTGGACCTGCAAATGCCTGGCATGGACGGCTTTGAGGTGATGGCACAACTCGGCGAGATGGAGCGCCACGGCTACATACCGGTGCTGGCCATCACGGCGCAACCCGGTCACAAGCTGCGCGCACTGGAGGCCGGGGCCAAGGACTTTATCGTCAAGCCGTTTGAGCTGGCCGAGCTGATTAGCCGCATCCATAACCTGCTGAAAGTGCGTCTGCTGTACAAGCAGGTGTCCAAGGCCGCGAGCGCGCTGGAGTCGATTGCGCTGCACGACGCGCTGACCGGCTTGCCCAACCGGCGTTTGCTGCTCGACCGGCTGCAGCAATGCCAGCTGAATTCAACCCGAACGCAGCACTACGCGGCGCTGATGTTTATGGACCTGGACCAGTTCAAGCTGCTCAACGACACGCTGGGTCACGATTTGGGCGATGTGTTGCTCAAGCAAGTGGGCGCGCGCCTGCAATCGTGCCTGCGCGAAGGCGACACCGTGGCACGCTTTGGCGGTGACGAGTTTGTGGTGTTGCTCGACAACCTGGGTCTGCAGCCTGAGGTGGCTGCTGCGCATGCCACCGAAGTTGCAAAAACCATCTTGCTGGCGCTGGATCAGCCCTACAACCTCAATGGCCACGCTTACGACAACACCGTCAGCCTGGGGGTGGTGACTTTTCAGGGCGAAGGCGAAGCGGCCAGCCGCTTGCTCAAAATGGCGGACATGGCCATGTACCGTGCCAAAAGCCAGGGGCGCAACCAGGTGTGCTACTTTGACCCGGCGATGCAGGCCGAAGATGTTGCGCAGGACACGCTGGTCAAAGCCATGCGACACGGTTTGAGTGCGCATGAATTTGTCTTGTATTTCCAGCTTCAGGTGGATGCCCAGGGGGTGCCACTGGGTGCCCAGGCGCTGCTGCACTGGAACCACCCGCAGCACGGTGCGCTGCGGCCTGAACAGCTGCAGGCACTGGCCGAAGACAGCGGCATGATCCTGCCACTGGCCAAGTGGATGCTGGAGGCTGCCTGCCTGCAGTTGCGGGTGTGGGCCCAGAGCCCGCAAACCGCGCACTGGACGCTGACGCTCAACGTGCCGGCCGGCCAATTGGCACAGGCAGACTTCGCTGCCCAGGTGGTCGAGGTAGTGCAGACAACCGGCGCTTGTGCGCAGCGGTTGCGCTTGTCGCTGACCGAAGCGGCCCTGCAAAGTGATGTGGACGATGCCATTGCCAAGGTGAATGCCTTGCTGGCGATAGGCGTGGCGTTTTGCCTGGACGATTTTGGTGCTGGCTTTGCGGCGCTGGCCTACCTCAAGCGCTTGCCACTGGTGCAACTCAAACTGGATCAGACCATGGTGCGCGCCGTGTGCACTGAGGCCAGCGTGGCGGTGATCGCCCGCGCCGTGGTTGCGCTGGGGGCCAGCCTGGGTTTACCGGTGTTGGTGGGGGGCGTGGATAGCGCCGAGCAACGCGATTTTTTTGCCGAGCTGGGCTGCAATGCCTTTCAGGGCGATTTTTTTGCCACTGCGGTGTTGCCCGGTGAATTGCCCAAGCATTAAGTGCCAAATCATGCCACAGCCCTTGTCCAGTATGCGCAAGCAGCTATTGATTTATATAACCCGAACCCGCGAGACCCGGTATGAGTATTACTGATCGACAGCTTGATGATGCGGCGCTGGCAGTGGGCGTGCTGCAGTCGTTGCGCCGGCGTGCCGAAGACCGCCCGCACAGCAAGGTGGAGCTGCCGCTGGACATTGCCCGCGAGATGACACCTGAAGATGCGCAACTGCTGTTTCACGAGCTACGCGTGCACCAGATCGAGCTTGAGCTGCAAAACGAGGAACTGCGCCGGGCCCAGTTGGCGCTGGAAGTGGCGCGCGAGCGCTATTTTGATTTGTACGACATGGCCCCGGTGGGTTACTGCACGGTGGATGACCAGGGCCAGATTCTGGAGGCTAACCTGACCGCGGCCAAGCTGCTGGGAATGCCGCGCAGTGCGCTGGTGAAACGGCGCATGCGCCGCTTTTTGGCGCAGGATCAGCAAGTGCTGTACCAGCAGTGTTGCCAGCAAGTGCGCACAACGGGGCAAACCCAGAGTTGCGAGCTGCAGTTGCTCAGCGACGCGGCGGCACCGGTGTGGGTCAGTCTGGCAGTCAACGCCACCCAAAGCCCCGATGGGGTCAGCACGCTGCGCGTGATGCTCAAGGATGTCACTGAGCGCAAGTTGCTCGATGCGCAGCTACAGCAGCGCAATCTGGAGCTGGAGCGCACCCGCGAAGTGGCTGACAAGGCCAATCGCGCCAAGTCAGACTTTCTGGCCGGGATGAGCCATGAGCTGCGCTCGCCGCTGAATGCCATTTTGGGTTTTGCGCAGCTGATGGATGCCGGCAAACCGGCCCCCACAGCGCTGCAAAAGTCAGCCATCGACCAGATTCTGCATGGTGGCTGGTATCTGCTGGGGCTGGTGAACGAGATTTTGGACATGGCCAGCATCGAGTCCGGTCAGTTGGCCATGACGATGGGCTCCGAGTCGCTGGCCGAGGTGCTGCAGGATTGCCAGACCATGATTGCACCGCAGGCCGATGCCCGTGGCATCCAGATCAGCCTGCTGCCAGGCATGCCCGTCCGGCGCGTGCAGGCAGACCGGCGCCGCCTCAAGCAGGTGGTGATCAACCTGTTGTCCAACGCCATCAAATACAACCGCCCGCAGGGTTCGGTGCAGGTCGGCTGGAGCCTGCGCCCCGGAGCCCGCGTGCGCGTCAGCGTGACCGATACCGGGCTGGGGCTGACGCCTGAGCAACTGGCGCAGCTGTTTCAGCCGTTTAACCGTCTTGGCCAGAAGGTGGGTGCCGAAGAAGGCACTGGCATTGGCCTGACGGTGAGCAAACGCCTGGTGGAGATGATGGGCGGCAGCATGGGTGCTACCAGCACGCCGGGGGTGGGCAGCGAGTTCTGGTTTGAGCTGGCGCTCGATGGCGCCAGCGTATGAACAACTTTCCAATCGTCTGCGTGGGTGGCTCGGCGGGTGGGCTGGATGCCTATATTCGACTGTTGAAACATCTGCCGCCCGACATGGGTGTGGCGATTGTCATCGTCAACCACATCACCCGGGTGGCCACCCAGTTGCATGAGGTGCTGTTGCGTTTTTCCAGCATGCCGGTGGTGCTGATCACCGAGGGGCTGGTGGTTGAGCCGAACCAGGTGTTCATCATCCCGGCGAACCGCGATCTGCATGTGGCTAACGGTGTGTTTCACCTCCAGCCGATTTCCAAGCCGCGCGGCTGGCCGGATGTGATCACCGTGTTTTTGCGCTCGCTCACGGCCCACTGGGGCGGCCAGCTGATTGCGGTGATTGTGTCGGGCTACGACGGCGATGGCGCGGCAGCGCTGTGCGGCATCCGTGAATCGGGGGGCATCACCATCGCGCAAAAACCCAGCACCGCCAGCCAGCCCGACATGCCCGACAGCGCCATCGACTCCGGCTGCATTGACTATGTTCTGTCGCCCGAGGACATGGCGCAGACCATTGTCCGCATCGCCCGCAGCGGCCCGACTGCTGGCTTGTGTGTGCCAGCGCACGGACCAGGCTAGCGGGCTCAGATAGCATAAGCGGCTGTGGTCGGTGCGAATCGTTGAGATACTGTTGGATTTATATAAAAAATGCCGTCCAGCCCTTATGTAGATTGTGCTGGAAGCTTTTAATTTTGTAGTAAAACGGCCATGAAGAAGCCACAAGGAATACCCGATGAACCTCTCTGTTGATATTTTGGCCGCCAGCATTCTGATCGTTGATGACCAGGCGGCCAATGTGCAATTGCTGGAACTGCTGCTGGCTGAGGCGGGCTACAGCCAGGTGAGCTCGACCATGCAGCCCGAAGAGGTGTGCGCGCTGCACCGCAAAAACCACTACGACCTGATTTTGCTCGACCTGCAAATGCCGGTGATGGATGGTTTTGCGGTGATGGAAGCGCTGAAAACCAACGACTCTGACAGCTATTTGCCGGTGATTGTGCTGACTGCCCAACCCGGCCACAAACTGCGCGCGCTGCAAGCCGGGGCCAAAGATTTCATCAGCAAGCCGTTTGACCTGATCGAGGTGAAAACCCGCATTTTCAACATGCTTGAAGTGCGCCTGTTGTACAAAAAACTGGAAAACTACAACCAGCTGCTGGAAGACACGGTGGCCGAGCGCACCGCCCAGTTGCGTGAGAGCGAGGCGCGCTACCGCAGCCTGACCGAGCTGGCCTGCGACTGGTACTGGGAGCAGGACGAAAACGGCCAGTTCACCAAGGTGTCGGGCCCGGTGCTGGAGATGCTGGGCATTCAGGTCAGCCCATTGGGTGACAGTGGCAGCGCCTCGCTGCCCAGTGGCTGGAACGATGAGGAGCGGGTCAGGCTGCACGAAATCATTACCAACCGTCAGCCGTTTCTGGAGTTTTTGCTGCACCGCGAGTTGCCGGGCGGCAGTCAGCAGGTTTTTCAGGTCAGTGGCGAGCCGATGTTTGACCGGCTCAGCCGTTTTGTTGGCTACCGTGGCATTGGCCAGGAACTCACCGCGTAAGCGTCACCATCCTTTCAAGGCGGGCCAACCCCATGTCCACTATTTCCACCCCGGCGCAAAACCACTTGCTGACGGCGTTGCCCGCAGTGGACTTTGCGCCACTGGCCGATCACCTGGAGCTGGTACCGCTGGCGCTGGGCCAAATGCTGTACGAGCCGGGCAGCCAGATGCGCCACGCTTTCTTTCCCACCACCTCCATCGTCTCGCTGCACTATGTGACCGAGTCGGGCGCGTCAGCCGAAACCGCCGGTGTTGGCAACGAAAAAGATGACGGTCGCCACGCGCCCCGGACGCGACGATCTCGGCCACCACCGGCCCCATCGGGGGGGTATCGTCCAGCACCTGCGGGTGGGCTGGCCCGATATGCAGCAGTCGTGGAAACAGGCCGGCCCGCCAGGGCTGGCCACGTCGGTCGGAGCGGCCTGGACGATGGGCATACAGCAGGGTTCCGTCGCGACCGGAACCGGCCCCACGCAGATGGACGCGGTGCGAACGGATGACGAGCGGAGTGTCATCGCGCTCCACGGCGAGGTCGAGCCGGCCCGGCGGCAACTCGACGGTTCCACCGCCGGCCGCCGCGCAGGCGTCGATGGCAGCCTGAATGCCTACCGTCGCATCCTGCCCGGAATCAGGCCTGACGGCGAAATCCACCGCCCGGAATACGCGTTGCGGAATCTCCGTTGAGCCGTCAGCGAGCAGACCGCAGCGGCTCCAATCGCCGAGCAGACCAGCTGCGCCCTGGGTGCGCCACTGCTCGAGGATCGCCGGCTGGTTGTTCGGCAACGCACCCGAAACCGTGAAGGGCGTCGACACCACCGCCTCGGCCGGGCCGGCCAGCGGAATCGCAGGCAGGCGCAACGGGGTGAACAGGCCAGTGTAGGTCCCGCGCAGGACGCCTTCCTCATCGCGACGGAGAACCACGCGCCAAGCCGCAGTCCCACCAGCAACCCAGGGATCCGGATGGATCTCGGCGCGCAGATCGAGGCTGAATCCCGTCGCGGATTCCTCTTCGACCACCCAGCGCACCGGATGGACCCGGCTGTTGAAGGAGGCTGCGACGCCGTCGGCCTGCGGTTCCCACGCACCACCTTCGCGGATGCCCGTGATCACCACATCCTGTTCGCTGGCGTCGCGTCGCAGGGCCGCCCGCAAGGTCAGACGCAGGACGCAACGATCAGCCCAGAAACCGGTCATTCCCCCACAATATCATGGCAAGGGCATGGGCAATACGCACATCCGCGTAATATCGAAATCTTCAATCAGCGGCAGCGCAAGCTGCGCCAACTCACTTCGGCTTGTAGGCCGGCGTGGACTGGGTGCGAGGCGGCGGCTCGGCAGCTTTCTTGGCGGCCAGCGTCCGCGCAACCTCGCCATCATCCATCGCGAGGACGCTGGCACGGATGGCGGCGATCGGCAAACGCTCGGCCAGCAGCAGTGCGATCAGGCGTAGACGCTGGAGATGGCCCTCACCGTAAACGCCCTCGCTGTGTGCGGCGGGAAGCAATCCGTCAGCGACGTATTTGGCGATGCTCCGGGTCGAAATGCCCGACTCTGCGGCAAGCTCTGGAATGGAGATGCGTCGCATGGCAACGAACCTATCCGCGTGCGTGCGAAGTCCACTCGCACGATTCCATAATTGCGCTGAACAACCCTCAACCCGGCGGTGCTTCCGCGACCTCAAAATAATGCGAACGCGGAGCTGGGTTGGGCATGACCTTATGCAATTCGCCGCCGTCGCACAGCTCGCGCAGATAGGCGGTGGCGGTCATTGGCGCAATGCCAAGACGTTTGGCCACCTCGACCCGGGTGACGCGATGGCGCTCGCGCAGCAGATCGCGAAGCGCAGCCAGCCGTTGTGATTTCCCCGACGAATCCGGCGGTGGCCCGTCTGCGGCAGAGCGCGCGGCAACGACGCTCTGCCTTGGAACGTCCTCGTACGGAGGATCGCTAGCCGTGAACTCCTGTAAGCCATAGCGCTGTTGACGCGGGTGCAGCGCGACCATCGCCTCAAGGCGGTTGCGCAGTTCACGGACATTGCCCGGCCAGGCGCGCGCGCGCAGATGGTTGATCAGCGCTGGATCGGCTTGGGCTGGTCGGCCACCGCGCGCCAAGCCCAGCAGATGCGGCACCAGCTCATTCAGGTCATCGAGACGTTCGGCCAGTGCCGGCAGGCGGATCTCGAAGCGGCACAGGCGGTGGTAGAGGTCTTCACGGAAACGGCCGCTGGCGACCATGGCGCCGAGATCGGCGTTGGTCGCGGCGATGATGCGGCAGCGAGCGACCAACCCGGCATCGGCGCCGACCTGGCGGTACTCGCCGAGTTCCAGCAGACGCAGCAGGGCGGCCTGGAAGTGACGGCTGACCTCGCCGATCTCGTCAAGGAAGAGTGTGCCCGCGCCGGCAGCCGCGATCAGACCCGGGCGGGATGCGCTGGCGCCGCTAAAGGATCCGCGCACGTGCCCGAACAGTTCGCTTTCCAGCAGGGTCTCGGCAATCGCCGCACAGTTGACTGCGACGAAGGGTTGACGTCGGCGACCCGAGGCCGCGTGCAGGGCCTTCGCCGCCAGCTCCTTGCCGGTTCCCGAAGCCCCGCGCAGCAGCACTGGCAGGTCGGCCTCGGCATAGCGCGCAATGGCGTTGCCCACCCGCTGCATCGCTGGACTGGAACCGACCAGACCATGGTTCGCAGGCTTGGCCGTGGTGGTCGGCTTGGCATCAGGCAGGGACAATTGCACCAACTGCAGTGGCGAGACCTCGCCGGCGGCGCGCAACTCGAAGTCCACCCGGCTCGCCGCATCACTGGCCGTGGAGCTGGCCACCAATCCTCCTACCAGATTGCTTGCTCCGATGCGATCACCGATCTGCAGGCGCAGCCGCAGGTCCAGCGCCTGATCCAACCAAGTCGAGCAGCCGATGGAGCGGCGACGCGCCAGCAGTCGGGTGGCTAAAGAACTCTGGCCTTGGGCAAGGGCCAAGCGTATCGGCAGCACGGAAAAATGCCCGGAGAGGTCCAGGCTGCGGTCATCCGGCTCTGGCTGATCGGCCAGACCGGCGAGATCCTCGCTGCGCCCGAGCACCGAAACGAAGATGGCGCGCACCCGCTGTTCCAGCACCGGATCGCCGATGTGACGCCACGGTGCCGATGGCCCCTCCAGGGTCCGGACGGGGTCGGGAAGATGACGTCCCAGCACCGCCTGGGTCAGCCAGGCAAGGGCGGTGTAGGCCCGGATCAGCCGGGCTTCGGCGGGATGCTGCGACAACGAGACCTGAGCCGCCAGACCAGAGGCTTCGGCAACCCGACCGCACTCGACCGCATCGAAGAAGCGCAGGCGCTGGACCCAGCCCTCGTCGCCTTCAGCCAGTGTGGCAAGCAGGTCGGGCTGGCGGAGCAGGGGCGTGGCCTGTCCGCGCATGGCCAGGCGCATGGCCCGTTCGCGATCGAGCAGTCGCCCCTGCCCCAGCGCGTCACCCAGCCGACGCGTTCCGCTCCACTCGCCAGCCTCCGCGTGCCCTTGCAAGATGGTGGCCAGGACCTCGCCGCCGACCTGCTCGGACTCTTCGCCTCCGCGGCATCCGACCCTACAGGTACGTAAGAACCCGGTTGGCTGATCAGCGCGGAGATGCAACGCCAAGCCAGCCCACAGCAGACTGCCGACGGCAGCCGGCAGGACACCCGCTGTCGAGCCCAACCAATCCATGGTCGCAACGAGGTCGCCCGGCCAGTCGCGATGGAATAGTCTGCTGAGGTGCGAAGGGGCTCCGGGCAATGCAGCCTGCACGGTGGCATGGATCGTGGGCACTGCTGATTCCCATGGATGCGTCGGTTGACGCAGGAGACTCAAAAGCAGGTCGTCCATGGCTCGTTCATAGATCAATTAAATAGACAATGAATAGATAAGTAGTGTGTCCACGGCCAGTGTATCACGCCAAATATTATACAACCCATTGCTATAACAGAACCATGAAGCACTTCAAGAATTGGCACAACAATAGCTAAAGCTGATGCACGCATGCACTCAGGTCCCATTCGTCATTCTCATGAACGCCAGCCGCAAGACAGCGGAACTGCCCGCCTGCGCCTGTTGGAATCCGTGCTCGCTCGGCCACCAATCACACTGCCGCAGCGCCTCGTCAGCACCAGGTCATCTACTTGGCCCACCACCGCCCTGGCGACCTTCCTGGCGTGCTGCACTGGCGCGGTCCTCATTACCTGCCTTGCTGAAACCTCTATGCTGGCCCTTCTAGCGTGCCTCGGCGGAGGCCTGTTGGGCACGACACTCGATCTGCGCCGCCACACCATCCCCCTGTGCCTGCCCACAATCCTGATCCTGGTGGCGATTCAGGCGGTCACAGCCTTCTGCCTCAACCTGCTTGCCCAGATGAGCAGCCCGCCGTCGCATGTGATCATCGGAATCGGCGCGCTTGGCGCCGGCCTGCTCGTCACCGCGATCGTCCTCGTCCGCGCCCTGACCAACGCCAGCGGCGAGCAGGCCCGTGAAACCACCTTGGTCCTGGTGACGACCGCGACCGGACTGGCCGCCGCGGGACTCGGAGTCCTGCCATGAGCCCCGCGATCCTGCCACTCGGCGAGCGCTGCGCCGCCATCTGTGCGGTCCTCGGCCTGGCCGGCCTAGTCTGGCTGATCATCCAGGCTCACGGCCAGATCGGTTCGCTGCCGCCCGCCGCCTGGTTCCTCGTCGGTTCGGCCGCCGGTCTGTGCCTGGTCGCCGGCCTGCTCGCCTTCGCCGCCGGAGCCTGGGACGACCGCCTGCGCCGGCTGCTGCGCCGACCGAGCCGTCCGGTCAGCAGCGCCGACCGCTGGCTTACCCTGATCGCCGCCGTGGTCCTGCTCGGCGGTGCCACCGTCGAAGCAAGCTGCTTCAGCGCCCTGATCGACAGCCGCAGCCAGCCAGCCATGGAGAACCGCTGATGTCCCGCCCAGGTTTCACCCTCATGGAGCTGCTGATCACGATCAGCATCATCGCGGTCCTGGTGGCCATCCTGATGCCCGCCGTCGGCCTGGTACGCAACAACGCCAAGAAGACCGTGACCCTGCAGCGCATCACCCAGCTGGGCAACGCCTGTGAGGCCTACCTACTGCTGACCCGACGCTATCCCGATGAACAGGGCGTCACCTGGACGTGGAACAGCACCAGCAAGATCAGCACCCCGGCGTGGATCGCCACGACCTCGTTTCCCGCCTCGCATCGCGAATGCCTCAGCAGCTATGTCTCCGGCACACCGGCGGTGCAGGGCCTCGCCGATCTCCTCGAAGAAAAGTCCGATCTGCAGATGCCCGGCGAGGCTTTCAGCAAGGCGGGCCCGGTGGACGGCCTGCTGCACCTGGTCGATGCCTGGGGCAATCCACTGCGCTATCAGCGCCTCAGCGAGATCACCGACGGCGTCCTGAAACTGCGCGCCTCGTGGTGGCTCAACGCCGGAGGACCTGGCGGCAGCGGCAGGATCCCCCCGTTGGCCGTCGCTGGCAGCACCGGGGACCGCGAGGGATTCACCGTGTATTCACTCGGTCGCGGCGTGCCGCGCGAGTCGCGATTGCCGGCAGATCCGCAGAATGATACCGCCACCGATCCCGGGCGCTGGTGGAGCCAGGACGAGCACCTGCTGTACCGGAGTTCCGGCCAATGAGACGCGGCTTCACCCTCATCGAGCTGCTCATGGTCATGGCGATCATCGCCGTCCTGGTGGCGATCAGCATTCCGACCATCAGCATCATCAAGCGCAAGGCGACCGATACGCGCTGCCGCGCGCTGCTCGCCAAGGTCTCCACCGCCATCGAGGCCTACCAGCAGGACCGCAAGGCTTGGCCAATCAGTCCAGGGACCATGAACGCGAACTGGGCGAACGGTGACTGGGACAAGGCGAAGACGATCAACGCCCTGATCACGACCACCATGCTGACGACCGGGACCTATACCGCAGGTGCCCGCACCCTGACACATAAGGGCTACCTGATCGGGGAGTTGCGGCCCAGCGAGATCGAAAACGACGCCAGCGGCAACCCCCTCTACCTCATCGACCCATGGGGCAGGCCGCTGATCTACTATGGCCAGGACTGGCCTGGCCAGAAGTCCTACACTGGCAATGCCACCCAGTTCGAACTGCCGATCTGCGCGCCACTGCGACTGCGACCGCCAGCGAGGCGGACAAGGACAACGTCCCCGCCCGCGCCTACGACCCGAGCCTGCAGCGCTGAAAGATCCCATGACCAAGCATGCCTTCACCCTCATCGAACTCATGATCGTCCTGGTCATCATCGCCATTCTCGCCGGCATGACCATCATCGGCATGGGCGACATCGTCCAGCGCGCCAGGGTCCAGCGCAGCGCCAACAGCTTCGTGCAGGCCTGCACCATCGCCCAGGAGATGGCGCTGGCCAATGGCCGCTCCTACGAGTTGACCGTCAATTCGGCCAAGACCCTGGTGGACACTGTGCTGGTCAAGCGGATCCCGGACTCGGGTGGTTGAAGACATAGGAGAGAGAACGTCACCGCGTTGGTCGCCCGGCCCCCTTGACCC
>JFJP01001275.1_pt1 | contig 12427 bp, 10 predicted proteins | sample 431651 | NCBI WGS metagenome assembly JFJP01 (sample SAMN02602958, study PRJNA72255) | Microbial mat metagenome, whole genome shotgun sequencing project. | biome: fresh water; feature: sink hole; material: water; isolation source: purple microbial (photo- and chemosynthetic) mats found in... | reverse complement strand
TTTTTGTTTGCACTTGAAAAGTATGAAAAAAAGGGCTAACTGTAAAAAGTAGCCCTTTGTCCTAAAATATTTTGTCGGTTAGTAGTGATAATTTTTATTGTTCTTCTTCCAGAATTTTTTCAATTCTTTTGTCTGGAATTAACCACATTATGGCAACATTTATATACAAAATCCCTGCGATTACAGTGTAATATTTAGTTAAAACTACTGCAATAATATATAAAACTACAGAAGTTTTTCCTTTAAAATCTTTGCCTAGTGCTTTAGATAAGATGGAGTCTTTACCGTGCTTTGCAATTATAGTATATTGCAAAATAAAATAAGCAATAGCATTCATTAATAATACCATTCCATAAAGCATCATTGGCGAAGTGGCAAAGTGGTGCTCTCCAATCCAAGCGGTAGTAAAAGGAATTAAGGATAACCAAAATAGTAAATGCAGGTTTGCCCATAGAATTTTTCCATTGACATTTTTTACTGTATGAAGCAAGTGGTGGTGGTTGTTCCAATAGATTCCAACATAAATAAAACTCAATATATAACTCAAAAATTTATGAGATAATTTAAAAACCGATTCAAATGTAGTATCCTCGGGTTCATTAAATTCTAGTACCATAATGGTAATAATGATGGCAAAAACTCCATCACTGAAAGCTTCAAGTCTGTTTTTGTTCATAACTAATGGTTTAAATTTCCTAATGTTTTATGAATTTTTCTTTTGTGATGAGTTTGCTTCAAATTTTTATCACCCGAAATAATACTGATACTTCCATCAATTTCGAACATGGCTAATTTTACCTCTTTATAAAATTCTACACCGTGTTCGCGCATAGCTTCTTTGAGTTCATCATCTGTTATTCCAATTCGGCTAAGTGTTTTGAAGTCCATTTTGCCATTATGAATAAGAATTTCTGGTTTGTCTTGAACTAGATTTTTTATGAATTCTGATTTTGATATCATTTTTTTGAAAGCATAATTAATGATAAAAAGCGCTAAAGCTGCTACAATTCCTCCATAAAGTGAAGTATTACTTCCAACCATTGCATTTTGAACCGAATTACTAATCAGTAAAATCAAGATTACATCCGCAGTATTTAATTGTGATAATTGCTTTTTTCCAAAAATGCGTAGTGCAATAATCATAAAAAAATATACAGAAATACTCCGTATGGTAACTTTTTACTAATCACTTTTTACTAATCACTTTTTACTAATCACTTTTTACTAATCACTTTTTACTAATCACTTTTTACTAATCACTTTTTCTTAATATTATTTTCAATCGCTTTAATCATTTCACCTGCAATATCTTTATTTGTTGCTCCTTCTATTCCTTCTAATCCTGGAGATGAATTTACTTCCAATAAAAGTGGTCCTTTTGAAGAACGAATAATATCAACTCCAGCAACTCTTAAATCCATAGCTTTAGCTGCTTTTATGGCAATTCGTTTTTCCTCAGCAGTTGGTTTTATTACAGAGGCGGTTCCGCCCATGTGAATATTGGCTCTGAATTCTCCCGGTGCAGCTTCACGTTGAATGGAAGCAACTACTTTTCCATCTACTACAAATAATCGCAAATCTTTTCCGTTGGCTTCTTTGATAAATTCTTGAACTAAAATATTGGCATTCAAACTTTTGAAAGCATTAATTACCGATTCGGCTGCTTTTTTGGTTTCGGCTAAAACCACACCTTTTCCTTGCGTTCCTTCTAATAATTTTACAATTAATGGCGAACCACCAACCATTTTTATCAAATCGTCTGTATCTAAAGGTGAGTTAGCAAATCCAGTTGTTGGGATATCGACACCATTTCTTAATAATAATTGTAAAGAAAATAATTTATCACGCGATTGCGTTATGGCTGCAGCCGAATTTAAACAATACACCTTCATGGCTTCAAATTGTCTTGTTAAGGCACAACCATAAAACGTGATGCTTGGGCGAATTCGTGGAATAACGGCATCAAAATTATCTAATACTTTACCGCCACGATAATGAATTTCGGGTTGGTCGGCATCGAGTTTCATATAACATTCTTTGATGTTTAAGAAATGCATTTCATGACCACGCATTTCACCGGCTTCCATAATTCTTCTGTTGCTATATAATTCTGGATTACTGGCTAATAAACCAATACGTAAACCTGATTTATTTGGAATAGCATTTACATACAAATCTTTTAAACTCTCTGTTGTTGTTTGACCTAAAAGATATTTTTGTTCTGGATCAACAAGAATTCTTCCGCTCATAGCTTCTCGACCAAGTAACATTCTAAATCCCATTGAATCTCGATTGGTTAAGGTCATTTCAATTTTCCAGGAGTCATTTCCTATTTTAATTTCCGATTGAATGACATAACGCTGTTCGCGAAAACCACTCGAACTTTTTACAATACGTTTATCAATTAATAACGCTTCGCAATGTATTACGGTTTTGAGATTATTTTGAATAGGGTTGATGTCAAATTTTACCCAATTGATTCCTTCTTTTACAAAAGGCGCAATGTTTATGGCGTGTAAAGCTGAAGTTTTAGCACCAGAATCGACACGTGCTTTAATAGCAGGAATTCCTAATTCGGGAAACGAACACCATTCTTCTGAACCTAATATGATTTTGTTTTGTTGCATTTGATTAAAAAATTAAGCCACGAATTACACGAATTTTCACTAAATTATTTAGAGTAATTCAAGTATTTCGTGGCTGAAATATTGATGATTTTTATTCGTAATGACCTTTTAAAGATAAAATTTCTAAAATTTCGATTACATTTTTATCAATTATTTGATAAATTAAACAATGTTCTGCATTAATTCGTCTAGACCATTTTCCTGATAATTCATATTTTAAAGGCTCAGGTTTACCAATTCCTATGTATGGGTGCTTAATTATATCTTCAAGTAATAAAACAATTCTTTTTTGAACAGCTTTATTTCCTGATTTTTTCCAAAAGGCCAAATCTTTAAGAGCATCAGGAGTGTATCTTATTTCCATATATCCTCCAATGGAATTGTAACACCTTTTCCTTCTCTAAGTTCCTTTTCACCTTTTAAGATTTTAGCAACAAATTTTTTATCATATGGACTTTTTCCATCTTCTTCAATTTCAATATGAAGCGATTTTGCCAATTCTATTATAAGAGGTAAATGTTTTTTTTGAACTTTTATTAATTTAATTTCCATTACAATTATTTTTAATGAAAAAATTAATTTGTAGGCTCTTCTTTCTTTTGAACTTTTACATTCAATTCATCAGCACCCTCTTCGATATCCATAAAAATTTCATCGCCTGAATTGATTTTGGAAGTAATAATTTCTTCGGCAAGCATATCTTCAACATATTTTTGAATTGCTCTTTTTAAAGGTCTTGCGCCAAATTGTTTATCAAATCCTTTTTCAGCAATGTGAGCTTTTGCTTTGTCTGATAATATTAGTGTATAACCTAATTCGGCAATTCTTAGATATAATTTTTTCAATTCGATTTCGATGATTTTGTCAATATCATGTTTTTCTAAAGAGTTGAATACAATTACATCGTCGATTCTGTTTAGGAATTCAGGAGCAAATGTTTTCTTTAAAGCATTTTCGATAATACCTTTAGAATGATCGTCTGCCTGAGCAACTTTGGCAGCTGTTCCAAAACCAACTCCTTGACCAAAATCTTTCAATTGGCGTGCACCAACGTTAGAAGTCATGATGATAATGGTATTTTTAAAATCAATTTTTCTTCCCAAACTATCGGTTAGATAGCCATCATCAAGCACTTGTAACATCATATTGAAAACATCGGGATGCGCTTTTTCAATTTCATCTAAAAGTACAACACAATAAGGTTTTCTTCTAACTTTTTCAGTTAGCTGTCCACCTTCTTCATAGCCCACATATCCGGGAGGCGCGCCAATTAAACGAGAAATAGCAAATTTTTCCATATATTCACTCATGTCAATACGAATCAACGCATCTTCAGAATCAAATAGTTCTTTTGCTAGAACTTTTGCTAACTGTGTTTTTCCAACACCAGTTGAACCTAAGAAAATAAACGAACCAATAGGACGATTTGGATCTTTCAATCCAGCACGATTTCTTTGAATAGAACGAGCAATTTTTAACACTGCTTCGTTTTGTCCAATTACTTTACCTTGAAGTAGTTCGGGTAAATTTGCTAATTTATTACTTTCAGTTTGAGCAATTCTATTTACAGGAATTCCTGTCATCATAGAAACTACATCGGCAACGTTATCTTCTGTAACTTGAATGCGATTATTTTTTGAATCTTCTTCCCATTGTTCTTGAGCAATAGCAAGTTCTTTTTCTAGTTTCTTTTCATCATCACGAAGTTTGGCTGCTTCTTCATATTTTTGTCTTTTTACAACCGAATTTTTAAGTTCACGCACTTCTTCTAACTGTCGTTCTAAATCCAAAATTTGTTTTGGAACATCAATATTGGTAATGTGAACTCTAGAACCAGCCTCGTCTAAAGCGTCAATGGCTTTGTCTGGTAAAAAGCGCTCAGACATGTATCTATCTGTAAGTTTTACACATGCTTCAATAGCTTCTTGTGTATAAGTTACATTATGATGGTCTTCGTATTTATTTTTTATGTTATTTAAAATAGTGATTGTTTCTGTAACCGTTGTTGGTTCTACAATTACTTTTTGGAAACGTCTTTCTAAAGCGCCATCTTTTTCAATATATTGTCTGTACTCATCAAGAGTAGTTGCTCCAATACATTGTATCTCGCCTCTTGCTAGTGCAGGTTTGAACATATTTGAAGCATCAAGCGAACCAGTTGCACCACCAGCGCCAACAATGGTGTGAATTTCATCTATAAATAGAATAATATCGTCGTTTTTCTCCAACTCATTCATTACCGCTTTCATTCGTTCTTCAAATTGTCCACGGTATTTTGTTCCGGCAACTAAACTTGCTAAATCTAGCGTTACTACTCTTTTATTAAAAAGGATTCTGGAAACTTTTTTTTGTATAATTCTTAAAGCCAAACCTTCTGCAATAGCCGATTTACCAACTCCAGGTTCACCTATTAATAAAGGATTGTTTTTCTTTCTACGGCTTAAAATTTGAGAAACACGCTCAATTTCTTTTTCGCGACCTACAACTGGGTCAAGTTTTCCATCTTCTGCCATTTCTGTCAAATCGCGACCAAAGTTATCTAAAACAGGAGTTTTAGATTTCTTGTTTGATTTATTGGCAGGTGTATTAAAACTATCACTTTTCATACTGTCATCGTGTCCAGAATCTTCATTGAACGATTCGTTTCTTGGTAAATTTTCTAAAAAATTTTCGTCTTTTGGTGTCATATCTAAATATTGTTCTTTTGCTATTTCATAATCAATTTTCATCTTATTTAATAGCTTTGTTGTGGGATCGTTTTCGTTTCTCAAAATGCACAACAATAAATGTGCTGTGCTAATTGAGGTGCTTTGAAAAACTTTTGCTTCTAGAAAAGTAGTTTTTAGAGCGCGTTCTGCTTGTCTAGTTAAATGCAAATTTTTCTTTTCTATGCTAGTTTCAGCATTTGGATTTGGCGGACTTAATACTTCAACCTTACGTCGTAGATGGTTTAAATCTACAGAAAGATTGTTCAAAATATTGATTGCCTTTCCGTTGCCATCTCTTAAAATTCCGAGCATAAGGTGTTCCGTGCCAATAAAATCATGACCTAAACGCAATGCTTCTTCCTTGCTGTAGGTAATAACATCTTTTACTCTAGGAGAAAAATTATCATCCATATTTATGTAGTATTATTGAGGTAAATTTAGTAAATTACTTTAATTATTACAAATATCATTCCGTGCAAAACACTTGTCAGTAAATTGACAAAAAAATATTTGAATATAATGCTAATCTTTGGGTAATTTATTAACCATTTTATTAGTTAATTTTGTTAATAAATCATTGAAATTAGTGTTTAAAAATACTTTTAAAAACACCAAAAAGATGTATATTGCACGTTTGAATTCTAAATTAATTTATTTTAAAAATTTATAAATATGTCTGACGGAGAAAAGTTAATTCCTATTAACATTGAAGACGAAATGAAATCAGCTTACATTGATTATTCAATGTCGGTTATTGTTTCTAGAGCATTACCAGATGTGCGTGATGGTTTGAAACCAGTACACAGAAGAGTACTTTATGGAATGTATGATTTAGGAGTTTTTTCTAATAGAGCTCACAAGAAATCCGCAAGAATTGTTGGAGAAGTTTTAGGGAAGTACCATCCACATGGAGATACTTCGGTATATGATGCTATGGTGCGTATGGCTCAAGAATGGAGTTTACGTTATTTATTAATTGATGGTCAAGGTAACTTTGGATCAGTTGATGGTGATAGTCCTGCAGCTATGCGTTACACAGAGGCAAGAATGAAAAAAATGTCGGAAGACATTATGGCAGACATCGATAAAGAAACCGTTGATTTCAAATTGAACTTTGACGATACTTTATATGAACCAACTGTTATGCCAACTCGTGTTCCTAATTTATTAATTAACGGAGCATCAGGAATTGCAGTAGGTATGGCTACCAATATGGCACCTCATAACTTAACAGAAGTTATTGACGGAACATTAGCCTATATTGACAATGAAGAAATTGAAATTGACGAATTAATGAACCATATCAAAGCTCCAGATTTTCCAACTGGTGGTGTGATTTATGGTTATGAAGGTGTTCGTGAAGCCTTTAAAACAGGAAGAGGTAGAATTGTAATGCGAGCTAAAGTTGGCTTTGAAGAAGTTGACGGAAGAGAGTCGATTATTGTAACCGAAATTCCCTACCAAGTTAACAAAGCAGAAATGATTAAGAAAACAGCTGACTTGGTTAATGAGAAAAAAATTGAAGGTATTGCCAATATTCGTGACGAATCGGATAGAAATGGTATGCGTATCGTATATATTTTAAAACGAGATGCCGTTGCTAATGTTGTTTTGAATACCTTATATAAATATACTCAATTGCAATCGTCTTTTAGTGTAAATAATATTGCATTAGTAAAAGGAAGACCTCAAATGTTGAATCTGAAAGAATTGATTCACTATTTTGTAGAGCATCGTCATGATGTTGTAGTTAGAAGAACGCAATTTGAACTAAGAAAAGCCGAGGAAAGAGCACACATTTTAGAAGGTTTAATCATTGCTTCCGATAATATTGATGAAGTAATTGCTTTAATTCGTTCTTCTAAAGATGGTGAAGAAGCAAGAGCTAAATTAACTGAAAGATTTAGTTTATCAGATATTCAAGCTCGTGCAATTGTTGAAATGCGTTTAAGACAATTAACAGGTCTTGAGCAAGATAAACTTCGTGCAGAATATGAAGAAATCATGAAATTAATCAATCACTTGAAAGAATTATTAGCCAGTAAAGAAATGCGTATGGCTTTAATTAAAGAAGAATTGGTTGAAATTAGAGATAAATATGGAGATGAGCGTCGTTCTGTAATTGAATATGCTGGTGGCGATGTTAGTATCGAAGATTTAATTGCCGATGAAAATGTGGTAATTACTATTTCACACGCAGGTTATATCAAACGTACCTCTTTAACAGAGTATAAAACCCAAAATAGAGGAGGAGTTGGACAAAAAAGTGCTGGAACAAGAGATCAAGATTTCTTAGAACATTTATTTGTTGCAACTAATCATAATTATTTATTGATTTTTACACAAAAAGGGAAATGTTATTGGATGCGTGTTTACGAAATTCCGGAAGGAAATAAACAAAGTAAAGGTCGTGCGCTTCAAAACCTAATAAATATTGAAAGTGATGATAAAGTGAAAGCCTTTATTTGTACTCAAGATTTGAAAAATCAAGAATACATTAAAGAGCATTACATTATTATGGCTACTAAAAAAGGTCAGGTAAAGAAAACATCATTAGAAAAATATGCTAAACCAAGAGTAAATGGTGTTGCTGCAATTACTATTAAAGATGGTGATGAATTATTAGGAGCAGAGTTAACTAACGGAAATAGTCAGGTTTTAATTGCAGTTAAATCGGGTAAGTTAGTTCGTTTTGAAGAAGCAAAAACACGTCCTATGGGAAGAACAGCTTCTGGAGTAAGAGGGATTACCTTAAGAGACGAGCAAGATGAAGTAATCGGAATGGTTTCTGTTGACGAAAATAACATTAATGAAACTCAATTATTGGTAGTTACAGAGAATGGTTATGGAAAAAGAACCAAACTTGAAGACGAAGGAGAGGCAATTTACAGAATTACCAATCGTGGAGGAAAAGGTGTAAAAACACTTAATATTACTGAAAAAACGGGTGCATTAGTTTCTATTAACACGGTTACCGATGCTGATGATTTAATGATTATCAACAAATCTGGTTTAACCATCAGAATGGATGTTTCAACATTAAGAGTTATGGGTAGAGCTACACAAGGTGTTCGATTGATTAACTTAAAAGGAAGTGATTCCATTGCAGCCGTTACTAAAGTAATGAAAGATGAAGAGGAAGAAGCTGTAGCAATTGATGGAGAAGAATTAGAAATCGATCCAAATGCAGTTATCGAAGATGATGCTGATGATGACGATATAGTTGATAATCAAGATGAAGAATCAGATGATGCTGAAGACGATTCTGAAGAATAATTCTTTAAAATTAAAATAAAATGCTAAAGCTATGTTTTCCTAATAAATTTTTTGGTGGCATAGCTTTTGTTAACTATCACAATAAACAACAATTAAATAATACCATTATGAAAATAAAACAAATAATAATAGCAAGTACATTATTAGTTTCTGTTGCTTCTTTCTCTCAAAAAGATGAATTGAAAGCGTTAAAAAAATTATATGCAAAAGAAGTATTAAAAGGAGAAGACTTGGCAGAATACAAGAGTTTGGTAACTAAAGTAGCCCCTTTAGCAACTGAAGAAGGTGACAAAGTTTATGCTGAATTTTACAAAATTATGACACCAGTTTTAGATATCAATGCTTTTAGTCAAGATGCTACACTAACACCATTACAGATTCAAATGAAAATGGCTAAAACGGTTACTCCAAAGACAATTTCAGATTTATCTAAAGGGTTAATAGCAACTCTTGATTATGAAAAAAAGGTAGGTAAAAAGATTCAAACGGACGATATTAATGAAACTATTTCTCAATTTAAACCAATGCTATTAAATTATGCAGTTTATTTGGGTAAAGAAGAAAAGCAAAAAGAAGCTTCCGAAGTTTTGTATTCTATTTATCAATTAGATAAGAAAGATGCTGATAATCTTTATTATGCTGCTAGTTATGCTGTAAATGGTAAAGATTATGAAAATTCTTTGAAATATTACAGAGAATTGAAAGCAATAAATTATTCTGGTGAAAAAACGTTGTATTTTGCTAAAAATAAAGCAACCGGATTGGAAGATAATTATACTAAAAAAGAAGATAGAGATAATCTTGTAAAATTAGGAACACACAGCAACCCAAGAGAAGAAAAAGAACCTTCAAAAAAAGCCGAAATCACTAAAAATATTGCATTAATTTTAGTTGAATTAGACAGAAAAGACGAAGCAAAAGCAGCTCTTGCAGAGGCTAGAAAAGAAAATCCAGATGATGTAAATCTAATTACGTATGAAGCAGACATTTATTTAAAAATGAATGATACTGAAAATTATAAAAGATTAATAAATGAAGCGTTGGCAAAAAGTCCTAACGATAAAGTTTTATTATTTAACTTAGGTGTAACAAGTGGAAATGCCAATCAATTGGAAGAAGCTGAAAAATATTATAAAAGAGTAATTGAGATTGACCCAAAATATACAGATGCCTACCTTAATTTATCGGATATCATTTTAAAACCAGATTCTAAAATTGTTAAGGAGATGAATAGTTTAGGTGTTAGTGCTAAAGAACAAAAGCAATATGAAGTTTTAAAAGCTGAACGTCAAAAATTATTTAATAGAGCAATGCCAATTTTAGAAAAAGCACACGAACTAGACCCAACTAATGAAATTGTGAAAAGCAATTTGAAATCAGTTTATAGTTTTCTTGAATTAAACGATAAAGTAAAAGCAATGAATTAATTTTGCTTTTAACCTAAAAAAAGCGTTCAAAAATTGAACGCTTTTTTTGTTATATTATCTTCTTAATCACTCTCAATCGGTGCGTGTGTCTATTAAGTTCGGCATTATAAATTCCTAAATGATCTAATCTATCAATGCGAACTTTGCCACTAGCATGAATGATATAGTTGTTTTCTAACATGATGCCAACATGAATAATTTTGCCTTCTTCATTATCAAAAAAAGCTAAGTCACCAGGCTCACTCTCTTCAATAAAACTTAAAACTTCACCCTGACTGGCTTGTTGCGAAGCGTCTCGAAGTAATTTGTAGCCATTTAATTTGTAAACCATTTGAGTAAAGCCAGAGCAATCAATACCAAATGGTGTTTTTCCACCCCAAAGATAAGGAGCGTTCAAATACATATAAGCGGTATTAATTAAACTAGATTTAGGTTTTATACCACTCACTTTTACTCCTTCAAATTTATAATTTTCTGTATTTATATCACCATGGTTTAAAAAAGATAATGAAGCTCCAAGTGTAATAGGAATAAGTACATTATTTTTTGCAGTAATATATTCAACCAAATCCGAATTCAAAATAATAGCTTCTTTGCAAAGCATTTCATAATTTTCTTTCGAAATTGTCTGGTATTGTTTGTTGTCAATCCAACCTTCATATTCGTCAAAATCCAACTTTACTTTAGACCATTGTTTGTGCTGTTCAAAAATTTCAAAATGTTCTCCAAAAAGTATTTGTGAAACAATTTCGCTTCTATCACTTGGTTCTATTCGTAAAGGAATTGATGATAAATTACAAATGGCAAACATGCAATTTTGTTAGGTTTATAATATTAATTTTTAATTATGCTTTCTCTATAACAATTGCAGATGCACCACCACCACCATTACAGATAGCTGCGGCACCAATTTTGGCATTATTTTGTTGTAAAACATTTATTAGAGTAACCACTATTCTTGCACCAGAGCAACCTAGCGGATGACCTAATGAAACGGCACCACCATTTACATTAACTTTGTCATTTGCTAATCCTAAAATTTTTGCATTTGCTAATCCAACAACAGAAAAAGCTTCATTAAATTCAAAATAATCGACGTCTGAAATAGATAACCCCGCTTTTGTTAATGCTTTGGGCAATGCTTTTGCAGGAGCTGTAGTAAACCATTTTGGTTCTTGAGCAGCATCTGCATAAGATTTTATGTAGGCTAATGGTTTTAATCCTAATGCCAATGCTTTTTCTTCACTCATCAAAACAACTGCAGCAGCACCGTCATTAATTGTTGAAGCATTTGCAGCCGTAACAGTTCCTTCTTTGGTAAAAACGGCACTTAATGTTGGAATTTTATCCAATCTAACGTTAGTATATTCTTCATCTTTTGTCACCATTATTGGGTCATCTTTTCTTTGTGGAACAGCAACAGGAACAATTTCTGAATCAAACTTACCTGCTTCCCAAGCTTTTGCAGAACGCTCATACGATTGAATGGCAAAAGCATCTTGCTCTTCACGAGTAATTTTGTATTCAGAAGCGCACAAATCGGCAGCCACGCCCATTGCATTGTTGTCGTAGGCATCTACAAGTCCGTCTTTTTGCATACCGTCTTGCATAGCGGTTGGTCCAAATTTAACTCCATTTCTTAGGTGAACATAATGCGGAATCATGCTCATGTTTTCCATTCCGCCAGCAACAACAATTTCGGCATCGCCAGTCATAATGGCCTGTGCTCCAAACATAATTGATTTCATTCCAGAGGCACATACTTTGTTAACTGTTGTACAAACAACTTCATTAGACAATCCAGCATAAATGGCAGCTTGTCTGGCTGGTGCCTGACCAACTCCTGCTTGCACTACATTACCCATAAAAACTTCATCTACCAAGTTTGGATCAAGATTAATTTTATTTAAAGCTCCTTTTATTGCAGCAGCACCCAATTGAGGTGCAGGAACAGTTGATAAAGAACCCATAAAGCTTCCGATAGGAGTTCTTACTGCAGCAACAATTACAATTTTTTTACTCATAATTTTATATTATTAACCAAAGGTTTAGATTAGTTTGTTAGTTTGTAATGCAAATTTACTATTTTTTAGGTAAATTTCATTTACATTACTAGATATTCGTTTTTTATTTTAATAGTAATAAAATAAAAATTTCTATTCATTTGATTTTTAAGTATTTCATTAAAATGTGAGAATTATATCAAAAAAAAGCGTTTAAAATGTTGTAAATATTATAATGATAGCTTACATTTGCAACCGCTTAAAGAGAAAAGTTCTTATATCATATATTGAATTTTGGAGAGTTGCCTGAGTGGCCGAAAGGACATGTTTGCTAAACATGCGTATGGGAAACTGTACCAAGGGTTCGAATCCCTTACTCTCCGCTT
>JFJP01039872.1_pt1 | contig 12428 bp, 11 predicted proteins | sample 431651 | NCBI WGS metagenome assembly JFJP01 (sample SAMN02602958, study PRJNA72255) | Microbial mat metagenome, whole genome shotgun sequencing project. | biome: fresh water; feature: sink hole; material: water; isolation source: purple microbial (photo- and chemosynthetic) mats found in... | reverse complement strand
TTGTGCGCCGTATAATATTAAATGAAAACACATGGATGTTTAATCAATTAGACGTAAATTGATAGTACAGCAAACTTACTTTAGAGTGGAAACACACTAGGGGACTGTAGCATGTTTGCAACGGCATTTTGAAAGAATATTTGCCTAGTACGAGTGGATATGGTTAGACGGTTATGGTCAAACTCTAGTTCAAGCTGGCACCACCATGAGCATTCCGAAAGGAAGCAGATACATTACATTATTTTGAATGTGCATAATGTAAACGTCTTGTATCTGGGCGATTTCCACAGAGAAATTAAAGAACGGAAGAGAACCTAAATCCACTGCATCATTTAATAGTAAATGCGGGATCACCTAAGCTGGTAAAGTTAAATTTACCTGTATGGTGACGGAGTTCTAATAATACCCAATGTTGCAGGTAATTCTGCTGCACCAGTTGAAATATTTACTGGCAACTCATATCTGTATAAGTAAGAAATTAAAATCTTATCGAAAGCAGATAAAGTTCGGGGAAAGTAGAACAGTTAATGCTAGAAGTATTCAGTTAACAAGAGGAATTCAGTATGAATCCTACTAATCTTGAAAAACGATTAACTTCGATAAGTAATAGTAGTAAAAGAGTGTGTGATTTATATACTTTACTTTGGTATGAAGAACTTTGGTATCAAGCTTATCAGAATATCTATTCCAATCATGGCGCATTTACAAAAGGAATAGGTGAAGATACTCTTGATGTAATGGATAAAGAAAGAATAAGAAATATTATATTAAGCATTAAAAATAAAACATATGAACCAACTCCAGTAAGACGAGTATTAATTCCTAAATCAAATGGAAAAATGAGACCACTTGGAATCCCAAATGGTACTGATAAATTGGTTCAAGAAGTATGTAGAATTATATTGGAAACAATATATGAACCGAAATTCAGTGAATATTCTCATGGATTTAGACCAAATAAATCTTGTCATACTGCTTTGAAAGAAATTTATAATTGGACAAGTACTAAGTGGTGGATAGAATTTGACATTGAAAAATGTTTTGATAATATTGACCATGACATATTATTATCAATATTAGAAAATAAAATTGATGATAAACGATTCCTGTCAATTATAAGAAAATTTTTAAAAGCAGGTTATATAGAAAACTGGAAATATGAAAAAACTATATCTGGTACCCCACAAGGTGGAATTATTTCACCTATATTAGCAAATATATATCTAAATGAACTGGATAATTACATAGTAGAAAAATGTAATAAAATAAATTTTACTAAAAATGAAAGACAAAATACTACTGAGTATTATAATATTAATACAAAGTTATGTAATGCAAGAAGAGATATAGATTCATATAAGCATAGAATTGATGAAATATTAAAATATGTGAAATTGAATTTGAATCAACTTGCAGAAAATGACAGTGAAATATGGAAATGTATAAATAAAGCAATTGAAGTTAGAAGAAATTCTGATGGATATGCTACTACTCAGTCAGTAAGAAAAGAATTAAAATATATAACAGATACTTATGAATTAAATATTAAAGATTTAACTAATTTAACTTGGTATCAAATATTAGTAGACAGATATAAGAATGCAAAAGAAATACTCGATACGTATCCTAAAATATTACGAAGTTTGAAATGTACAGATACTTCTAATGGATTAGAAAGACTTCATTATGTTAGATATGCTGATGATTTCTTATTAGGATATATTGGAACTAAAAATAATGCAGATTCAATATTTAATGAGATCAAAAATTTCCTTAAAGTGAATTTGAAATTAAATATATCTGAAGAAAAATCTAAAGTAAAAGATAAATGTGAAGATATAAAATATTTAGGATATTATGTAACAATGCCAAGTTATACTGAAGTTAGAAAAGAAAATAGTGATGGGGTATTAAAAAGAATTAATGTTTCGAAACCAAAATTTAAAGTACCAGTCGAAAATATGATTAGATTTGTTCAGAAAAATAAATATGGGTCATATGTTGAAAACACATCTACTCATAGAAGTTTTCTTATTAATTTTGAAGATATAGAAATAATTAAACAATACAATGCAGAACTGAGAGGATTGATGAATTATTATCAGTATGCAATGAATTGTAAACAAATAATCGGAAAGGTACAATGGTTAGCTCATTTTAGTTTAATCAAAACTTTAGCTGCTAAACATAAATGTAATGTACCTCAAATATTTAAAAATAATATAATCAAGACTAAATTTAATCTAAATAAAACTGGAAAAGTTTGGTTTAAAGAAATAAAAGGTACAAATAAAGAAATAGAAGTCTTTAATATAAGAGATATTGATTCGAAGAATATTTTTGATGTTAAAGCAAAAGATACTTGCTATGATAAACTGGATGTCAAAGTTATTAATCTTCGTAATAGCGCCATTACTAAGATGATTAATGATGAATGTATGATGTGTGGATCAAAAGAACAAGTTGTATTACATCATACAAATCCAATTAAAAATATTTCTAAAACTGATCCATTATGGAAAAAAGTTCAGAAGATGCGTTTGAGAAAAGTTGTTGCATTATGTAATAGTTGTCATATTAAAACACACTCAAAGAGTTAATTACTTATTTAAAGCATTAATGGAGAGCCGGATGCAATGAAAGTTGCAAGTCCGGTTCGGAGGAAGGTGGCTTAAAATACTTTTACTGGGGCTATAAGCCACCCATCCTACCAAGAAGAAAGGACAAACATTTGTGGATCTCGATATTAGCCAGATTGGCGATCCTGCAATTGGGATTCGTGATTTAGAAGATATTAGAAATGAATTAATTGCTATTTCTGGTGTCCCTGGGATATATTTAGGATACCAAGATCAAGCAGAAGTAAGAGATAAACTAGCAAATTTGAATGTTATTTTTGCAACAGAAATCAGTAGTTTGCAAGCAGAAATAAATACAAATGTTACTAAGTTAATATCTAGAATTGCAGATGTAGTTGAATATAAGAAAGATGAGAAACTATTTAAGTATATTAAAATTAGTTTAATTCCACCTACTGTATTGACTCTACAACTAATTGAATCAACACTGACATCTATATCTGACATTCAGAAACTGTTTGCTGAAATGCCAGATGTCAATTCTGATCCGAAATATTTATTACAGAGATTTGTCAGTTTTATTGATTGGGATGAATTTTTCAGAGAATCTAATCATTTCAAACAGAAATTAGATCTGATTCAAGCTGCCGGCCAGCAGAATCAAATGGGTGGAGGCGGAGGTGCATTTTAATGCAAAATATATTCTTATCGCCAATTTTTGAAGCGTTAGAGCAAGATCTAAATGGACCTGAATCTTCAGATATTGAAAATTCGGTTGGAGATGATGACAATACTGATACGAGTCAGAATTCTGAAGATCCAAATTTATCTACGCAACCTCAAATTCAAGATCAAGACCCTAATTTACAAAATAATCCACAAGATCAAAATCAGAATCCGCCGCCTAACCAATCGGATGACTTAATTACAAAATTTCAAAAATATTTATTATTCTTGAAATTAAAAGATTTACAATATAAAATTTCATTAACAGAATATAAAGATAATACTGAATTTAAAGAACTTTCTACTTTATTAAATTTAATATTAGAATTTTTTTCAATATTTTCTTATGACCAAGTTTTTACGTTAATAACATTAGTAACAGAAAAATTCTCTAAAATTAAATTGGAGAAAATTAAAAAATGAATTTTTCAATTTTATTTGAATCAACAAGTATAGTAACGCCTGATGATATTATTGTTTTAGAATCAGAACAAAAAAATAAAGACGGTACTGAACGAATAATTTTTAAAACCAAATTACAAACTGCAAACGAAGTAAATGGAAATAGAAGATATTACAGTAGAGATATTTGTAATAGAATTGTAGAAAATTTAAGACCTTTAGCAAAATCAAGATCTTTACTACAAGAAGTTGATCATCCATTTATCAATTCTTCAGATTCAGATGTTCAGAAGAAAAGAGCAGTTACAGTAGATTATAAAAATTGCGGTTCTTTAATTAGAGATATTTACTTAGAAAATAACGATATAGTTGGAGAAATCCAAACATTATCTGGTTTCTTAGGACCATCTCTTAGAGATTTAATAGTAAAAGATAAAGTTAATATCGGTTTTAGTTTAAGAATGTTGGGTTCTGTAAAACCACATCCGAATATGGAAGGTGTGAGTTTAATTACAGATCCAATTAAACCAATAACATATGATGTGGTTACTACTCCATCCCATAAATCTGCTAGAATAATTTCATTTATTCCAGAATCAGCATCTGAGTTTATAGACGATGGTTGTAATTTAATTACAGAAAATGAAATGTTAACATTAGAAAATGCTCATCTTCCTACTACTTCAAGAAGATTGGTGGACGAATTTTTAATGGATATACTTAGACAAGAGTTTAGTGGTATCAAATCTTTTAAATTTGAATTTTAAAGATATTTTTTTGGAGAATTTAATCAAATGGCTACAAGAGATTACAGCGACTTAATTTTTGAAAATTATGAAACGTACCTGAAAGATCATCGCGATGATATTGGTACTCCTTCTGGCGCAATCGAAATGTTAACCTCTGACGGTGCATTTCGCGCATATGTCGATACATTGACAGAAGGATTAAATCCTTATACTAAAAATACAATTATGGCAGTTTGCGAACGTCAGCGCGAAATGCTATTAGAAGAAAGTATCAACTTGGGTCCTTCTGCAAACGTAATTGGTTTCGCAGTAACTCACTTTCCAATTCTAGCTGATATTTATTCTGATCCTATTTTATCACAGATAGCTACTATCTATCCTGTGAATAAATCAGTAATTACTATTCCTAGAATTAGAATTAATGCATCAGTTAAAAATTCAGATGGTACTACTAGCGAATATCGTATGCCACGTGCGTACCATTTAATTCGTGGTACTTCTGAAACTATTAGTATTGCTCCTGGTATTGCAAACAGCTTATTTGCATTATCTACTGGTGGTTTAGTTAATATTTCTAACTCAGCAGTTAACAAGCGTTATTTCGTTTGTAATAATCTTAAAGTTACAGACGGTACTGTGACTTATGATTTACCAATGGGAATTCGTCCAGATGCACGTGGACAGATTTTATTTGTTGGTAGATTTACAAATGGCGCTGCTGAAGAAGTAGAAGCTACTATTATTGGTAACTGTAATTGGGATTCTGGTACTGTTCAATTTAACGGTACTTTCTCAAATAAAACCAATCCTGCGGCAAGTATGGCTGCATACAATGTAATTCAGATTGATACCAGCGTTGTATTCTCTGCAATTACTAGTGATATTAACCGTGCAAAAGTAGGGTTGAAGATTCAGGGTTGGGATATCAACATCGACGTCCGTGATGATTTCGAAAGTGCGCCTATTCCCGCTTAATTGAAATGCACATGTAGATGTGTAGAGATTTGCATATATCTCTAGCGAAACTGACTCATCCAACAACGAAAGACGTTGGGAAGTGTAGCATGTCAGTAAAGGTTAATTGTAATAATATTAACCAATCGCGGATGGTTATTGGTCAGACGGTTATTGTCAAATCTGAGTTCGAGCCGGTTCCAGTCGTAACACTATCATTTGATAGGTGGGTGCTTTAATTTGTATGATTTCGATGCAAATTAAATATGCAATTAGTACCCAGGCAACTCCCGCTGAGAGAGTAAAGAACGGAAAGAGACCTAACACCATACATACTTCAATTAAGTGAAATTAGGGATCACCTAAGCTGGTAAATTTAAATTTACCTGTACGGTGACAGAGTTTCGATAATACCCAATGTTGCAGGTAATTCTGCTGCACCAGTTGAAACATTTACTGGCGACTCACTAATATATAAGAAGATAGTAATATATCTTTGAAACTATTAGAAGTTCGGGGAAAGCGAAACAGCTTACACCGAATACAAAACTCTAAAAGGAGGTTTACTCATATGAGTGCCGACGAACTGAATAAGAGATTGAATTCATTAAACCAAGCAAAAACTAATAGTAGAGTTAGAAATTTATATACTTTGCTATTGAACGACTTCATATGGTTACAAGCATATCAGAACATACACTCTAATAGTGGCGCAACTACTATTGGAACTGATAAAGAAGATACATTATCAAACTTTAACATTAGTAGAATACAGAAAATTATTAACAAATTAAAAGAAGGAACTTATTCGCCAAATCCAAGTAAAAGAATATATATTCCAAAAGCAAATGGGAAACTTCGTCCTTTAGGAATTCCAGGAGGAACTGATAAATTGGTTCAGGAATCATGTAGAATTATACTTGAATCAATATACGAGTCTAAATTTAGTGATTTGTCTCACGGATTTAGACAGGGAAGATCTTGTCATACTGCATTAAAAGAAATATATACTTGGACTGGAACCAAATGGTGGATTGAATTTGATATTAAAGGATGTTTTGATAATATTAATCATCATGTTTTAAGAAAAATATTAGAAGAAAGAATTGATAGTAAATCATTCCTAAATCTAATTGAAAAGTTCTTAAAAGCTGGATATTTAGATAATTGGAAATTCAATAATACATATTCCGGTACTCCTCAAGGAGGAATAATTTCTCCAATTTTAGCTAATATATACTTGGACAAACTAGACAAATTTATAGAAAATATGTGTGAATCTATAAATAATATAAAAGTTAATCCAAGTAGAAGAAATAAAGAGTATAATGATCTTACAAATAAATTGAGACACGCAAAGGAAACTCTCCCAAAAATGGAAGCAATACTAGCGGAAATCAATGAATTTGGAGATAAATTTATGCCGAAAGGATTCATAGATCCGGAAGATATGAAAATATATTATAAAGCATTTGAATTAAGAAGAAATTTGAAAGGTGATTCTAGTCTGAATCAAAAAATAAAGAACATGATGACTTCTTTTTGTGATAAATATAATTTAGATGTAGTGATGGTTGCTAAAAGTACGAGATATATGGAAATTACAAATAAAATAAAAGAATGCGAAAATATAATTGAAACACTTCCGAATATTATCAGAAATACAAAATCTAGATCTAATGAAGGATTAAACAGACTTCATTATGTTAGATATGCAGATGACTTTGTTCTTGGTTATATAGGAAGCAAAGAAGAAGTTACTAAGATATATACTGATATTGAAGAATATATTAAAAATACTCTAGAACTAGAAATTTCGAAAGAAAAATCCGGAATTAGAGATAAGACAAAAGGTATTCGATTTCTCGGTTATGACATCGCGATGCCAGAATATACAGAAGAACATGTTACTAATATAAATAACATCACAAAACGAAGAAATATAGTAAAACCTGTATTTAAAGTTCCTGTACAAAAAGCTATTGATTTTGTAAATGAACATCAATATGGGGATTATGTTGGAAATACTTCTACCCATGTTAACAAGTTAATACACTTTGACAATATCGAAATTGTAAAACAATACAATGCAGAGCTTCGTGGATTAGCAAATTATTATAGATTTGCATTGAATTATAAATCCATAATAGGAAAGATTCAATGGATATGGCAATATTCATTGTTTAAGACTATTGGAGCTAAACATAGATTAACTGTTGCCAAGTTATTTAAAGAGAAAGTCATTCACACCAGAATACTTGACAATTATGGCAAACAGTTTTATCTAATTGAAAATGAGAAGATATTTCCGATCTACAGTATTAAAGATACTGACTCAGAAAATATTTTCAAAATAAATACAACGTCAAGTTGTGTAGATAACTCTAACACGAATAGAATAAATATCAGGAGTAGCGCCCTCCTGAAGCTACAGAAAAATGAATGCGAAGTTTGTGGGATATCAGGATCTGAAGTCACTATTTATCTTCATCATCCTAATAGAATAAGAAATATTGACCCACAAACGAAGTATATGGATAAAATTAAACAAATACGAAGTCGTAAAGTAATTGCTTTATGCTATAACTGTCATATTCAACATCACGTTGGGTCTTGGCATAAATAGCGGTTTAACTCTGGTGTGAGTCGAGAGCCGGATGCAATGAAAGTTGCACGTCCGGTTCGGTGGGAGGGAATAACTGAATACATGAATTTCATGGGCTAGGTTATTCTCGACCCAATTTGATTTACAGACTGAAACTATTCAAGATTATCGAGATATTTATCAGTTAGATCTGATTCGTGCTTATTCAATGGCAATTAAGACTCAGATTCTGTTGAATAAAGACTTCGATTTAGCTTATTACTTACGTGCTAATGAACCAGAAATGATTCTGAATGGTTCTAGCGCTACCTTTGATGTTGATTATTTCAAAGATATGAATAATCATATTTCTCCAAATAGCTATTTGGATATTTTCAAGGGTATTGTTCCTAAGATCTCTGTTATCAATCGTAATATTCGTAAAGTATTCCGTGCCGATCCGCAGTTTCTTGTTTGCGGTATGAAGTGTGCGGCTATGCTGGAATCATTACAACAATATGCAATTAGTTATCCAGATGTCCAGACCGGTCAAATGGGTTATGGTCAGGGTAACAATACAATGCATGGTAGTGGTGATGTTGACTTCCGCAAACAAACTATTTTACATTGTGACGCAATTCCTGAAGATAAATTGTATGTTGTTTATCGTGCGCCGAGTGACGATTTAACTCGTACTGCAATCGTAGACTTGATTTACAAACCTCTATATGTCATAGAGGAAATCACGAATGCAATCAAGAGAACTTATATTCGTTCACGTACTGCATTAGAAGTAACCAATCCGGATGCACTTGGCGTAATTGATATCAAAAATTACGAACATTTCATTAAGTAATATGTCAATACTCCTAGTATTGATTAATTTTGATACTAGGAGTAACTTCTTATGACAAACTTACATTCAAATATAAAAGAATTAATTGAAATAACAGAAGCATTTGAAGGTGTTAAAAATTATTTAACTAAAAGTAAATATCGAATGGGTGCATTGCCTGCATCTTTAGCAATTAATGCGGCGATGATGAAATCTGGAGCATTTACTCAAACAGCAGGACGTGCATTAGACCCAACAAGTTCTGTTGCAAATGCATTAACTTATGCAAAAGCACATACAAATATCGCTGGTTCTCAGCACTTAACAAATGCTATTTCTCGTGGAATTCAACATACAGTAAATGCTGGTAAAGAAGCGTCTAATAGTATGTTTGATACAACCCATGTTTTAAAATCTGCAGGAGACATAGCAAAAACAGATACCATGGGAATATCATGGTTGCCGATTGCTGCAGGATTAACTGCTTATGGTATTTATAGATTAGTTAAACATTTTAAAACAGTTAAATATAAAGAAGCTAAAATAAAAAAATTACAACAGATACTTCCAAAAGTAAAGAATCCAAATAAAGCTCAAGCTATTCGAAAGCACATTCAAGATTTACAGATTGATGTAAATGCACAACGATCTGTTATGCGTCAACAAAAGCAAGAATCACTGAAACAGATAAATTCTGCTTCACAAAATCAAGATTTAAAAAAGAATCCTGAGAAATTGAAAGAATTAAATAGATCAAAACAAGTTTTAGGTAAAATTAATTAATTGGAGAGATTTAAAATGAGTGCAATTTTGAATAACGTATTTAATTTTCTTTATGAAGCAGAAATTGAATTAGATGATATTTTTTTAACTTCTTTAGAAGAAGGAAAGTTAAAAACTGCAGTAAAATTAGGTGCTGCTGGTGCTGCTGCTGGCGGAGCTGCTGCATACGGGAAGAGGGTTTATGATAAAGCAGATCCTAATCCAATTAGTGTTATAAAAGCAGACGTTTCTGCCGCAGCAGGAAAAGCATCGGAACACGCAAATAAAGCAATTTCAAAAGGAAAAGAGTATCTTGGTCCAACTAAAACAACAACGACTGAATACAAACCTGGGAGGTTTGATGTTGGTAATTGGAAAAGTGGTGAGACGGTAAGTAAGACTACAACTGGTCCATCACAAGCAAGTGTAGATGCTACTGCTGCTGTTAATAAAGTAAAAGATTTTGCCGCAGATAATGTTGTTGCAGTTGGTGCCGCTGGCGCTGCTATTGGTGCTGGTTTAATTTACAAATATTTTACTTCTATTAAACATTATAAGAATAAGTTAGCGTCATTAGAATCAAAAGCAAAATCAGCTTCTCCTGATAAGAAATCTTCATACCAATCTGCAATTAATACTGTGAAGCAGAAGTTGACTGCTGCTCAAGCAAAAGCAAGAACCGAACATGGTAGTTTTATTGAAAAGTCTCGCCAGATGAAAGCCCAAGTAGCAGAAATGACTAAAGCCGGTCGTAAAGCAGAAGCTGCAAAATTAAGTGCAAAATTAACAAAGCGTCAGGCATTCTTGAGTAAAATTGGTGCAAGTGTTTAATATTTCTTCATAAACTCATTGGGAAATTTCATGTCTAATATTACTTCTCTATCTGCATTTCGTAAACTTGAATCTCATCGTAGTATTCGTACACGTCAAGTTTACTGTCCTGTTACTAAAGTTTCAATCCATACTAGTCCTCTCACAGTTGGTGATGATTTAAGTTTAAGAACAATGATCACGTCTCCTGATTTATACGATCAGGAATTAGCAAGTTTGATGTATGATCATTGTGAATTTCCAGATTTTGATAAAAGACCAACGTTTGAACAATTCACTACATCTTTATCAGTATTTGATAGACGTGCTATTCTGTGGGGTATTTTTTCTGCAACTTATGATAAGTTTGAAGAGCAGAAAATTACTTGTCCGAATTGTAAGCATGAATTTAATGATACTATCAAGTCTGTAGATTTATTAAATGAAGATTTTGTTGTACCTTGGGACAAAGATAAGATTTTTTCTGATTTTGAACTAGATGTTCCAATCGAAATCAATGATGAAAAGACTGGATTAAAAGATATTACTTTCAGTATTGGTGTACCTACTATCAAACATCACTTTGATGTTTTAAAATTAGTATCACCTCAACATATGCGTGAAAATTATGAACGTTTCGGACAGATCCTCTCAAGGACTGAAGAATTAGTATTAATCACTCGAAAAATTGATATTCATACTATTGATAATTCGGTATTGACTACCGATTCAATTTCTGGGTATCTGGACATTCATAAAGCAGTTCATAATTACATTACTATTGATTTAGTAGATGTAGTTGTGAAGAAGTATAATGACGAATTTGTCCGTTGATTATTAGCGGCATAGAGTAGAAGTACTTTATGAAAACTCCGTGAATTCGGTGAAAATCATAATTAATATATACATATTAAATGACAATACCGAGCCAAGCTTTTACTAGTTCTCGCTAAACTAGTAATTGAAGGTGTAACGACTAGAGAGAAATCTCGTAGACTTCAAGCGAAGTCGAAGTGCGGAGATGATTTTTGGAGCTATATATGGAACTACGATCTAATACACAAGAATTTATTCAAAAAGCAAATCAAATTCATAATTTTGAATATGATTATTCAAAAGTAAACTATATAAATAATTGTACTAAAGTTACTATTATTTGTAAAATTCACGGAGAATTTGAACAAAGACCGAATGGACATTTAAGTCAGAAGAACAAATGTCCTCAATGTCAAGGTCTAGCCCGTTCATCTACATCTGAATTTATAAATAGATCAAAATTAATTCATAATGACTTTTTTGATTATTCAAAAGTTGAATATGTTAATAATATTACAAAAGTTATTATAATATGTCCAATACATGGCGAATTTGAACAAAGACCAAATGGGCATTTAAGTGGACAAGGTTGTTTTAATTGTCAATGTGATAAGTCATCAAAATCAACAACTGAATTTATTAAAGATGCAAATCGAATTCATAATTTTAGATATGATTATTCTAAGTCTGAATACTTTCAAAGTAAAACTAGAGTTACTATAATTTGTAAGGAACATGGTGAATTTGAACAAACTCCATCTAATCATCTAATGGGTGAAGGTTGTCCAACTTGTTCTCATATATTATATTATTTGACATTGGCCAAAAAGAATGTTGATGATTGTGATAACGAATGCATTTTGTATTTGATTAATATTTTTGATGAATATGAAGATTTTTATAAAATTGGAATCACTCTCGGAACCGCAGAACGCAGATTCCAGAGGTCGAGATTACCATATAATTTTAAATTAATAAAAAGTGTTAAAAATAAGATTAATTATATTGTTGCAAAAGAACAAGAAATTTTAAAACGATTCTCACATTTGAAATATAAACCAAAATTAGAATTTAATGGAATGACAGAATGTTTTACAAAAGAAATTTTAAATCATTTATAAAATAACTCCAAAATCATATGAGATAGTCTATTCTATATAGAAATATATAGTCGATGTAAAGTCGAATTAGAAACTTGCGATTTCTAATCA
>JFJP01022077.1_pt1 | contig 12428 bp, 13 predicted proteins | sample 431651 | NCBI WGS metagenome assembly JFJP01 (sample SAMN02602958, study PRJNA72255) | Microbial mat metagenome, whole genome shotgun sequencing project. | biome: fresh water; feature: sink hole; material: water; isolation source: purple microbial (photo- and chemosynthetic) mats found in... | reverse complement strand
GCTTGGGTCGCTCTACAGCACTGTTTTGTACACCGAATTTTCAATTCGGTTAAAGCGATTTGATCTATTCTCAGCTTGGGTCGCTCTACAGCACTGTTTTGTACACCGAATTTTCAATTCGGTTAAAGCGATTTGATCTATTCTCAGCTTGGGTCGCTCTGCTTTTCTTTGCGAGAAATATAACGCATCATAAACTTTCAACCTTTAAAATTTTCAACTTTTTCTTATGCACCCTATTCTTTTCAAACTCGGAAGTCTGACGGTTTACACCTACGGCTTTTTCATTGCTATGGGGTTTCTCGCGGGAATTTCGCTTGCCAAAAAAGAGGCGCAGCGGCTCGGAGAATCGCCTGAAAAAATCACAGACCTGTGCTTTTATATTCTGCTTTCCGCGATCATTGCTTCGAGGCTGTTTTATGTTCTCATCAATGCGGAAATGTTTGTTTCAAACCCATTGGAAATATTCAGAATATGGAACGGCGGATTGGTCTTTTACGGCGGATTCATCGGCGCGGGACTGACTACGGTTTATTATCTGAAAAAACATGAAATGCCGCTGTGGAAAACGCTCGATATGCTGGCGCCTTCGCTTGCCATCGGGCATTTTCTGGGAAGACTCGGCTGTTTTTCTGCGGGCTGCTGCTACGGCAAAGAATGCCATCTGCCTTGGGCTGTGACCTTTTCGCATCCTGAAACCCTTGCGCCCGCCGGCGTTCCGCTTCATCCCACGCAACTGTATGAAGCCGCAAACAATCTGATGATCTTCGGCATTCTCTGGATGTTCCGGCGTCGGAAAAAATTTGACGGTCAAATTTTCTGGCTGTATGTGCTGATCTACGGCATAACCCGTTCCGTGATTGAAATATTCCGGGGGGATTCCCGGGGTGAATTTATCTTAGGCGTCATATCTGTTTCGCAGGCTATCGGCATCACATTTGCGCTTACGGCTGCGGTGATGCTTGTGGTTTTTAACAAGAAAAATAATTGAAAAAAAACGGAAACTCCCCCTTTTCTGAAAGCGGGGCTGTCAAGGGGGGATTTGGTAAAAGCCTCCTCTCAAGGGGGAATTTGCGGTCTGCTAATTATGTCTGAAATTCCTTACAAATCTTTTGAAGCTTATCTGAAAAAAGGGAAATTCTCACCTGTTTATCTGATTTACGGGGAAGAACTTCTCTGCAAAAATGCCTTGGATGCGCTGCTGAATGCGCTGATACCGGCTTCGGAACGCAGCGTCAATTATGAGCCGGTTGACAATGACAATATCTATGAAGCCATTGAGCGCGTCAACACCTTTTCCCTGCTTCCCGGCACAAAAGCTGTTGCGCTCTGCGATTCCCGGATATTCTATTCCAAACAGGATGACAGCAGCATTCTTGAAAAGGCAAAAGTCGCATATAATGAAAAAGACATTAAAAAAGCGGCAAAATATTTCGCCAGCTTTCTCGGAGTGCTGAATCTTTCCTTTGAAGATGTGAGCGATAAGGAAAAGCGGGAGAAAAATTTAAAATCAGATTCGGAATTGCTGAATGATGACAAATGGTTAGATGAAATTGTCGCGTTCTGCACGGAAAACAGCCTGCCGGTGCTTGCAGCAAAGGACCATGCCGGAGATTTGCAGAATGCCGTTGAAAGAGGCTTTCCCGAAAGCAACCATCTGATTGTCACCACCGATATTGCGGATAAAAGGCGTAATCTTTTCAAAGCCATAGACACCCACGGCATTATCGTTGACTGCTCGGTTGCCAAAGGAAACCGGATGGCAGACAAAAAAGAGCAGGACACGGTTCTTGCGGAACAGATGAAAGAAATTCTCGGACAAAGCGGAAAGACAATGGCCCGGGACGCATATCCGGCGTTGTATGAAATGACGGGTTTTGACCTCCGCAATTTTTCCAATAATCTTGAGAAGTTGGTCATATATGTGGGAGAGCGGAAAAATATCACCTTAGATGACGTGAATGCGATTTTAAAGCGTACCAAACAGGACCCGATTTATGAACTGACCAATGCCGTGTCAGAGCGAAACACCGAAGATGCACTTTTTTTTATGGATTCCCTGCTTTCTTCAGGAATTTTTCCGCTTCAGATTCTCGGAGCAGTCACAAACCAGATACGCAAAGTGCTTCTGATAAAAGGCTTTACAGAAAGTCCTCCGGGGAAAGCATGGAATCCGAAAATGCAGTACAGTCAGTTTCAAAATAAAGCCCTGCCCGCGCTTGAGGCTTATGATGCCCAGCTTTTAACCTGTCTGGAAGCTTGGGAAAATCTGCTTTCGGAAGAAGAAAACTGGGATGCGGATCAGGAGAAAAAAAAGGGGAAAAAGAAAAAGAACAAAGCAGCCACAGACCTTCTGACGGCTGCGGGCAATCCTTATCCGCTGTTTCTGATGCTGCAAAAATCCGAAAAATTCAGCAAAAGCGATCTGCTTGAGGCGATTCAGTCTTTGAGCGAAGCTGATTTGCAGCTCAAAACCAGCGGGCGGAATCCCAGACTTGTGCTGGAAAAAGTCATCCTGCATATCTGCCGTTCCGCCCGCCCCGTGTAGGGTGGGCATTTCATGTCCTTTTCAGCACATCAATCATTGAATAGACCGTTGATTTTGCGCCCTGATTTATCTTTTGAGACAGATACAAGACCGCATCCAGCGTTCCCTTGGCATAGACATCCCGACCGTTGACATTATGCTTAAATTCAAACTTTACCGTGCCATCGCCTGAAATCAGCGTGTAGGTATGCCATCCGTGTCCTTTCAGATAGGCTGCGGGTACGCCCCAGACATCTCTCTGCACATCGGGGTCCCGTTCTTTTCTGATCTCATTTTCGGAAAAAGGCGTTCCCAGCTTATTAAAATACTGCACAATTGCCTTTGCGGTGCCGCTGGTGTCTGCTTTTCCTTTCTGATGACTTTCTTTAACTTCCAGAGAATAGCCCTCAAAAAGTCCGGGAAAGGTATTTGCCGCATATTCCAACATTGCCTGAAAGCCCACGATCTGTTTGGACATGTTCGGCGCGATGACGGCAGCGGTGGCAGATGCTTTCACTGTATTTTCAATAAATTTCCTGTCGCCGCCCGTGGTGCCCATGACAAAAGGCAGATGTTTTTTACAGTAAAATTCGGCATTACCGCTGACCGCCGAGGGATGCGTATAATCCGCAGTGATAAAATTTCCCTGTGTATGTTTTATTTCTTCTATAAGCTGTTCCCGCTCATTCAGATGAATCAGACGCACGGTAACACCGTCAAGCAAATATTCGTTTTCTGTGATTTCAGGCCCCGTGAGCGAATACGGAATCAGTTCAAATCTTTTGTCGTTCAGGGTATGTTTTGCCGCGGTTGCCGCCATGTCGCCGGGCATACCGTTTATCATCAGTTTTATTCGGTTCATTTATATATCTCCTTAATTTATTTAAAATTTCAATTCTCTCGTTCCCACGCTCCGCGTGGGAACGAGATCAAACTTGAGACAGATTTTTTATTGAATTTTAACTGCTTATTTTTATTCATTTATATTAAGTCTTCACTCTGAAGACTTAAAAAGAATTGAAAAAAGTGAATTTTTATGTTTAAACTATTTCCTTGCTTTTATCAAGAAAAAACCCGACTATAATTTTGACATGAAAGACAGTCCGTAAACAGGAAAATCCGAAAGGAGAGTAAGATGATTAAAGCGAAAAGCGGCGATAACGTGAAAACGCATTATAAAGGCAAACTGCTTGACGGCACGGTTTTTGATTCATCCGAGGGCAGGGAACCGCTTTGTTTTGAAATCGGAAGCGGCAGTTTGATTCCGGGCTTTGAAAAAGGCGTTATCGGTATGGCAGCGGGTGATTCAAAAACCATTACCATTCCGCCCGAAGATGCCTACGGATTGAAGCGCAAAGAACTGGTCGCCACGGTGCCGAAAAAAAATATCCCTGAAGATATTGACCCCCAGCCGGGCCAGCAGCTTTCGGTTCAACGCCCTGACGGCAGTTTCTTTAATGTGATGATTACAGAAGTGGATGCGGATAATGTGGTTCTGGATGCAAATCATCCTTTAGCCGGAGAAACGCTGATCTTTGAGGTCGAACTGCTTGAAATTGCATGACTGCTCTGTTTCGACAAGCTCAACAACCGTTTTTTTAACAAAACTCTTACCACGAAAACACGAAAGCTGCGAAAAACACGAAAGCAGAGCGGGCTTTTTTAAATAAAATGACATGTCCGCTGTGTATAACTTCAGGAAAATGCTATGGATAACATGGAACAGGCATTGATATTGATGGTGGATGACAATCCGAAAAATTTGCAGATATTGGGAAGTCTTCTGGAAGGCAAATACAGAACCGCATTTGCCAGAAACGGCATAAAAGCATTGGAATTTATAAATAAAAAAATTCCGGATTTGGTTCTTTTGGACATCATGATGCCTGAAATAGACGGATACGAGGTCTGTATGAGGCTGAAATCCTCTCCGCAAACCGCTGATATTCCGATTGTTTTCCTGACTGCAAAAACAGAGACCGATGATATTGTCAAAGGCTTTGAACTCGGCGCGGTGGATTATGTGACAAAACCTTTTCGGAAGCAGGAACTGCTGGCAAGGGTCAAAACCCATATAAAACTCAAACAGTCCGAAAATAAATTAAAATCCTCACTTTCAGATTATAAAGCTGCCAAAGAATCTGCTGAAACAGCCAACCGCGCCAAAAGCGAATTTTTAGCCAGAATGAGCCATGAAATCCGAACCCCCATGAATGCCATTATCGGTATGACAGAACTGACCTTGCAGAGCGATCTTCGCCCCGAACAGCGTGAAAATCTGCAGGCTGTCAGAGAATCTGCCCGCCATCTCCTAAAAATCATCGCCGACATTCTCGATCTCTCCAAAATGGAAGCAGGAAAGATGGAATTGGAGACTGCGGATTTCAATCTGAAACAGATTTTGAACTCTGTGAACCGCACTTTCTCGGCTCAGGCAGAAAAGCGGGGGCTTTTCCTGAATCTGAATATATGCGACGAGGTGCCGGAATATGTAAAAGGCGATGGGGTAAGGCTCAGGCAGATATTGGTCAATCTCATCGGCAATGCCTTCAAGTTCACGAAAACAGGAGGAATTGCCGTAAAAGTGGCACGCGAAAAGCGAGCCGAATCTGCCGAACATCATAAAAAGATTACGGTTCTTTTTTCTGTCACAGACACCGGCATCGGTATTCCCAAGAACAGACAAGCCGGAATTTTTGAAAGTTTCAGTCAGGTCAGCAGTTCTCTCAGCAGAGACTACAGCGGGACCGGACTCGGACTTGCAATATGCCGTCATCTCAGCGAAATGATGGGCGGCAGGATTTGGCTTGAAAGCGAGGCTTCAGGCGGAAGCACATTCTTCTTTACGGCTGCCTTGGACCCGGGAGACAAAGACAGGGTAAATGACAGCATCGGGAAAAAATCAGCACCCGCAGTACCCGCAAAAGCCCTGAATGTGCTGCTGGCGGAGGACAATCCCATGAATGCGCTGCTGGCAACGAATTTTTTGAAACGTCTGGGGCATACGGTTGTGACGGCAACGGACGGAAAAGCGGCACTGACTGCGCTTGCCGGCGGCAGATTTGATCTTGTTTTTATGGATGTGGAAATGCCCAATATGGACGGTCTGGAGGCGACGCGGCGAATCCGTGCGGGAGAAGCGGGGCAGGAAAATTGCCGTATTCCGATTATTGCCATGACCGCACACGCAATGAAGGAATTCAGGGATAAATGCGAAAACGCGGGAATGAATGATTTTGTGGCAAAGCCGGTGGATTTTTCCCGGCTGAACGAGATTATTGAAAAAAATCTGACCTCACCCCCCGGCCCCCTCTCCGAAGCCACCTCACCCCCCGGCCCCCTCTCCGAAGGAGAGGGGGAGACGACTCCCCTCCCCTTCGGGGAGGGGCCGGGGGTGGGGTGCCTCCTCTCCGAAGGAGAGGGGATTTTAAATTCGGAGGAAAACCTGAGCCGTGTCGGCGGAGATGAAGTCTTTCTCCGGCGAATCTATGATCTTTTTGCAGAAAAAGTACCGGAAGCTGTTGAAAAGCTTCATCAGGCAGTTTTGAGCGGCAATTTGAAAAAAGCCGTTCTGTATGCCCATTCTCTGAAAGGTCCCTTCGGAACTGTCAGTGCGGAATCCTGCCTGAAACTGACGGAGCAGATAGAACATCTCGGCATGGAAAACAGATCATCGGAGATCATGCCGGTTTTTGAAGAATTGGAAAAAGAATTGGCAAAGGTGCTTGAGCAAATTAAGTGAGAAGTGAGAAGTGTTTATTTCTCAATTCTCAATTCTCAATAAAAAAGGTTGGAAAAATGGCTAAATTTTTCAATACAGCAGGTCCCTGCAAACCGGAAATTCACTATACGGTCAATCTGCTTGAGCGTTTTCCGAGCGTGCGGCATCTGATTGACGGACAGCATTTTTTTGTCATGCACGCGCCCCGGCAGACCGGAAAGACAACCTATCTGTATTCATTGATGAAACATCTCAACACAGCAGGCAGATATTCCGCGCTGACAGCAAATATCAACGCGGCTGCCGGCGCGCGGGACAATGACCACGCCATGATGATTGCGGCAGATGCCGTTTACAGACAGGCAAAACTGCATCTTCCTGAAAATGAACTGCCCCCGCCTGTGGAAAAACCCGATCCCTCGGTCTTTCCCTTCGGACAGATGGGAAACTATCTGCGGAGCTGGGCAGAAAAAAATCCCAAACCCATTGTTTTGTTTATCGAAGAAGCAGACAGCCTGCCGAATGAAATGATTTTTATGCTGCTCCGGCAACTGCGGGCAGGCTTTGAATCCCGTCCCAAAGCTTTTCCGCATTCTGTTGCCTTTGTCGGTTTGAAAGACATGCGGAATTACAGGCTCAGAACCGGCTCGGAACAGGAAGACAGAGACATCGGCTCTCTGTTCAATATCAAAGCAAAATCCCTTTTTCTGGAAGGTTTTACCCTCTCGGATATGGAAAATCTCTTGGGACAGCATGAAAAAGAAACCGGACAGATTTTCAGTCAGGAAGTCCGGGCAGAAATTTTCCGTCTCACACAGGGACAGCCCTGGCTCATCAGCGCGCTTGCCAACCAGATTGTCGCCGAAATTCTGGAAAATGATTATAAACAGGAGATTACGCTCAATCATGTCTTGCAGGCAAAAGAAGAGCTGATACTGGGACGCACCAGCCATTTGGACAATCTGATTAACAAGCTGCGGGAGCCTTCGGTCAAAAATGTGGCGGAAGCGGTCATCGGGGGGGAGGCATTGCTCCCTGACCGTTTCAGCGATGATCTGGCATATCTTCAGGACATCGGATTGGTGACAGGCAAGGCGCCGATCAAATTTGCCAATCCCATCTACGCCGAGATGATCCCCAGAGCCTTGAATTACTCATGGCAGGTTTCTTTCAATCAGAATATTGCCGATCAGACGCTGTATGTAAGAGAAGGCAGACTGAACATGGATGCGGTGCTTTCCGCGTTTCAGCGCAATTACAGCCGCTATACGGATTTATGGATTGAAAAATTCGATTTCCGTGAAGCCGGCAGACAACTGCTTTTCATGGCTTTTATTCAGCGGATTGTGGATGCCGACGGCCGTATCGAGCGGGAAATGGCAATGGGAAACGGGCATTGCGATCTGATTGTCACCTTCGGGGCAGAGCGTTTTATCCTTGTGCTGAAATTAAACCGTGATCCCTACTCGGAAGAAGACGGTCTCAGAGAGATCGTGCGGTATCTGGAGCGCATCGGAGAGAACAGAGGCTATTTGGTGATGTTCGGAACAGACCCGGAAATTCCTTGGGAAAAACGAATTTATCGGAAAGAATTTTCACAGGAAGGCAAGAAGATTATTCTGGCGGGGATATGAGACAGGATTTACAGGATTATGCAGGATTATACAGGATTATACAAGATTTACAAGATTTACAAGATTTACAAGATTTTGTCATTTCAATGAACGGAATGAGGAGAAATCCTGTAACTCCTTCATAATCCTGCATAATCCTGCATAATCCTGTAAATCCTGCATAATCCTGTAAATCCTGTATAATCCTGTAAATCCTGTCAGATATAAAAAAAGCCCTCCTTTTTACAGGCAGGGCTTTTTTTTAATTAAGAAAACAACAAAAAACACTCAAAACGCTTAGACGCATCCCGTCGGTTTCGGAAGACCGGCCATCTTACAGGCTCCCTTACCGGGTCCCGAGGGAAAAAGTTCATAGATATGTTTCAGTTTGAAACCTGTTACCTTTGAAAGCACGCGAACCATCGGCGCAATGCCGTTTTTCTCATAATATTCACGCAACACTTTGATAACCTGATTGTGTTCCTCATTCAGTTCATCAATTCCTTCCTGCTCTTTCACCCACTGAACCCATTCTTGGGACCAGTTGGAATAATCATCAATAAACCCGTCCTCATCTATTGTGAACGTCTTTCCTTTGTACTCAACTGTCGGCATGTAAAACCTCCTTCTAAAAAATCATTCCGTTTATTTTTTTCTATGGCACTTAGCCTGTTATCCATTTCCGAAAAAACATGCTGTTTCTGAAAAAACACATTTAACACCATTCATCATAAAAAAACAGATACTGTCTAATATAAAAAAACAGAAATGTCAACCTGTTTTTTTTCTATAATATTCCGCCAGATTCTTTTGGGATTGAGAATTGAGAATTGAGAAATCAATTTTCAATTTTCAATTCTCAATTTTAATATTCCTGCGGCATGGTTTCCAACTGCGACAGCGTGAACACAGGACCGTCTTTGCAGACAAAATCTTTTCCCACATTGCATCTGCCGCACATACCGATACCGCATTTCATCCGGTTTTCAAGGGACATGATAATATGATCATGTGCATATCCCAGCTTGTCCAAAACCGGCTGGGTGAATTTGATCATGATCGGGGGCCCGCAGATAATGGAATATGTGTCTTTATCCGCATTCGGGGCTTTCTTTTCGGTAATGGTCGGGACAAATCCCACATTGTATTTCCAATCAGGGTCTTTTGTGCCGTCAACGGTAATGTTCATGCGAATGTCATCCCGTTTTTCCCACGCGGCAAGTTCGTTTTTATAAAGCAGCATACCGGGGGTCCTTGCGCCGTAAATCACATGAATATCTTTGAATTTCGAGCGATTTTCCGGATGCAGCATATAAATAATGGATGACCGTAGCGTGGTAAAGGCAAAACCGCCGCCGATAATCACGACATTTTTTCCCTTCAGCACATCCCAAGGATAAGGATGTCCCATGGGACCCCGAATCCCCATTATATCACCGACTTTCATGGAATGCAGATATGAGGAAACCAATCCCACTTTGTTCACCGTAAAAGTGACAAATCCCTTTTCTGTGGGAGAGGACGCGATACCGATGGGAATTTCCCCTTTTCCGGTGACGGAAAGCTCGGCAAACTGTCCTGACTGATAGGCAAATTTTTTTTCATCATCAGGATTTAAAAAAACGAATCTGAATGTTTTCAGATTCCTGTCTTCGGTTTCGGTAATGATCGAATCAATACGAACCGGATAAGGCAAATATGGATTTTGCATGGCGTCTCCCTTTTTTCTGTAGCAGGTTGCAGGTTGCAGGTGACAGGTGACAGGTTGCTTGAAACCTGAAACCTGTTACTTGCTACCTGTTACAGTCTCCCGCTTTCGGCTCATAACTGTTCATCTTCTCACAAATTTTTCGGATGTCAATGTTGACAGGACATAGGCGGATACATCGCCCGCAGCCCACACATTGTATCCCGTCACCATACTTATCCACATAATACTTGAGTTTGTGCATAAAACGCTGCCGAACCCGGTGTATTTTTGTGCCTCTGGGATTGTGTCCCGAGCCGTGAAGCGTGAAAAGCGGATACATGCAACTGTCCCAGTTCCGCATCCGAATACCCGATTTTCCCTTACTTTCATCCTGAATGTCAAAACACCAGCAGGTGGGACAACTGTAAGTGCAGGTCCCGCAGTTGAGACAGGCAAACGCGGCTTCTTCCCAAAATGCCGCGTTATACAGTTCCATCGTGGTTTTATCTTTCAATTTGTCCGTGGGAACAAAACTGCTGATTTTGCTTTCAGCGTCTTTTTTCAATGCCTCGATATCCGCGTCGGTCTCCGCATTCCATCCGGCAGCCGCTAACATTTTTCTGCCTTTTTCCGTAACAACTTTGGCAAGAAAATGATCGCCCGCGTCAACCAGCAGCACATCCAGACCCTTTTCATCAAAAGGCCCGCATCCGGCTGACGTGCAGAAGCAGGAAGCGCAGGGATTGTTACACGCAAGCCCTGCAAATGTTGTGGATTCATAAGCCTTCACCCACCAAGGGTCCCGATATTCGGGATTGTCAAAATTTCTTTTGACCAGCAGAAAAGCGGACGCGTCACAGGGACGGATCCCCAGAACTGCCCGGGGCGCATCATTTTTTCGGCATTCTTTCATAAGATGATGATCTGCTTCATTCTCATCCAAAGAATACTCAAACATTGCCTCGGTTTGCGGAAAAACAACAGATTTTGCCGAAAGACGCGTATTTGAAAAATTGAAATCCGGCAGTTCGCCTTTGTCAAGTTCCTTGAAATTATGGCATTCTTTATCTTCTACCGGCCCGAAGAACCGATAGCCGCTGCTTGCTTTATCTAATCCGCCGGCCCAGTCTTTCTTATCAATTTTAATGACCTTCATCGTATTACCCTTCTCAGGTTATTGATTGCTGGCTGCTTGGGTTATCAGTTGTCGGCTTTTAGCGATTAACCGACAGCCGACAACTCTGACAGCCAATCCCAATAACTATTTAATAAAATCTTCAGGATCATTTGTTTTGTAAACATCCAAAGGCGGACGCTGATCCAATGACAGCCCGGCTTCCCATCCGAAAGATTCAAAGCAGTCTTTTTCCAATTTTCTTGTCAGCAGGCGCATGTTGATGCCCACCGGACATGCCCGTTCACATGCCCCGCAATCCGTACATCTGCCCGCACAGTGGTAAGCCCTCAGAAAATGGAATGTTTTGGTGTCAATGGGGTCCGTACTTTTGCCCACCCACTGGGGGCGGGATTCATCCACAAAGCATGTTGGACAGTAACAGAGGGGACAGGCGTTTCGGCACGCGTAGCAGCGAATGCAGGCTGAAAACAGATCATCGAAAAGATGCCATTTTTCATCCGGAGGCATTGCCTCGATTTCCCGGATGTCAGCGTAGCGGTCAACATTTTTCTGCTCTTCCACCAGATCGGCAGCCAGTTCATCATAAATCACCGGATTCCGATGAACACACAAGGCGCAGTTTTTTTGGAGCAGATCAGTCCTTTCATATCTCTTTTCGGCATCCTTTGTTTTGACAATGACTTTTCCGTTTTGTTCCGCAACAGACAGAATTTCCGCATCAGACATGGAAGCGATTTTGCGCCGGTCAATCATTCCCTTACACGGCACGCCGATGATAACGAGCTGCTCTCTTTTGATTTTGTTTTCAATGATATGGGTGACGATATTCCGTGAATCGCAGCCTTTTGCAATCACGCCGATTTTTTCTTTTCTGTCCGTGAGATAATTTGCCAGATTGATACCGCAGTGGCTGTCCCACACCAATTTGCTTACATCTTCGGGCTTTTTCACAAAACAGGGTTCGTTCATCATGGGCATGGTTCCTTGTTTAAAACCGATGACCATATCCACCCTGCCTTCTTTTAGAAGCCTTTCGGATATTTCTCTTATTTTATCTGTGTAATTTGACATTGTTAAGCTACCTTCACATTGGTCTTTACAAATTTTTGATGAGGTCCCAAAGCTCTGACAGCCTCGGTCACTCCGGTGACAACCTCCACAAATTTGGTGGATTCTGCCGAAGATATCCAGGAAAAATGCAGACGGTCCGGCTCGATCCCCATGTATTCGATCAGATTTTTAAACAGGCTGAATTTCCGGCGGGCATAATAATTACCTTCCAGGTAATGACAGTCTCCCGGATGTCACCCGGACACCCATACGCCGTCGGCACCGTTTCTGAATGCGGACAGAATGAATTTGGGACTCATCCGTCCCGAGCAGGGGATACGGATCACCCTGATGTTAGGGGGATACTGCATACGGCTGACACCTGCAAGATCAGCGGCGCCGTAAGTACACCAATTGCAGAAGAAAGCGACTATTTTAGGTTCCCAGTTTGCTGACATGATATATCCTTTCCTTAAAAAGAAAATCACAAAAACGTAACCGCGAAAGCACGAAAATAACGAAAGACACGAAAGCTTTTGCATCTTTGCCAAAACATAAAAGTCGTTTTCGTGTTTTCGTGGTTTTTGTTTTCGCGGTTCACAATTTTTAAATCCTTGTTTCGACAAGCTCAACAATCTTATTAAAAATTTTTTTGTTTTTTTGCAAGATAATTACGGACAGAAATAAAAAAA
>JFJP01046891.1_pt1 | contig 12430 bp, 7 predicted proteins | sample 431651 | NCBI WGS metagenome assembly JFJP01 (sample SAMN02602958, study PRJNA72255) | Microbial mat metagenome, whole genome shotgun sequencing project. | biome: fresh water; feature: sink hole; material: water; isolation source: purple microbial (photo- and chemosynthetic) mats found in... | reverse complement strand
TCAACACCTGCGCGCCAGCCGGGTTCATCAGCCCACCCGCCACATAACCGGGAGAGACTCCGCGCCCCCAGTGGGTCCAGCCGCAGCCGAACATCTGCCTCTCCTTCGCGTCATCGCAATAGAATTGCAGAATAGGCAGCACATCCTTGTCGCCGGTTCGCAGATAGTATTCAGCGCAAGCGATCCCGTTGTAGCCATTGTTCCAGGTGTGGTCGCCGATGGTTTTGACATCCTTCGGAAAGGCCTCGAAGTAGGCTTTCACCCGCGGCAGATATTTGTCATCGCCGGTGGAAAGCAGGAACAGGCAGCCGAGGGCGCCCGCAATGCCGCCCTCTATTTTGAATTTCTCCGGACTAGAGTAAAAGGCGGCGGCCTCATCGATGATGCGCTTTGATTTCTGGCAATCCAGCGGCCAGGTCTTGCTGTAAGCGCCCAGCACGGGGATGGTGACGGTTTCCTTGCGCTGGGTCTTGCCGTCGGCAGAGGTCACATCGAAAACCATTTTCCCGTCGGTGGCCTCGGCCCTGGTGAGGGCGTTGCCCATCACGACGAACGGGTCGAGACCTTTCAGGGCAATCCCATTGATTCCGGTGAGGATCTCGTCCTTGGCGAACTTGCCCTCAGCCGGGGAGCCGGGCATCATTTCCTCCACCTTGAGGACTACACCCGGATAGATCCTCGGCTTGAGCCCGGTGGTGCCGATGACGCCGAAATGCCTCTCGCTGGCCGGGTTCGGGCGGGTCTGGTATATGCGCGCTTCGGTGTAATAACCCTCACCGGTGCCGTCCCCTGCCTCAGCATAGAGTTTGCCACCGAGCAGGAGCAGTACAATCGCGAGCGACGCCCGCCTCAGGGTTGAAATTCGCCGGCTTCTTGTTGTCTTCATTATGGGTTTACCTTGCTCTTTTCGTTTGTGTTCGCTAGGGTCCATTCGTCACGACAAGCCTGTAAAACAACTGCTGTGCAGCGGAGTTGGACCATGCATTGATACCGTTGGCAAGAGCCACCCGCTGCACGTTGGACCACGATCCATAGAGCAGGTTCGTGGTTGCCTGAATGGCCAGCGGAGAAACCCATGCACCAACCTCGGCACCCTCCCACTTGATCAATATAATCCCGCCTTCAGCACTGATCGAGGCAATACTCAGGAAGGAGTTGCGGTTCTGAGGGTCTGTCCCGCTCCAGTACTCCTGCCAGGTCGCGAATCCGTCACCGTCTGGATCGGCCAGCGCCGCTGCCTCATAGTCGGTAACCACATTCGTCGAAACCGCATCCAGCCACGCATGCGAAACGCCATGATTGGTCGTCACCGCAGACGAACCGCCCACCGTGATCGTGACCAGCGACACTGACTGAGTGTACGCGTCATTCGCCGTCAGGCGCAGGACGTAGTTGCCAGCGCTGGTGAAGGTCGCCGTGGTATTGGTGACAGCCGCGTTGCCGAAGGTCACTACCCCATTCGTCGGACTGACCACGCTCCAGGTCGTTGTCAGCGGGTCGCCGTCAGCATCACTCGCAGAACCTGTAATAATGACAACCGCAGTTGCTGTGCCGGGGGCTACACGCTTATAGGGATGCCCCGCAGGCAGGCTGTTAGTCAAGCCCCACTTGTGCGCGAGGTAGCCATCGAGTTTCTGGCGTATCACAGAATTTGTGCTGTTGACATACACCATTTCCGCAACGTATCCCTTATGGGATGACTGTCCTATTCTTTTGGTATTAACATCAACCGTCCCGTTTAAAGTTGTTCCACTCGAAGTGTTACTTCCGTTTACGAATACCATTGCCGTTGCACCATCCCACGACATTCCACCAATAGCCGGCACACCAAAAGATGCTGGCTCACTATTGCCAGTATATACACTCCCACTCCCCGAATTGATTTCGAGTTGAAGCGTTGAGTTTGTGTTAGCCATACGAAGGTTCAATTGGTCTACGCCTGACGAACCCCACTTTGACGGGCCTGAATAGGCACCACCGCCAGACTCCTGTCTATACACAAATGCACATTGAATACCCGAGAAAGATACTGTTGCGGCCGTATTGGTCATGAAGTCATCAGAACCGTCAAAATTGATAACACTAAGGCCATTGAGCTTATTTGTGCATGACGGCTGGTAAGATGTATTTGACTGTACAAGATGCCTGCCACTACCGCTCTTGTCATTCCACCGGCTTACCACACCCGATGTGTTGGTTGTAAGAGTGGCCCTGTCGGACGCATCGTGCCACGTTACACAGGCAATCTCCGCCGGAGTCCAGGGTATCTGTGAGGTCCCAAGAGTCACCGTCTGATCCGGCCCAGCGTTGACTACCGGGGGGGTGTTTACACGGAGGGTCTCAAAACGTCTGGGCACTGACCAATTCGTGCCGTAGCTGTTGACCGCGCAGTAGCGATAGTAGTACACGGTAGACTGCAGGAGAGGCGCAGTTTCCGAGGTGTCGTTCGTGTAACTGCGCAGGCCTTCAGCAACACCAAATGATCTACTGCAAGCCCATCCGGTCGTCGTCGGCCCCGGGTCACTATCCGGATTCCAGCAGCACCACACCGTCGTTTCCGCCGCACCCGTGCTGATCAGCGCGCCATTGAGCACCGCGCTGGTGTACGAAATATCAGTGGCACCACCGGCTGATGTGATTACGGGCATCTGCGAAAGACCCGGGACGGCAAACGCCCAACTCGGCTGAGCCCAGACAATGGTATGAGCATTGCTCGCGCTGAAGGTATAGTAGTACGTCTGCCCTGATGCCAGCCCGTCCACCAGACAACTGATGTTGGTCGATGCTACATTTGTCCACGAACCCGCATAGGCACTGCTCTCCCACAAGCCAGGGTTCGTACTTCCGTTGCTCGTGCCGTAGTGCACGTAAACATCGTAGTTCGTTAACGGTACGGATAAAGCGGCATTAAACGTCGCCGCACCCCCGCCAATTCCACCCGGCGCAAGATTTGCGATAATGGCTGATTTTACAGGAGGAACCGCCTTGTAAGGATGATCACCAGGCAGACTCCCGGCCAACCCCCATTTATGAGCAAGATACCCCTCAAGCTTCTGTCGGTCAGCGACGCTTACCGTTCCGTCAATTACAACAACCTCACCGATTGTCGTATCTTGAAAATTAGTTCCATCTCCTCCCACTGTCATACCCCCGACAGTCGCCACGGAATGGCCGGAGGCGTCCGAATACAGCAGTGCACCGTTCCTGAAAATACTCTGAACACTATCACTTACGGATCCGTAGAAGCCTGACATCACGACGGTTCCGGCAGCGACCCCAAAGCTGCCTGAAACACGTTGCGGAGCGGCGACGCCACCGCAATCGAAATATACAACGTCATAATATGGAGCATGCGCATTCCAGCGGTTCGCCGCTGCGTCGCTGCCAGTCAAGGAGAACAGTGTACCCGCCGCCTGGACCGCCTCCACCTTGTGAACCACCAGCACAAGCGCATTCTGCACAGTTGTCCCGAATGGATTACCGGATGTCCCCATGATATCCCCCGTGAAATCCACACCACTGAGACCATGAATCGCCGCCGGACTGACTTGAGGCTGCAGAGCCGAGGTTCCCTGCGCCAGATGCCTGTTGTTCAGGCTCTTGTCCCTCCACTGGCTGACAGCCCCACCAGGCGCCGTAATCGTTGAAGAATCCGAGGCGTCATACCAGGCCGCAACGGTGATATTTGCAGGCGTCCACGGAGTGGAATCGAAGGAGAGACCGCTGAAATCGGCAACCGACTGGGACCAGGCAGATCCTGATGCATTCGACACAAAGCAGCGGTACCAGTATGTCACGTTGGGGCTAAGGCCGGAGGCAACTGCGGAGAAAGGTATACCCTGTTGCGCTAAGCCGATGTACTGAACATTCTGCCAAGCTGATGTAGAAACCGGCCCGCCATCGCTGAGCCCCCAGCAGATCGAGGCATAGCCGAAATAGCCTGTAGTCAGCAGTCCCTGAAGCGTACAGGAACTCTGAGTCTGGCCGCTGGCTCCGTAATTGGTCACTGCCGGCGTTTCAGGCATCGGCAAGGGAAGACTGAACATCACCGGATCAGAATCTGCACTTTGATCACCCATGCTATTGGTCGCGGAAACCGCATAATAATAGTTCGTCAAGTATTGTATGGAATCTGTGTAATTTGTATTCGTCGCTGATCCTGCGACTGTATAACCGGAGTTAGTATAAGACCGTTTCACCAGATAACCTGTCGCATTACTTACGACTCCCCATGACAGCCGGACAGTGCCTGCACCGGGGCCGGCTTCAGCCGTCAGACCTGAAGGCTTATCCGGCGGCAGTGCACAGTGTATTGAATACGTTGTTCCCGTCTTGGTAGTGAAGTTGAATATATTCCCATTTCTAATTAGCGTGACCGGAGTGACGTCATTCTCGCGAACCTCTATGGCTCGATTTGTCCAGGGCGACTGGATTGCGCAAAGCTTTCCCTTTTCACTGAAAATGGTGACGTTTGTAACCATGCCGCTATGATAGTCTGCAGAAACCAGAAACGCACCTTGTGCCCTCAGGTTGCTGAACTGCATGTTGGTCCATGCAGCGGGAACTGCAGGATACAGCCTGATGGTGTCGTTCCAGCTTTGCAGTAACATATAGTTTATGCTCTCGACCCCTGACATCGGCGTCTCGATTGTCGTCATCCCGGCCTCACGATACATGGTATTCGTTGAAAATAGATTTCTTGAGACAGCCTGATTTAACGCATTCAGAGCGGAGGTGCCTTGGCCAATAGTCGCAAATAAGGAGGCGGCTCCCATAAAAGTAAAGCCTGCATAGCCACTTCCTAATGTCAGGCTATACCAATTTGTAATCGATGTATTGGCTAAACTGTAGTTGCCGCTTGATGCCGAGGGATCCAAAAGATGATACGGATAGATAGCCATAAGATGCGAGTAATGGCGATGACCACGATCGAAAGGTACGCCTGCAGCCACATCATATCCCCTGGGGCTTTGAGGAAATGGAAGTAAATTATCGTGCCATTCCTGCCAATTGGCCAGCTCTGCTGGAGATGCATTCATCCCCAACTCACGGTTCAGCTCAAGAAGTGTTTTAAATACCCAGGAAGCGCCCATCAGGGAGTAATTCACGTCAGCAAATAAATCATCCCCTGAAACATCGTATTCAGGAGATCTTGTTTGCGCTGTGAAATGGTACTTTCCATCACCCAGTTTGGTCAATTTTGATTTGAGAAACAAAGCATTATCTTTCAGCATTGGAAACAGATCGCGTCCGATGCTGTCATCCCCGGAATATTTGTAATATTTCCAGTAGAGCTGCAAAAGCCAGGGCATGTTTCCCCATTCGCTGCCCCAGGCTGCATTGCCGTCCGGCTTACCAGCTCTTCCGATACTGATGCCGGGGGCGCCACCATCTCCGACGGCGTTGGCATGCAGAGCTCCGGATTGGTACACGCTGTTCAGATTATTTATATACATTTTCCCCGTTTCAAGACGATTGCCGCTAAACATGGGAAAATAAGCCAGTTGGATATTAAGATTCCACCATACTGCAGCCCAGATGCCCTTATATAGCCACACACCCTGGGTATCAATCGTTCCGGCAAGATCACCGTTTGCGCAACAGGCAAATTTATACATCTGAATGTGCCAGAACTTCTCCCAGTATGCATTGGGGATCTTGATTGAACTCAGTTGCATGTAGTCGTTCCACCACTGGCGATGACGCAAGCAAATCGCATCGTAACCTTCGGCAAGTGCAGCCGCGAGCCTCAAGCTCGCCTGGGCCTTTGCCGTGGCGGCGGCGGTTGCAGTATTGGCGCCGTCAGCAGCTCCTATTGCAAGAAAGAGAACCTGCCTGTTCGTGCTGACGCATCAGGTTGGTAATGAAATTGGTTTGACCGCTGCTGGATAATGCCGGCCGCGGAGGGACATGGTCCGGATAGTTAGATGGATTTAAGTTCTTGTGGTAGAACACAGGATTGACGCCCCATTCTTCACGTACCCCGAGAACCGCATTTGATTCTCCCCCAGTGCCGACAAGCTCGGCTACAAAGGCCAGATTCTTTCGGTCACTGATAACCTTCCAGGATATTGCGCCCTGGTCGGTTGTAAAGTCACCAGTAACTTCTCCGTCCACGATACGCATACGCATCGTTCGATACGTTGGGGTTCCTTTTGGATGGATTATGATGTTCCCGCAAAACACTTTCTGATTCGCGTGCCACCCGACGGGAACTGGCGGATCAGGAACGACATAGTTAGCGTATGCATTGTTGTGACTCAGAAGCACCCGCATCCCGTTGGCATTTGCAGGGTCTTTCGTAATGAGACCGCCTTGCAAGCCATCGCCAATAAATGCCCCATCCCAGAAATCGACTGGCATTGAATTTGTCCACGCAAGGTCATACTCTGAAGGTGCGCCCTGCAGCTCCTGCTGCAGGCACAAAGACAAAACAATAACACTTATGAGACAGAGACTGTGTGTGTTTTTCATTTGAATACCAGATTCCAATCATTGATCTTACGTTCATCGCCCGCCCCAGCCTGCTCTGTATGAAGAGCATCTCGGCACCTTCCACAACACGGTTGATAATCACCGGTCAATCAAACAGTTTCTCCAGCTTCTGCCGCGACTCAGCGCCTGCCTTCTCAAAATACGAATCGGCATCCGAGACCCGGCCTAGCGTCTCCAGATAGACCCCGGCCATAGCCTGTGCATCGCCGCTGGTCGGCTTCAGTTTGGCCACCAGTAGCGCCAACGTTACATGATCAACGCCTGTCAGATCATTGAAATTCAGGGTTGCCTCCTGTCGGTTTTGCGCCTTGAACGTCAAGGCACCCTCTGCGTTAGCAGTCGTCAACAGCACGCTCTGGCTGGTCACTGACAAACCGATCGGTAACGGTTCAAGCATCCCGTCCGCACTCAGCTTCACGAGCGTACTGAGCAACGCCCTATTCAGGGAGACCAAACGCTCCGCTGCCAGCTTGCGCGCCTCGCGCGACGGCTGCACAGGAACCTCCGGCTTCGGCGTACCCCGATAAGCGGCACTCTCAAAATAGGAGGTGGTTTTTCGTGCGCCACTGCTGGTCGTCGAGGTGGAGGCGGCCGCCGCTGGCTGCGCAAAATCCGCACCCGTAATCAGCAATTGCCGTTTAGGGAGACTGAGCAGTAGGAGTGCAACATGGGAGTAAACCTGCCTGTCCAGACTGATGCTGCACGTCGAGTTTCGATCGAGGCCGAACGGCTGCTCCACAAGGCCTTTGCCGTCATGTGTTTCCGAGAGGATGATCCAGGTTTTTGAATAGTCCAGAAAGGCACGGAATTCTTTCTCGTCTGCGCGTGAGGCACCGAGAACTCCGAAGAAGGCATGCATGACTGAAGACGCATGGCCATCCCACAAGGTTTTTGGACTGCGGGCGCAGCATGTTGCCATATGCTTGCCGAGATAGTTCCACGAGGTGTTGTCTTTGTTGCCGATATAGTGGGCAAGTGCGCCCATGCCGACAGGGGCATTGTGACCGCCTCCGCGGGAACCTGTGCTGTAAGGGGACGTCGGTTCCGGGAGGATTTCTTCAGCGACGACGAGCCTGCGGCTTTTGTCCAAATCGTACATATTGAGCTTAGCCGCATTCTGTTCAAGCCAGGAGAATTCTTTTGAAGATACCATCTCCATATTCCACCCGCTCCCGGCCTGTGTCCATTTCTCAACTTGATAGGGCCCTGCGTCCTTGACCAGGACAGGCGAGATGAATCCTATGCCTCGCGGGCTTTTGGAAAGATCGGGTTTTTCGACGTGTATTTGCACGGACCCCCATGCATCAAATCCGTAAGCAATACCTCCGTCCGCATTACCTCCGGCGGTTTTCAGGTATGCCTGATGAGTCCGTTCGTAAGCCTTCTGGGAGTGAGGCAGGCCGGTGGCCTTGAAGATGCTCTGCGCCAGCATGGCAAGGCCACCGGGGGCAGCCATTGAACCGTATCCTTTCGGACCGCCTTCAGCCACCCACCGCTCTTCCAGTCCTGGCCTGTTTCGTAGCAGTCCACCAGCGCCTCTACCGCTGGCATAACCCCCTTGTCCTTGAAGGCGTTGTAATACTCTCCAAGGAATATACCGTTGTATCCCCACATCCATGTGCACATGCCTCCGTCCATCGGATTGGCAATGCTTTTCATCAGCCCTTCAGCCTTGCTTTTCACCAGCGGGATAGCCCGTTTGTCGCCGGATGCCCAGAGGGCGAGAACGGCCTGTATTTCGTCTGGGCGGCCGTCCAGTTTCTCCTCGAGCAAAAAATCGCAGAGATTATTCAGAAGCACGTCTGACCGGGGGCAGTTCCATGGGTACGTGGGCGCAAATCGACCAACAGGCTTGAGTTGAATGCTGACGGTTGTCCTCTTGCCGTTATCGCCGCCCGGCAAAACAATGAGATCGAGCTTCCCATCTTTTCCTTGGCTGTCTTCGATAGCCAGCGCAAGCTCGAAGGGTGCGCCTGCCCAGCCTGAGGCATTCGCCTGCTTGCGGTGAAAGCCGTGCTCATCCTTGAAGTCCTTCCCGTTAGCGCCGACAATCATGTCGCCCTTGTTTATCTTGCCTTTGGCTGGGGACATGGCGTCCTGGAAAACGAACATGACCTTGAATGCTTTCGGATTCGCTGGCTCCATCATTGCTCTTATGCCGGTAGGTCCCAGATTCATCAGAAATGAGTAGTCAGGACTGCCCTCATTAACAGGCTGGTCAAGCCGATGCTCCATTTTACGGGACCATGGCAACGGCTTGCCGTCATCACCAGCGCCCAGATGAATGGCGGACACGCTCTGCCCCATGAAAAGCCCTAAAATTCCAGCCGCTAAACGGATGCTCCAAGATGCTTTATACACCATAGCCCTCCTTACAAACCACACTCATGATCGCCTGGCGGGCGGACCCAGGCCGCATGCCCAAACGGGCTTACCCTTTCACGGCCCCGCTGGTCAGGCCGGCCACGAACTCGCGTTGCAGGGCGAAGAACAGAACGGCTGGAGGAATGACCGCCAGCAGCGTACCGGCCAGGAACACGCCGTACTGCTGGGTATAGACGCCGATGTACTGGTTCAGCACCACCGGGAGCGTTAGGCTGGACTGCGTCTGGATGAACACTTGCGGCCCGACAAAGTTATTCCAGCTTCCAAGAAATGTGATCAGGCAGAACGCCCCGGTCATGGGACGAACCAGCGGCATGGCAACGCGCAGGTAGATACCGAATTCACTGGCCCCGTCGATCCGGGCGGCCTCGATGAGGCTTTGCGGCACCGACACCATCGCCTGCCGGAAAAGGAATATTCCAAACACACTGCAAGCACCGGGCACAAGCAGCGCCAGATAGGTATCCATCCAGCCGAACTGGAAGATCATCTTGTAGACCGGGGCTAGGAACAGCATGCCCGGGAACATCATCGAGCCCACCATGAACGCCATGATCGACTGCCTCCCGCGAAACTCATACTTGGACAGCGCATACCCGCCCATCGACGTGAAGAAAAGATTGACCGAGGTCGAGGTCGCCGCCAGGAATAGCGAGTTGATGACATACTCCCAGAAATAGACGCGGCCCTGCACCGTATCCTCCCCGCTGAAAAGAGCACGGAAGTTGTCGAGATTAAGTGTCGCCCGGCTCCACTCCGCGATCGGCGGCAGGAAGCTGTACTGCATCAGTACATCCTTGTCCTTGAAGACGGCACAGACAAGCCAGGCAAAAGGCGAGAGGATCAGGAACGCCGCCACCCCCAACAAGACATAACGGGCAAACGCGCCGGATATTTCGGCTTTGCGGGGATATACCCAGCGCAGGACGCCGAAGATACCCGCCAGAAATAACAGTGTAATATGAATTGTATTCATTCAACCCTCGCCAGTTTCAGTTGGATCGTGCTGACCGTGAAGATGATCAGGGCCAGCAGCCAGCCGATCGCCGCGCCGGTGCCCAAATCCCCGGTCTCGAACGCCGTGGAGTACAGGTAGCCCACGATCGTGAGTCCCGCGTTGTTCGGCCCGAATCCGCCCAGGAGGGCATAGGGCAGTTCAAAGAGCTGGTACGAGCCTATCGTGCTCATGACGACAACGAAGATGGCCACAGGCTTGATCTGGGGTAGCGTCACATGCCGGAAAAGCTGCCAGCGGTTGGCGCCATCGACACGGGCGGCCTCCTCCAGTGTCTGATCGACATTCTGCAGGGCCGCCAGAAAGTAGATCATGTTGAATCCCACGTACATCCACATGGAGACGACGAGCAGTGCCGGCATCACCAGCCCCGGATTGGACAGCCAGCGCTCCTCGAGTCCCCAGCCGATCAGGCTCTGCAATCCGCGGTTGAACAGGCCATAGCGGGGGGTGAAGATGACCGAAAACAGGATGCCGACGAAAATCGACCCCACCAGGTGCGGACTGAACAGAATCAGGCGAAAGACATTACGCACCCGACTCTTGCCGGAGTTCAGCAGCATGGCCAAGCCCAGCGAGAGCGGCAACTGGATCAGGACCGACGTGATCGCGTAGATCGTGGTGTTCTTGACGGCCGTGTAGAAATCCGGATCGCCAAGGACAAAGCGAAAGTTCGAAAGCCCGACAAAAACGGCACTGCCGGGTCCATTGGTCTGGTGGAAGGCCAGCCAGATGGAATTCAGGAAGGGATAGACAAAGAAAAGTGCGGTCAGTACCAGGTACGGAGCCAGGAACATCCAGGGGGATAAAGCGGTTTTCTGATATGGCTTCAACGGTCATTCTCCATGTCTGATATTCTCATCTTATCCTCCGCACGGCTCGGCGAGGACGCCTCGCCCTACCCTACAAAAACACAACCGGTAGGGCGAACCGTCCTCGGTGAGCCGCGCCCAGCAAATACCCTTCCGCCTTCTTATCCTCCGCACGGCTCGGCGAGGACGCCTCGCCCTACCCTACAAAAACACATTTCTTGCCAGTACCTTGCGGACATAGTCCGCCCGGACGGAAAGTGCCTGGCGGATATGGTTATCGAGGCCCTCGTCACCGTTACGCTTGTAGAACTCAACGGCATCCAGAAACACCTCGGTGACCTTGCCTTGAGCGAGCACGGTATAGGGGCTCATGTAGGACGGAGGTGCCTCCGCCGCCAGCCCTGCATATAACCGCCCGATCGCCTGCCCGCCAAAGAATGCACGCGGTTCATCAAAAGCGGGCAAATCCCAAGCCTCCTTGAGTGGCGGGATGATATTCATGGAGCGGAAGCGAGCACCTAGATCCTCTTTCTTCAGATACAGGAACTTGGCTAACGCCCAGGCCAGCTCCTGATTCTTGCACGCCTTGGTGATGGCCAGTCCCGTCCCGCCCCAGGTACTCGTCCGGCGACCACCGGGCTCCCAGGCGGGCAGCGGGATTAAGCCGAGCTTGCCTTTCAAGTTGGGCATATCCATCTCAAATTGGCTGGTGCGCCAATCCGGACAGAAGAAGAAAAGCACCAACCCGTCATTCATCGCCTTCGAAAGGCTCTGTCCCCACCCCGCCTCGTAGCCGATACGCTCCGGCCCCGTGGCCTGGCGCACGTACCAGCCGATTGTGTCCGCCATCAGGTCGCTGTCGAACACGACATGGCCCTGCTCATCGAAAAGCTGGCCATCGAAAAGCTGGCCACCACGCTGGAGCAACAGGATGCGGATGACCACATCGGAGGCAATCGGCGTGTCGAGCGCATAACGGTCCGGATTGCCATCGCCGTCCAGGTCCTTGACGATCGAACGCCCCATGGTGATGAAGTCGTCCCAGGTTCTGAGCGTCGCGACATCAATACCAAGCGCCTCGACCAAGTCACGCCGATAGCACAGGGCGACGGGGTGGACATCGTGCGGCAAGGCGAAGATGCGCCCCCGGCTGGACCAGAGACTGTACCGCGTTTCGACCATTGCACCGTAGAGTCCTTCCGCATGCAGCCGGTCGGTCATATCGACAAAGCCAACATCCGCGAGCGGACCGCGCGAGAAAAACCCGATCGACCCCTCTAGCAATTCCACGACATCCGGCACCTCGGCCCCGGTCAGCAGGGCCGACTGCAACCGGCTCTGCAGGGCTTTCTGACTCACGAGCTGCAACTGAACCTTCACGCCATGCTGGCGTTCAAACGCGCCAAGTGCCTCGCGATAGGCATCCACATGGTTCGGCGCAAAGATCGCCATTACCAGGTCCGGGCTCTCCGCCTGCCGTCGAAGCGACAGCGCGACACGCACCACGCCAGCGACAATCGCCAGCAGCAGAATCAGCAACGCCGCTTTCCCATAGGGGTATCTATCCATAACAAATCCCTCTGCACGGCCAAGGTAGGGCGAACCGTCCTCGGTGAGCCGCGCCCAGCCAACACCCTTCCGCCTTCTTATCCTCTGCACGGCTCGGCGAGGACGCCTCGCCCTACCCAACTCCGCTCAACCCTACAAAAAAACAACCGGTAGG
>JFJP01002336.1_pt1 | contig 12430 bp, 9 predicted proteins | sample 431651 | NCBI WGS metagenome assembly JFJP01 (sample SAMN02602958, study PRJNA72255) | Microbial mat metagenome, whole genome shotgun sequencing project. | biome: fresh water; feature: sink hole; material: water; isolation source: purple microbial (photo- and chemosynthetic) mats found in... | reverse complement strand
CGATGGTCGAAAAGAAGGCGTCCAGCATGGGAGCCCGTTTCCTTGCCCGCTCGGCGTTGAGTGCGAGTCCGTAATCAACCTCCATGCGCGTCAGAACGGATATAGCAGTCAGGCGCCCGGCCAACTCGGCCATAGCCCTCCTTGCCGTCACCCAAAAGGTGTTTTCTATTCTTCGCAGGGCCGACCTACAATGTATTCACATATGCATTCAAATATCAATTCACACATCTATTCATAATGACCGCCGCGCAAGCTGACCGCATCCGTTCCCTGTTGGCGCAAGGCCCGGCGCCGGCGCGTCAACTCATTAATTTGATTGGGCTAAGTCAGCCAACACTTTCCCGTGCCATCGCTGGCATGGGGACCGAGATCGTTAGAATCGGGGCTGCCAGATCTATTCAGTACGCACTACGCGATACCGCCCGTGGATTTGCAGAGGTGCCGGTCTACCGTATTTCAGCCGAGGGGCAGATTCGTCGGCTTGGCATGTTGCTACCTGTGCGCCCGGATGGCTTTGTCCTGCTTCAGGATGATGGTACGACGCTTCATTACGACGGCCTGCCATGGTGGGTTCAGGACATGCGCCCGGCCGGATTCCTAGGCCGCGCATTTGCTATCAGTTTCGCCGCCGAACTCGGTCTTCCGGCCGACATCAACGAGTGGAACGATGCCCATGCCCTGCGGGCGTTGATCCACCACGGAAACGATCTGGTCGGCAATCTGCTGCTGGGTGATATTGCCCGCGCACACTTCATCCAGGCGCCACCCCCTGTCCCCGTTGCGGAGACGGACTATCCGACCATGGCCGAGGCCGTCGAACGCGGCGAGGTAGCAGGTTCATCAGCCGGCGGCGAACAACCGAAGTTCGTGGCCTACAACGGCAGACACCTCCTGGTGAAGTTCACCGCCCAGAGCGACAACGCGGTGACTGGACGCTGGCGCGATCTGCTGCTGGCCGAATATCTTGCCGGCCGCGTGCTGACCGATGCCGGACTGCCAGCGGTCGAGAGCCGGATCGTGGACATCGGCCCCCGACGCTTCCTTGAAGTCGAACGATTCGACCGGGTGGGGCCGCTGGGCCGTCGTGCCGTCCATTCGCTGACCTCACTCGATTCCGAGTTTGTCGGGGATGCCGTTTCACCCTGGCCGGTGCTGGCGGCCCGCCTGGTGACTGCCGGTGTAATTACCGCCGAGGCCGCCGAGGTTGCGACGATCCTGTATGCCTTCGGCGTCCTGATCGGGAATACCGACATGCACAACGGCAATCTGTCATTCATCTCGGAGCAGGGTAGACCGTATGAGATCGCCCCGGCCTACGACATGCTGCCGATGGCCTTCAGGCCCGGCATGGGTGGCAATCTGCCCGACAGCATGACCCCGGCCAATCTGCAATCCTGCGTCCCGTCGGCGATATGGCGGCAAGCCATGGACCTGGCCGAAGCCTATCTGGCCAGGATGCGTGCGGACGGCCGCTTCACGCAGGGGTGGATGCCGTGCATGGCTGCATTGGGGCGGCATGTCGGGGATGCCCGGCAAAGGATAGCGAGGATTGGGTGAGCATTCCCGAATGGTCAGCAACCGTTCGCTCGCGCGAATTCGACTTTGATATCCCTCGGCGGCGAGGTGGGCAAGCGATGGACGTCACCTTCACGTTGCGGGAAGCAGGCAAGAATATTTGGTTTATGACAACCCCATCGAGCAAATGAACTTGGGTTGGCGATGCCTGCAACCTTTCGGGCTTTGCCATCGTCAACCGTAAATCCAACAATTCATGACTCCGCCGGGTCCTGTTTCCACTCGCGACATCCCAAGCCACAAAACATAATTACCTATTTACCGGTAGCCTACTACCGACTTTTATCTATTACTTAAGTATAGATAAACCGCTATATTGAAGTGGCTGATGACCCACAGGCCATCAATAGGCCACTTCCTTCAATGTCGTAGCTGTTTCGAGCAATGCACACGGACCCTGCGCAACCACGCTCCCCGCCGACACCTTCGCCCCGTCACCTTCAAAGCAGAGCCAATACCGGCCTGCTCGTGATCGCCTTGTTCAGTCTGCTGGGCATGCTCGTTTATTTCCTCTGGGCGGGTTATCGCGAGGCTGTTCGTGATGCGGAGGTGACGACGCGCAACCTGGTACAGGTGATCGAATCCCGCGTACACAGCGACATTGCGCGTATCGACGGCATTCTTGACTTCATCGCCAAGGAAATACCGCCGGAACAATTGAACCAGCCCGCCGTCGTCGCCCAACAGGTTGCGATGTCGGCGCGCATGCAGTCCTTGCTGGCAAAATTCCCCGGCGTCGCGGTGGTGAATATCTTCGATGCCGGCGGCTATCTGCGCTACTCCTCCAGCGCCGCCACCCTGCCGTTCAGCATCGCCGACCGGCCTTTCTTCAAACAGCTGCAAGATGATGTTCGGATTGATTTGGTATTTTCCGATGCGATCATTTCTCGCTCCACCGGGCAAAGGTCATTGATTTTGCTCAGAAGCATCCGCGATGAGGACCGAAAACTGCTCGGCAGCGTCTCCGCCGTGATCATCCTCAACGAATTCGCCGTGCTGCTGGATGACCTGGATGTGGGCCCCGGCGGCGTGAAATTGCTGCGGCGCAGCGACAACTTCAAGCTCATCCTGCGTTCTCCGCGCCTGAACGAGAAAGACTTCAACCAACCCCTGCCGGCAGGCAATGTCATCGTTCAGCGCATCAAAGCCGGCAACAACAGCGGTACGCTGAGTCTTACAGCGAGCACCGATGGGGTTCGACGCACCGCCAGTTTCATCAAGCTCAAAGACTATCCCTTCTATATTCAGGTCGCCTTGGCCGATGCCGACATCCTTGCCAACTGGCGCTGGCAAGCGGTTGGCGCGGGCATCCTGGCGGCAATCCTGCTGCTGGCGCTCAGCTTCGCCAGTGTGCGTCTGTCGCGCAAGGAAGCTCAGGTTGCCGCCGCCCAGTATCAGCTCATCATCAGCAAACAACGCATGGAACTGGCGCTGCGCGGTGGCGATCTTGGACTGTGGGACTGGCATGTACCAAGTGGCACGGTAATCTTCAACGAACGCTGGTGTTCGATGCTCGGATACCGCCTGGACGAGATCCTTCCGCACGTCGATTCCTGGGCCAAGCTGACTCACCCGGACGACGCAGCAATGATCAAGTTCGCGCTTGAGGCACATCTGAAGCGCGATACAACAACTTATGAATGTGAGCACCGCTTGCGCCACAAGGACGGCCACTGGGTGTGGATACTTGATCGCGGTCAGGTAGTCGAACGCGATGCGGCGGGCGTGGCGCAACGAGCAGTGGGTACGCACATGGATATCAGCGCGCGCAAACAGGCTGAACAAGACATCGCCGCCTCCAACCAACGCTTGATCACCCTGCTCGACAGCCTTGAAGCCTCGGTCTACGTCGCCGACATCCAGACCCATGAAGTGCTGTTCATCAATCGCCAACTGCGCCAACTGGTGGGCGATGTGGTGGGCCAGCCATGCTGGAAGGCACTCCAGGCCGGCATGACCGGCCCCTGTGATTTCTGCACCAACCCGCGCCTGCTGGCCGCCGATGGCACGGTAAACGACACGTGCATCTGGGAAAACTTCAACCCCGCGCAGGGTCGCTGGTTCCAGCGCCACGACCGCGCCATTCCGTGGAGCGATGGCCGCCTGGTGCGCATGGAAGTCGCCCTAGACATTACTGCGCGCAAACAGGCCGAAGCGGCCTTGCAGGAAAAATCCGACGAACTCAGCCGCTCCAACAGCGAACTTGAACAATTCAGCTACAGCATTTCGCATGACATGCGGCAGCCACTGCGGATGATTTCGAGTTACCTGCAACTGTTGCAGATGAGCCTGGGCGAACAACTCGACGCCGAAAGGCGAGAGTATTTCAACTTCGCCATCGACGGCGCCAAGCGTCTCGACGCGATGCTGACCGGCTTGCTCGAATTCTCCCGCGTCGGTCGCAAGGGCGAACCGCCGGCCTGGCTGGAGAGTCGCGCCGTCATCGACGATGCGCTGCTGTTCCTGCGTCCGGCGATCGCCGAGTCCGGCGCCCGCGTGCGAATCGAAGGCGAATGGCCGCGCCTTCTGGCCAGCCCGGATGAAATGCTGCGCCTGCTGCAAAACCTGGTCGCCAACGCGATCAAATTCCGCGTCGCCGGACAGACGCCGGAGGTGCTGATTAGCGGCGAAATTGTGGATGAGCGCTGGCGGCTGTGTGTTGCCGACAACGGCATCGGCATGCCGCCGGACCAGATCGGGCGGTTGTTCCAGGTTTTTCAGCGGCTACAGTCACGCGCCGATTTCGAGGGCACCGGCATCGGCCTGGCCCTCTGCCGCAAGATCGTCGAGCACCACGCAGGCCGCATCTGGGCCGAATCGTTGGGCGAAGGCGCTGGCAGCCGCTTCTGTTTTGAAATGCCGTTATCGGTCGAGGAAACCGAGTGATGACAACTCACCTGGCGCTGTTCGCCTGGACGAATTTGGCCCGAATCGAAGCAAGCCGGCGCGGCGGCGTGCGGTTTGAGTTACACGCAGAGAAATATTTATGACCCTCACCTCCTCACCCGCCGAAATCAACCTGACCAATTGCGAAAGCGAGCCGATCCGCTTCCCCGGCGCGATCCAGCCGCACGGGGCGTTGCTCGTCTTGCAGGCCGAATCGGGGCTGATCGAAGCTGCCAGCGAATCCTGCCTGGCGTTGCTGGGCCATTCCGCCGAAAGCCTGCTCGGACAACCGCTGGCCCGTCTCTTCGGGCCGGCGGCGGCGGCGGACCTGCTTCAGCAGCCGCTTGACGGACTCTGCCCGCTACTGCCACTGTCGCTGGAGGACAAGTCGTTCTTCGGCCGCTGTGGTTGCCACAGCGCCGGGCAAATACTGCTCGATATCGAGCAACGTGATCCGAATGCCGGCGCCATCGAGGCGATGATCTACCACTACCGACGTGGCATCGAGAACATGCGTGGCTTCAGCGATGTCACCGAAATATTGTCAGCGGCGGCGCAACTGATTCGCGATTTGACCGGCTTCGACCAGGCCATGATCTACCGCTTCGACACCGCCTGGAATGGCGAAGTGATTGCCGAGTCGCGCGGCGAGCAGATCGAATCCTTTCTCGGACTCAACTTCCCGGCCAGCGATATTCCCAAGCAGGCCCGCGAACTGTTCCAGCAGTGCAAGGTGCGACTGATTCCGGATGTGCGCTATGCGCCGTCGGCGCTGCTGGCGAAACACGATGCGCGGACGATTGATCTCGGCCTGTCGAGTTTGCGCAGCGTCTCGCCGATCCATCTCGCCTATCTGCGGAACATGGGCGCCCGCGCCACATTGGTCGGAGCGCTGGTGGTAGAGGGACGGCTATGGGGCTTGGTATCGTGCCAGCAGAAGAACGCGCCAAAGTATTTTTCCCCGGCGCAGCGGGACGTTCTTGGCTGGCTGTTTCAGGATATTTCGTCACTCATCCAGGCGGGATTGGTCCACGCGCGCAGCGAGCGCGAACAGCGTCTTGCTCAGCGCCGGCGCCGGCTGGTCGAGGCGATCCGAGCGCTCGACCTGAAACAACTCATGCGCAGCGAAAACAATCACGATCTGCTTGAGGTGGTTGGCGCGGATGGCTTCGCCCTGCTGGTAGACAACGACATCACAACCTGTGGCATCACGCCGCAGATCAAGCGGATACGCGAGCTGTGCCGGCGACGTAACGAACAGGCGCCGGCATCGTCGCTGTATTCGTCCAGCAACCTGTGCCGCGATCTCGGCGTGGATACAGTCGAAGACGGCGTCGCCGGGGTGTTGTTCGTCTCGGTTCTGCGACGCCCGCGAGTGACGATAATCTGGTTTCGCCGCGAACGACGCCATTCCGTCCGCTGGGCCGGCGATCCGGCGCATCCGCATAGCGTCGACGCGTCAGGTCTGCCGTCGCCGCGTAAATCGTTCGAGCAATTCCTTCAGGACATACACGGACAATCCATCGACTGGTCCGCCGAAGAGCTTGATTCAGCATTGGAACTGGGTTCACTGATCGAAATCGAGGCATTGCGCGAACGCGAGGCCTTTGTCCAGACCATCCTCGACTCCATCCCCGAACACATCTGCGTGCTCGACACCCAAGGCAGGATCGTCACCGTGAATGCCGCCTGGAACCGATTCGCCATCGCCAACGGCACCCCGGAACTGGCGAAAAAATCGGGGGGAATCAGCTACCGCGACATCTGCTGCGGCTCCACCGGCAAAGCCAGCAGCGCCGAAGCAGCGACGGCCTGGGCCGGCATCGAAGACGTGCTGGGCAAACAAGCAGATTCTTTCAGCCTCGATTACCCCTGCGATTCCGCCACCGAAAAGCGCTGGTTCCGGATGAGCGTGTTCCCCATGCAAGCGCCCGCCGAAGGCGTGCTGGTGGCGCATGAAGACATCACCCAGCGCAAGCAGGCGGAAAACCTGCTGCAGCAAAAAACAGCCGCCCTCAGCCACTCCAACAGCGAACTGGAACAGTTCAGCTACGGTATTTCGCACGATATGCGTCAGCCGCTGCGGATGATCTCGAGTTATTTGCAACTCTTGCGGCTGAGCCTGGACGAGCAACTCGACGATGAACGGCGAGAGTATTTCCACTTCGCCATCGACGGCGCGCTCCGCCTCGACGCCATGCTGACCGGTTTGCTCGAATTTTCCCGCGTCGGTCGCAAAGGCGAGCCGCCGGCCTGGCTGGAGAGTCGCGCCGTCATCGACCAGGTGCTGCACTACCTGCAGCCGGCAATCAGCGATTCTGGCGCCTGCGTCAGGGTCGAGGGTAACTGGCCGCAGCTTCTCGCCAGTCCTGATGAAATGCTGCGCCTGCTGCAGAACCTGCTGGCCAACGCGGTCAAATTCCGCGTCGCCGGGCGGATGCCGGAGGTGCTTGTCAGCAGCGAGGTGGTCGATGAACGCTGGCGGCTGCGCTTTGCCGACAACGGCATTGGCATCCAGCCCGAGCAAATCGGCCGGCTGTTCCAGGTCTTCCAACGCCTGCAGTCACGCGCCGATTTCGACGGCACCGGCATCGGCCTCGCACTCTGCCGAAAGATCGTCGAACGCCACCACGGCCGCATCTGGGCCGAATCGCTTGGACATGGAATGGGCAGCACTTTCCAGTTTGAAATGCCACTCGACGCCACCCAAGCTGTGGGTGAGTGACCTTCAACCGATGCAGTTCGCGATGAAAATCCTGCTCACCTTCGTTGCCAACCTGCTCCTGCTTGTCACTGCCAATGCCTGCGCCAACGACGCCGACCGCTATTCCTTTGGCGTCCTTTCCCAGCGCAGCGCAACGCTGACGGCGCAATACTGGAACCCGATTCTGGACTACGCCGGACGCCGCGCCGGAATCGAACTGCGCCTCAAAGTCGCCCGTTCGGCGCCCGAGTCGAATGCAGCCATCGAACGCGGCGCGTTCGATTTCGTTTACGCCAACACCATCTTTGAGCCAAAGATGGCCAGCGCCAATTACCAGGTCATCCTGCGCCCGCGGGATGAAGCCATCAGCGGCCAGATCGTTACCCTGGCCGACTCGCCGATTCAATCGATCAAGGATCTGCAAGGCAAGGTCGTTGGCTTTCCATCCCTCGCCGCCTTTGTCGGATACGCCGTGCCGATGGACCAGTTGCTGCGCGAGGAGGTGACGGTGACACCGGTGTTTGGCGGCAATCAGGAGGGCATCATTGGGCAACTCAAGGCCGGCAAAGTGATCGCCGCTGGCGTCAATAACCAGGTCATGCGCGACTTCGCCGCCCGGGAAAACATGAAATACCGCGTACTGTGGGAATCGGCGCCCTTCAACAACCTGCCCATCTCGGTGCATCCAAGGGTGCCGACAAAAGTGGTCCAGGCGGTGCGCGCGGCCATCGACAACATGGAACTGGATCCGGAAGGCCGCCGAGTGCTGGAAGCCAGCGCGCAGGTGATCGGGCAGAAGCCGCCCTATGGTTTCCGCGCCGCCTCGCCCGCCGACTACCGCAGTTACACCGATTTTTATCGCATGACATGGGTAAAGGACAGCAAATAAGCCATGTTCGATATCTGGCTCGGCATCTGGAAAAACCAGCCGTTTCTGCTTCGCCTGCTGGTCACCGCGAGCTTCGCCTTGTTGGCGGCGGGCAGCGCCATGCTGCTGTTCTCGGCGCGACAAGAAGCGCGTGACGCGCAAGCCGACTTGGCGGTGCAACTTGCCGGCGAACTGGAAACCTTGCCCGCGATGCTGTCGGAAGTGGCCGTGCTCGGCGATTTCTCCAGCCTGCGGCAAAGCCTGGATCATTTTGTCGCCCGCCCTTACATCGTCCGCGCCGAATATCTCGACCATAGCGGCTCGCGCTTGACCAGCGAGGACAAGGTCGTCCAAAAACAGGCGCCAGACTGGTTCTCGTTGGCGATGGGTTTCGACGATATCAGCGGCAGCGCCCAGATCAGCGTCGGCGGCCGTACTTATGGCGAAGTCAAACTCCGCCTGTCGAGCCGAATGCATGCCGAGCGCGCCTGGAGTCGATTGGGGCATCACCTGGCGATCCTGCTGCTGGCGGTCAGCCTCGACTTTGTCGGCATTTGGCTGATCCTGCGCCATGGCCTGGCCCCGCTTGAACGCCTGCAACGCGGTTCCGACGCCATCGCGCAGGGACACCTGGAAACCCGACTGGCAGAAGAAGGCGGCCCGGAATTGCGACACCTCATCAGCAGCTTCAACCGCATGGCTGAAGCCACCCAGCGGGCGCAGGCCGGTCTTGCTCAAAGCAACCGCGAACTCCAGCGTTTTGCCGAAATTACCGCCCACCATTTGCAGGAACCGGCGCGTCGCCTGGCAACCTATGCCGAGCGCCTGGACAACCAACTGGCAGGCAAGCTGGACGATGCCGAGGCGCGGATTTCCCTCGATTTCATCCGCCAGGAAGCGCGACGCCAGCAAAACTTGCTGCGTGACATCGAACGCTACCTTGCCGCCAACCAGCCACGCGGTGCGATTGAACAGATCGACGCCAACGCTTTCCTGACGCGCTTGCTGGAAAAAAGAGCGGCGGACATCAAGGCGGCGCGGGCCAAGGTCAGCATCGGCGCATTGCCCGCCGTCTGGATCGATGCGGCGCGCCTGGCGGACTTGTTCGGGGCGATCCTCGACAACGCGCTGCAGCATGGCGGCGATTCCAGCGCCGCCGCGGCAACGCCGCTGCACATCCAGATCGATGGCGCGCTTGATGGCGCGGTGCTGCGCTACGCGGTGCGCGACAACGGCCCGGGCATCGAAGCGGCCTATCGCGAGCGGGTGTTTCGTGTCTTCGAGCGACTCAAGCCGGGAAAAATCAATACCGGCATTGGTCTGGCCATCGTCCGCCGTATCGTCGAGAGCCTTGGCGGGCGTACCTGGATCGAAGGCCCGCCGGCGGGGGGCTGTATAGTTCTGGTCGAATTGCCGGCGGATCGGGCCACTGAGGATACAAAATGAAATCGACCGAGGTGGAAAAGCTGAATCGACATCCGGTTGTGCTGCTCATCGAAGATGAACCGGGTGATGCGCGCTTGATCGAATGGCAATTGCTGGAGCGGGATCCGCACGCCTTCGTCGTGCATACCGCCCGCTCGATGAGTTCGGCGCAAGCGCTGATCGATCAGCAGGGTCTGCGTCCCGATGTCGTGCTGCTCGACCTCAACCTGCCCGACTCCTTCGGCATCGCCAGTGTCGAACGCTGTCGTCAGTTTATCGAAGCGCCTATCGTGGTGCTGACCGGACTGGACGATACCTCGGCAACCCAAGCGGCGATCCAGTCCGGCGCCGAAGACTACCTCACCAAGGGCGGCGATGGCGCCTCGTTGCGGCGATCGGTCCGTTATGCCATGTTGCGGCACACCCGGGATGCGGATGCGCGTCTGGCGGCGACGGTGTTTTCGCATGCCCACGAAGGCATCATGATCACCGAAGCGGACGGCATCATCATCGATGTCAACGAGACCTTTACCAGCATCACTGGTTATCCGCGCGAAGCGGTAATCGGTCATAAACCCAACCTGCTGAAATCCGGCCTGCATAGCGAGGAATTTTATGCCGGACTATGGGGCAAGCTCATCGAAACCGGTCAGTGGCAGGGCGAAATCACCAACCGGCACAATAACGGCGCACTCTACACCGAGCTTCTGACCATCAGCGCGGTACCCGATGGGCACGGCAAGGTGCGCCACTATGTCGGCCTGTTCAGTGACATCAGCAAGCAGAAAGCGCAGGAAAAACACCTCGAATTCATCGCCCACTATGATGCGTTGACCCGGCTGCCGAATCGCATCCTGCTGTCCGATCGCATGCACCAGGCGATGAGCCAGAGCCGGCGACGTGAACTATGCATGGCCATCGCCTATATCGACCTCGACGGCTTCAAGCAAATCAATGATCAGCATGGCCACCAGGCGGGCGATCAACTGTTGATGACGGTGGCGGCGCGGATGACGCAAGTCTTGCGCGAGGTCGATACGCTCGCCCGCATCGGCGGCGATGAGTTTGTCGCACTGCTGATCGACCTGAAAGACAGCGCGTCCATTCCCTTGACGTTGAACCGCCTGTTGCAGGCCGCAGCACAGCCGGTGCGGATAGGCGATCGAACATTGCAGGTGTCGGCCAGCGTGGGCATGACTTTGTATCCGCAGACCAACGATATCGATGCCGACCAACTGTTGCGGCAGGCCGATCAAGCGATGTATCAGGCCAAACTGGCCGGCAAAAACCGCTTTGCGACGTTCGATGTCGATCAGGACCTCACCGCGCGCGCGCATCACGAAACCCTCGAGCGCATCCGCCTGGGTCTTGCCGAGCGCGAGTTTGTGCTGCACTACCAGCCCAAGGTCAATATGCGAAACGGCGAGTTCGTCGGCGTCGAGGCCCTGCTTCGCTGGCAACATCCGCAACGCGGACTGTTGTTGCCGGCGGCATTCCTGGAGGTGGTAGAAGAACACTCGCTGGCCATCACCTTGGGCGAGTGGGTGATCGACACCGCGTTGCGCCAGATCGAAGATTGGCAAGGCCAGGGACTGGCGATTTCGATCAGCGTCAACATCGGCCGCAACAACTCGAACTGGAAGTGCTGGAAACCAGCGCACTGGAAGATATCCGCCAGGTGTCGGAGGTCATGCTCGCCTGCCACAACATCGGCATCGCTTTCGCGCTGGACGACTTCGGCACCGGCTATTCTTCGCTGACTTATCTGAAACGCTTGCCGGCGAAGCGACTCAAGATTGACCGCGCCTTCGTCAGCGACATGCTCGACGACCCGGAAGACCTGGCCATCCTGGAAGGCATCATCGGTCTGGCGGCGGCGTTTCGACGCGAGGTAATCGCCGAGGGGGTTGAAAATGTCGCCCAGGGCGAAATGCTGTTGCAGTTGGGCTGCGATTTCGCTCAAGGCTTTGGCATCTCGCGGCCATTGCTGGCCGAGGCGGTGCCCGACTGGATAAAAACCTGGCGACCTGATCCGGCCTGGGCCAGATGCAGGAGGATCAGCCGCGACAAATTGCCCTTGATTTTTGCCAGCGTCGAACACCGGGCATGGATTCTGGCGATTGAAAAATCCATTCAGGACTTGCGCCTATCACCGCCGCCGATGAATGAGCAGCAGTGTCGTTTCGGCGAATGGCTGACCCAGCAAGGCAGAGCCCTCTACAGCGCCAACCCGGCGTTTCAATCGATCGATGAACTGCATCGACAAGTCCATCAACAGGCTAATGCCTTGTTGTCGCAGCAGACCGAAGACGATCCCTCCGAGTTGAATCGCGGCCTTGCAACCTTGCATGGCTTGCGCAATGAAATGACCGAGCAGTTGCGCAAATTGCTGAATCAATCTTGACTGACAACCCCGCGGAGAGCCCAGCGTGAACAACACCTCTGATCCTTTCGTCATTCTGCTCGCCGAAGACGAGCCGGCCGACGCCTACCTGGTCAAGGCCGCGCTGGCCGAGAACCGTATTCTGTGCAATCTGCAGCATGTCACCGATGGCCGCGAGGTCATCGAATACCTGTCCCGGCAAGGCGCGCGCTTTGCCGATGCGCCGAATCCGGACCTGATCCTGCTCGACCTCAACATGCCGCGCATGGATGGCCGCGAGTGTCTTGCCGCAATCAAGCAGGATGCGGCGCTGTGCGACATTCCAGTAGTGATTTTGACCACCTCCGAAGTCGAACGCGATGTTGTCGCCGCTTACAACCTGGGCGCCGCCGGCTATATCACCAAGCCGGTAGACATCAAACAGTTCATCGAGGCCATTCATGGTCTTGGCGAATACTGGATCAAACTGGTGCGACTGCCGCAACGCGGCTGAAAACCCAATCCAAAAGACTGACCATAACAGCTGACCGATCACGATGACGCCCAACCGAATCATCCACATCTTGCTCGCCGAGGACGAACCCGGCGA
>JFJP01039871.1_pt1 | contig 12431 bp, 11 predicted proteins | sample 431651 | NCBI WGS metagenome assembly JFJP01 (sample SAMN02602958, study PRJNA72255) | Microbial mat metagenome, whole genome shotgun sequencing project. | biome: fresh water; feature: sink hole; material: water; isolation source: purple microbial (photo- and chemosynthetic) mats found in... | reverse complement strand
AGTGGTGGGCCGAACCGGCGCAGGTAAAAGCTCTCTCATTGTGGCTTTGTACCGTTTGGCAGAAATATCCGAGGGCAGAATTCATGTAGATAATATTGATTGCTCTTGTGTCAACCTGCACAAACTGCGTAGCAGCATGGCGATCATCCCTCAAGAGCCGGTGATGTTCTCAGGGACGCTCCGCTTCAACCTTGATCCTTTCAACCAGCATTCTGATAAGGCGCTCTGGGATGTTCTGCAGAAGTGCCTGCTTGGCCCTGTTGTCGACGCTAATAAGGACGGATTAAATGCAAAGGTAGAGCTTATGGGTTCCAACTATTCTCTCGGCACTCAACAGTTGATTTGTTTGGCACGCGCCATGTTGAACCCATCTCCCATTCTACTACTTGACGAAGCAACCGCAGCTCTGGATTCGGATACAAATGCTGCTGTGAACCGTGTGCTCAAGGAACACTTCTCTGACCGCACAATCTTCACCATAGCCCATCGTTTGGACACCATCATTGACTCCGATCGCATCCTCGTAATGAATGCTGGTGTTGTCGCTGAATTTGATGCTCCGGACGTGTTGCTTGAGGATCCAGAGTCTATCTTCTATGAGCTCTGCATGAACACGGGTAAAGCGCAATTTGACGGACTTGTTGCCAAGGCAAATGCTCATGCCGCCGCTTCAAGAAGAGCAGGTTAGTGGCATGAAGGAAATCCTGCAGTCATGGATTTGCACTGGCGACAACTTTGTATCTGATCTTTACATACTGGGAGTATATATTGATAAGAAGGTATTTACTTAGCTCTATTTATTGTCATTCAAAATCCATGTCTTTACTACTCTATGTTGATGTAATCATGATCATGTCACCACAACTCCAGGCACTTGAAAACTTCTTAACATATTGGGTTTTTAACAAGTGTATCAGCACCAATATTTGTTCAGCTTCTGAAAGCAAGAACAATAAAGTAAAAATATTCCACTTTATAGGGTCTAATGTTTGACCCAGTTTTAGTTATGAGATGTTGAAATTTTGCTGTTTCCCCAACTCTTATATATCTTGCTATTAGGCTAATGCCATACCTATGACTGAAGTATTTGCAACATCCTATAAATAGCCTGGGCCTGTACTGTCAGTAATCCAACTTTGCCCTCTGTTGGAATCCAGGTGGCCAATGAGGAATGCCTGGAGGACTCAAAGAAGAATGAGTTAGTTGGTATTGGACCAGGATTTGACAAAACAAAATAACACTAACAACTACCAAATTAGAAAAGTAGAAGAAGAGAGCAAACTGATTGCTGGTTTGAATTGTGAGCTGAATGGATTAGAAACTAAAGAAACTAAATATGAAAACAATGCTGAGCTGAAAGATATACTTGAAGCTCAGATCCTGGAATTGGTAGATATCCAATAGGAAGAAAACCTTTTTTGGACCTCCTACAAGCCACATTATGGCCAAGGTATCTTGTGGTGTTGATGCAGCTTGAACAAATCAAGTGGATGAGCTGCAATGATGAGGATGAGATCAGTTTTGGACTGATCTCATGGTGAAGTGAATTTGTGGCCAGGAAACTGGATAATTTCTGTAGCTGGGACCTGTGGTAGATAGGCCAGTAGGTAAGCATGGTAGGTAAGTGTAGTAGGTCATGGTAGGTCAGGCCTGGTAGGTCAGGCCTGGTAAGTCAGAGTAGGTCACAAATGGAAATAATTTAAATCTGACCTTTCTAGCTTGATTTCTGGAGCTAGATTCAGACTTGCAATGATCCTGACATGACCCATCACTGATATCTTCACACTCCCTCTCATTGCTAGTCTTTCTAATGCCCCAGTCCATGATGAACTTTTGGTGTTTTGATAAGACAGCTTTGCTGAAAGGCTTGGTCAGCATGTTGGCAGGCTGATCCTTGGTGTTGATGGCATTGATAGATATCTCACTCCTGTCTACAAAGTCCCTGAAGTGGTGGTACTTTATGTTGATGTGCTTGGTTCTTGGCCTCATCTTGGGAACTTTGGCAATCTCCAATGCACTACTGTTGCCTTCAAAGACTCTGCCATGTACAGTTGGCTTGGTTAAACACATGTTGAATCCCTTTGCATTGAGTTCCTTCACCAATTCTGTCATTGTGATGGTGGTTCAAAGAGCCATGGAAAGATCAATAAGCTCACTCTCTTCTGTAGAACTTAAAGCAATTTTGGTCTGCAGTTGTGATGCCCAAGTGATCAGACATCCTACATACATGATGATGTATCCATGTCTTGACCTTGCAGTGTAGCTTTCTTTGCTGGCTTCATTGCAGTTCCAGTTTCCAGCAAAGTTGGCATCTACATAGACATGAAAGGGGGATTATCTTCAGATCCAGGATCATGTATTTGTCTTTGGTTGCACTCAGGTAGCATCCCAACCACTTGAATGCATCTGCATGGGGTTGTCTTGTGTCTGCACAAAACCTGGCACACTGGTGTGCAGCAAAGGCTATGTCTGGCCTGGTACTTGTCTCTAGGTAGTTGAGCTTGCCAATGACTTGCCTGTAGTTGAAATGTTTGTCAAATTTTTGGCAGTTCTTGTGTTGTGCAACAAGCCCAGCTAGCCTATCATGTGACTTGGTTGGACCCCATTGATGAGGACAGAGAAATGGTGTGAAAGTCAGTGGCAAATTGGACTGCAGCCAGGGTGTGGACAAACATGTGGGGACAATATAGCACAAATGGGAGTGACAGCTGAGGTGCAGACCATGGACATGATGTGATCATGACCATGATTGTGAGCACAAAAGCTTTAGAATAGCTTTTGGTCAAGTTAAGGTACTAATGACATGTATAGTCAATTTTTTTAAATAAGAATTTTTCTACAAGGCTTTTTGTACAGGCCCAAAGCCCACATGGCATACAGTACTGCCCCTACAAGAGATTGATTCATTCCAATATTTATAGTGAGCGATGTTCTTTGCTCTTCAACAATCAAGTGAAGTTGACTCCGCTCAATATTTGGTTGGAGATTCCATCACCAAAAAACCTTTCTCTTTAGCAGAAGCAGTAAATCCAACACAGCCACATAATATGAAGGCATTGATATTTATTAAAAAGAAATACAAGGTAAGGCAATTCATCATCCATACAACCATATTTAAAAAGATATATACCCATTCAAGGGCATAATCATGTTTTTAATGCATTTGAAAAAAGTGTCATGTTAAAAATTTATTTTTAAAAAACCAATTATAACAAGAAAACCTCATCGAATGGGTTTATTTCAATGCTTAGTTGGATGGTGCACCATCCATAGATGCTAATAGCATCATTATGGTTTTCACAACTCCCTTTCATTGAGTAATGACAAAGACATGGAATAATCACATTTTGTCACCTTTTTTCACATGGGTTTTGGTACAAAAACAATGTGAAACCAAAAAGGATGTCTTTAGTACCTTAAATTAGAATAATACTCATAATTAGCAAGCTCAGTCAAGCTGAAGCTAGAAGCTGAGCAAAAAAACAAGGCCAGTAAGTTGTCAATGAGCCCAGGACATTGGATACTTGAGCAGCCAGGAAGTCAGAAGGGGTGTTCTGCAATGTTTATTGCACCCAGAATTAATGCATTCTTGTTGCTTGTTTTAGTCAGCAAGCAACATGCCACCTCTGCTGCCTCAGCAGTTGACATTGGAAGCAAGAATAACAGTGGTTAGAGTGAGCAGCAGTAGTGCCATGATGTGGAGGATTGGATACAATTTCAGGAGTTATGCTGCATAGACAGGAGGAAGCAAATCCATATGATGGGTGTGTTGTGGCACCAACAGCCAATGGATGTTACAGACCCATTGACCCAGACAAGGCCAGGAAGGTTGAAGACAGGTGTGTGCAACCTTTGCCTGAGGCCAGGAAGTTACAAGGGATTGACACCTCTGTGGCCAAGAAACAAGCTCTACCAGTGGAAAACTGTTTGTTCAACTTATGTTTCACCCAATTGGTACCTTGTTTGGGTGGTCCACATTTAATCAGTAACTGGAATCTAGTGCCAAATTTTATATCATTAGTTAGCTTTTTTCTGTAGAATTCAATGGCATAGTAATTTATGAAAATGAAGGAATACTCTGACTTGGAGAGATGTTCTCCCAAATGAGGTTTTTTATGAAGTTGTACAATCAAGCCAGTAGACTTCCCACCACATTGCTACAAGAACAGTTTCACCGAATTTAAATTGCAAACGACATGCGGATATTAGTTGATAGGACCTACAAGTACCTGATAGGTCCTACCTGTTTCCTGATACCAGGTATGGTAACCAGGTACCAGGAGTATTAAATGTGGTACACCTGGTACTACCAGGTACCTGGTACCAAGGTATGATACTGGTAGGAGTGTATCAAGTATGATGTTTACAGTACACAATTTAATGTGTACTGTCAGCTACAGTACCAGTAGGCCTACATGCAACTCCTCACACAGACCACTACTGCTGTTCACAGTGTATTTCATATATGGTATGTATCATATATTGAATGATCATTTCACAGTGACTGCTTCAAAGCCATTGTGTGCAATGGACAATTGTGTGAAAACACAATCCTAGATTATGAGTCTATTTAGAAAATCACTGAGAAACTTATAGGCAAAAGTTTTTATATGGTTGGAAAGTTAATTGAATCTGCTTTCCAAATCACCATAAATTGTTTGATCAAACATATTTCCCACAAAGATATGGTGATTTCAAAAATTTAGTCTCATAATTTGAGTAATCAAGTGTAAGTTCAATAAAAAGTTTTCCACTGGTACTTACACAGTGGATGAAGGATGTCTCAGCATATTTCAAGTCCAATGGAATTGACAGTGTGTTCTATGCAGTAAAGTCCAATCAAGAAGTTGACCTTCTGAACAATTGGAGTCAGATGGACATGAATGAGGTGACTGAATGGTATAAGCAAGAGCAGTGGGACAAGTACAATGAGGACAACTTGACAATGTCAGGCAAGATACTTTGAGATTCAATTTCAAACAAAATTTGGCAGAGAATCTTATTTGCAACAAAGGTCATGAGGTTGGACCCCTGATCTCTGCTGCTGCAGTTGTCCATGACATACAATAAGTTGGCACAATCAATGCAAGACTCATTGTTGATGAGAGCTGCACATCTATGATATCATAGGAGAAGATGTCAAGGTATTGACAAGCACTCTGTTTGAGAATAGGAGGCTGGAAGGAGTTCAAACTATGCCTTTTGACTTAGCTGGAATTGTGGCAGCATGCTTCTTGAAGTCAGCTACCATGGGTTTCAACATGGAGATCCAGACCATCTACAAAAAAGCCATTGGTAACAAGATCACATGGCAACAAGTTACTTTAGTGGGTACTGAGTACCAAACACTACTAGGGAATGGACTATGGGAGGCCAAGATTATTAAACCAGAAACAACAGTAAATGCACTTAAAGCAGAGATCAAGAAAGAAGTCCTGTCAAAGCAAGGTCTGGGAAGATAACACAGGAACAATTCAGTTGGCAGAAGCTGCAAACAAGGTGACATTCTGGACAAAGCACATTGTCACAAAGTATCATTTCTTCTACAGACACTTGAATGATGGAGTGAAGGTGCAAAAGGTGGACACCACACAGCAGTTGGCAGATGTATTCACCAAGGGTTTGCACAACATCAGTTTAAAAATTGATGGCTAGGCTCATGGGTTGGGAAGTGGCTGATCAACAGTGATGGCTGGCAAGTGGACATTCTTCTGGAATTGAGTCTGCACAAATGAGAGGGAGTGATGTGGGACAAGCCCAGCTAGCCCATTGCATGACTTGGTTGGATCCAATTGATGATGGAGAAATGGTGCAACAGTCAGTGGCAACTGGACTGCAGCCAGGGTGGTGCAGGCAAACATGCAGGATCAATATTGCACAAATGGGGATTGCTACAGTCAAGGTGCAGGCCATGGACAAGACTGTGATTGTGACCACAATCATGAGCACAGACAAAACCATGGGAGTTGATGTGATAGCTTTAGAATACCTTTGGTCAAGTTAAATTATATTAATACTCATAATTAGCAAGCTCAGTCAAGCTGAACTTAAAAGCCAAGCCAAAGAAGCAATGCCAGCTTGTTGTCAACCAGTCAACACATCAGATTCTTGTGCAGGAAGACAGGACACAGGGGGTGTTCTGCAACACAATTTTGGTCAGAGTAATTTATTGAACAAAAAGGTGAAGTTTGCCAGAGATTGGATTGCATGCAACAAATCAAAATAAGTTTTTTGTTGCAAAGTCATGTGAGAATTTGAAACAAGTTTTCCATGACAATGTATTGGTTTCTGCAGTGGTAGTAGATACTTGTACAAGCTTATCTAAGGAATGAGTTGTCACCATTGCCATGATGGTGTCTTGATAGGGTTGGAGAGAATGTTTCATTGGAAACTACAAATGTTGTTGCTACTTCAGTTTTGGCAACTACTTCAAATGCTGTCAGCTGGAGTCTTATCTGGATCACATCTGAAGTCACCTCCTAATCAACTATCTTTGCCTCTCAATCAATTACCACAAATACCAAATCAGTTACCACAAGTACTGAATGAAGCAATTCTTCCACAAATCAAGCATCAATACCACAAAATGAAGCATCACCAAATCAAAATGAAGTACCTCCACATGATTTAGCATTATATCCACAAACAACAGAGAATAGATCACAAGATAGTACTGTTGAAGATCCTGACAAGAATTGAATGGGATTGACAATACAAACAGCAAGTCTGCACTGACAAAACAATTCAAAATAATAGATGGATGGAGCTGCAACAAATGCAATGGTAATGACAGTGAAACAAGCAATAAAAAAGCACCAGATAACCTCCAGAAAGGAGCTGGTGGACAAATGTTCCACTGTGCTGTGTTACTCTAAGAGTATACACAATATCCCAGGGTCAGGGATACCTTCACAGCTGCTAGTTACTTAGAAGTATGCTAAAATAGGATTGGAAGCTTAAATTGTGAGTGCTAAATGAGCTAAAACTAATGGTGAACTAGTCTGGGCTAAAAGCTATTTGAAGCCCAGATCTTGACTGGTTTCCTGTGGATTTCAGCAGAAATCCCACTGGAATCCTCTTAAAAAGCTCTTGATGATGATGTGGTAATCTTGAGCAACAAGAATGTGGTTGGCCTACTGTAAGGGTTAGGATTCCCCCTTCCTACTTTGAATAACCCAGTTGGTAGTTCTAACCAATCAATAGTGCTGTATTGGGATGAATGCAAAACACAGGGCATGGGCCTAAATTGGGTCAAGCAACCAGCTTGACAGTCCAAGTGCCCTTCAATCCAGACAAGCTCTGGCAAGACTGAGGGAGGTTTTGCATAGTCTGAGGCTCACCTTCAGAGCTCAAGTGCAAGATATACATGGCTCAAGGCAGAGAACCCCAGCAGCATGTAGCAAGAGCTGGCTAAGCCATTGCAGCAGCTTGAGGAGCAGCAGGTGCAGCAGCCAAAGAAGCTGCAAGAGCAGCCACATGCATTGCAGCAGCCACACCAGCACAAGCAGCAGCAGTGATGCCAGCAGTGGCAGGGATAGCAATCCAGCAACAACCCCAGCAACAGCCACTGCAACCACCAGTCCTGCCATGACCCACAACAACCATTGGCTCCTCCAGGTCCCCAGCAAGGACTACCTTCATTGGGATCACCTCTGGGACCCCCAGGACCTCCAGGACCACCAGGGCAGAATATGGCAGCCCAGAATCCCAACAACTTTGTCTTCGCACTGGCCCCCACATTGGTCAACCAAGCGGCTATCAATTATGCTGCCACCAATGGGATCAAACTTTGGAAGGCAGGCATTGAACCTCTCCAGAAAGAGCTGTTCACACTTGAGGCTACAGCTTCAAGGTATTCCTCAAGACCCTTATGGATCATGCCATGACATGTGGCTGGGGAAACATTCTCACATACCCATCAATACCATGGTTCCAAGTGGGACCAACACAGTCCATTCTCACACACTATGGGCAGGTCACCCTGGACCAAGTCAGGGCACATGCAACCATGTACATCAATGCCCAAACTTGCACAGCCAGAACAACCTCATGTTGTAGACATGCCTGGCTGCATCCATTGCACCAGAAGTCAAGGCAAAGGCAATGATCTGCCATCAGGATTACCACATTGGGCAGAACTTGAGTGGAGTGGCATTCCTCAAGATCCTCACCTGGGAAGCCCACATCAACACCAGGGCAATGGTCATGCACATCAGAGCCAAGCTTAGTGCATTGGATTCCTACATCCTTGCAATCAGATGCAACATCACCAAGTTTAATGCCTATGTCAAGGACATGATCAACTCCTTGATGGCCAGGTGGGAAACCACACAAGACCTCCTAACAACCCTTTTCAAGGCATACAAGGCAGTAACCAACTGTGAATTTGCTGTGTACATATGCAAGAAGGAGGACCAATATCATGAGGAAGGTGAGAACACCAACACCAACCTCCTCATGCTGCAGGCCAATAACATGTTCAAAACCATGTTCCAAGCCAAGACATGGAATGCTCCTTCTCCATAGGAAGTGAAGATCCTTGCATTGGAAACCCAAAAAGCTGCAAAAAGGAGAAGAAGAAGCCCAAGCAGGCTAACAAGAAAGGTGGGGAAAAAGGATGGTCCAAGAAATCCAAAAGGCAAAAGAAGAAGGACAAGGACCTCTCTAAATGGATGAAAGCCCCCCTGCCAAGGCTGACAAGGACAAGCCAAAGACCATAAAAGGCAAGGATTACCATTGGTGTGCCAAGCATGCCAGATGGGGCAGACACATCACCTCTGTATGTCAGGGCAAGGATCTGAACAAGGACCCCAAGACCAATCAAGAGCCACCACCTTCTCCTCAGACAATGGCATGCCTAGGTCTCAGCAGGGTGCTTTCCACCATTGTGCTCTCAGACAGTGAATGATGGTCATGCCCAGGGGGTACTCTACCACCTGGGCTGATTGCTACCATTGACCAGCTCCAGAAATGGGGCTGGATCCATTTTGCCACAGCCCTTCTGATCCTGGTTCTCTGCACTGCATACAAGCCACCCACCTACATACCAAAGTCACAGCATTTGCTGTACAAAAAGCTGATGGGCAATGGGGGCAAGTACTCAAGTCCTGGATCAAGAAGGCCAGCAAAAACATTACCAATGGAGGACTACATTTATCCCCACCAAAAGGGGCTTTTAGAGGATATTCTGTCTCCACTCCCCATGCCCAACATGACAATCTCAAACACTCTCTCCTGCAGGTATCTCACTTTCACTGTCACAAGAACCAGCTTTTGCTTGCAATGATCATGTCTCAGAGATAACCTGATTCTCACCAGATACCACGCTTTTCTTCCCCCAGAACCCACCTTCATTAGTACAACTTGGTCCTCCTCTGCATGATCTCCCCCACAGACTGTCTTCTCTTGGAACAAGCTATCTGGACCTCTGCTGCCATTGGATTAAGTTATGGCTCATACATGCCATGCAAATACCCTGGCTTATCAATGGCCACTTGGTTTTGACCAACTCTTTGGCCTTGTTACCTTCTCTTTTCTTGGGAGTTGGAGGCACTTCTTCTGATGCAAATGCTTACTAGGCTAAACTACATGGCCTTCATTCATTAATTAGTGCTCTCAAATACTTTTGCACCCAACACAGAATCACATCAGGGGGTATCACCATCAGCTGCAACAATCAAGTCTCAATCTGGCAGGCACAAATTTTCAACAAATATGTCTCTTGTAGTCATCCCCATGCAGACCTAAGCCAAGCTATCAACACCCTCCAGATCCAGTCCCCAATTACTCTAATCTTTACCTATGTGCCCAGACATCAAGATGCTCTGGAATGCTTTGATGACCTCTCACCTTTGGCCAGGCTAAATGTTTGGGCAGACCTACTTGCAAAAAAATTGCATTACATTGCTTACATCAAACTATTTCTTGGGAGAGCTTTGGCTTGCTTGCTTACCATCAGGGAAGATCACCACCAACCCACACTCAAAGGTAATGAAAAAGTTCCTCAGCCAGCAAACAGCAAATGGTACTGGATATACAGGGTTCAACTGGATGGCTGAACTCTCATTCTCTCTCATCCACTGGGTGCCCTGGAGAAGGCAATTCAGTCATTTCCTCCCACATTCCAAATGTGGCTATGAAAATTTGCCCCCACCCACTCTGTGGTAGCAGTCACCATGGTGAGGTAGAAGAGGTTGGACTTTGCCATCTGTCCTCTCTGCAACCCTGAGGAGGAGACCACCAGCCATATACCCTTTTGCCTACATTACTCCTGTCAATCAACCTGGACTGAGCAACTGCAACACCTACAATAGTGGCTGATCCATTCTGATACATGATCCCTAGCTATCCAACAGTGTTTACACAGCAGCCGCTGATCCTTCCAGTCATTGACTCTTTGTTATCAAGCAGCACTGAACTGAAACTGCATTGGATTATTTGGATTTTTGGTAGAACAGGTGGTGTCAGCTTGGCTAGGCGTCAAGGAATCATTCTATGCCTCAATACACAGCCAATATTCTACTTACCCATAACAGTACAATAGTATGTACCTGATATGGGTATAAATACTTACCTCTTAAACCAGCTGGTGGGCCTTATTAGAACTTATTTGCCTGTTTACCATTTTGGGAATGCAATGTTGACACAATGCTGTACATTGTCACTTCTTTTATATCACTAGTGAACATGGTCACATGTTGCATATGTTTGCCTTGACATTGGAATGCCAGTCTCAACATCAACATTGCTAAACATCAGTACCACATTTTTTACCAAAAAATTAATGGGGTGCCTTAACAGGAAACTGACCCAAAATTGAACAGACCTTGAGGACCTTGATGTTCAAGTGCCAGGTCAGAATTTGAATGAATGGTGGTACTAGTCTTCTGCTTCTGATGACTCTCTTATGACCATTCTGTACCCCATCTTAAAAGTTTTTATGCAGACCTTGCAGACCTTCAAATGAATAAAATGACTTGATGACAATTAAACCATGGGGAAAGCAGGAAAATGTAAAATTGGCTCCATAATTAAAAAACAATAAGGATTACAGACTAGATGATAGATAGACTAGTGGAGCTTGATATTCCAAGCAATAATAATGCCACCAGTTCCATGTTGTTGTTCTCATCATCTTTGTCATCATAGTCATTGTAGTCAGAGTCATAGTAGTCATTGTAGTCATGTTGTGCCAGTTGTTATGTAGAGAAGTTGGAATTTCAACTTGAAATTCATTTTCTCTGTGTGATTCCATCAAAAAGGCATGGTCTGTTTGATGGTCTGGTTCCTTTTGGTGTGACAGCAAAATGCAAAAGTTTTGTTTTTTCAAACTTCAACTGACCATCGAACAGAGGGAGCATAACCTGAAGGGGAGGCCTTTTATTTTCACTTGTTTGAAGTGGCACCCAACTTCAAGGTCCTCACCATAAGTGTTATCAACTAAGGACCAAGTGTAGCAATCCAAAAGACTCACACTATGGAGGCTCTTGCACTAAACTCTAAGGCACTGACTAAGTGTTGTGATGGACTAGAAATCTGCAGATATCCTGAGTGTGGAGGCATGCACATTGGTGTGCTGCTGAAAGATATTGTTGGATATGTAGGACACTGGATCGAATCCATTCCCTGATGGCACCTGGAGGTTGGCATAGAATGTGGTCCACTGTAATAGAAGGAGCAATTGATTGAAGGATAGGATCTGATTGCATCTGATGGAAAACTTGTTGCACCTGCTGTGCTAAGATATTCTGAGAGATGTGCTGTAATTGGGGAGAATGAAGATCTGCATTGCAAAGTTTCCAAATATCAAGAATGTATTGCCAAATGGCCCTGATAACTTGTGAGTAGAAAACTGTCCCATTAATTGTACCTTTGCTGTCCATGGTGATTTTGTCTGCCCAGGAGACAGCAATGTGTCCATAGAATAATTGATCCCAGCCAATAGACTTCTGCTTGATAAAAATATCTTGATAAACAAGGGGATAGACTTGCAGTTGTTCTTCAATAGAGATGGAATATCTGATGGATAGAAGGCCTTCCCAGAGAAGTTGGAAGAGGTGAAGATCAACAGAATACTTTTGATGGAGAGACTGTAGGCATGATTGGAGATTGTTAAAGGCTGCTACTCGAGTAGGATGGGGACACTCGAGAAAATGCCAAAAATCTTCTTTGTGACAATGACAAGAAGGGCACACTTGTTAATCAGGAGGTTTATTCATGTGTTTGGCAGCATTAAGAGGTAGCCAATCATGTAGAAATTTATGCAGTCACCTTTGATCATTAGCCTGGAATTGTCTGAAAGCAAAGGAAAAGGCTAGCCAATTGACTTCTTCACTGTCCTCTGACCACCACTGGAACTTCTGACAGAGATACAGCCAATAATCTGGGGAGCAAGCTGCATACCATAACCAATGCTGAAAGTCTCTGACAAT